>Ga0134126_10002325_pt1 | contig 24022 bp, 23 predicted proteins | sample KB31752_FD_96881 | JGI IMG/M metagenome (GOLD analysis project Ga0134126, IMG submission 96881) | Terrestrial soil microbial communities with excess Nitrogen fertilizer from Kellogg Biological Station, Michigan, USA - KB3-175-2 | ecosystem: Environmental > Terrestrial > Soil > Unclassified ... | reverse complement strand
TCGCAGATCTCCAACGAGCGCGTCGAGAAGGTTTCCGACAAGCTCAAGGAAGGCGACATCGTCAAGGTCAAGGTGCTGGAAGTGGACAAGCAGGGCCGCATCCGCCTGTCCATGAAGGCGGTGACCGAGGACGAGGCGAAAGCAGCGGGCGGCGCCGCAGCCTGATCCTCCACCTCCTTGATTCGATCACGTGACCGGGCCGCAAGGCCCGGTTTGTTTTTATGGATTCGCCTGTGCGCTTGATTTCGCTGCCACAAGCATCGATATGACGGCGATGGAAACGCAAACCCGCATGCCGGTCCTGTTCCTCGGCCACGGTTCGCCGATGAACGCGATCGAGGACAACGCCTGGCGCCGCGCATGGCAGCGGCTGGGCGAAACGCTGCCGAAGCCGCGCGCGGTGCTGTGCGTTTCCGCGCACTGGGAAACCCGCGGCGTCGGCATCACCGCATCGCCGCAGCCGGAGACCATCCACGATTTCTACGGGTTCCCGCAGGCACTGTTCGACTTCCAATATCCCGCGCCGGGCGATCCGCAGCTCGCGCAGGACATCATCGCGAAACTCGCCGCGGACGGCGTGATGGTTCATGCCGACCACGAGTGGGGCCTGGATCACGGATCGTGGTCGGTATTGAGCGCGATGTATCCCGATGCCGACGTGCCGGTGCTGCAACTCAGCCTCGACAGCAGCCAGCCGGGCGCGTGGCATTACGCGCTGGCGCAGCGGCTGGCATTCCTGCGCGAGCAGGGCGTGTTGATCGTGGGCAGCGGCGACATCGTGCACAACCTGCGGTTGTGGCGCCAATACGGCGACACGCCGGCCGATTGGGCGTTGCGCTTCCGCGACCGCGTCAACGGATTGATCGCCGCGCGCGACCACGCGTCGCTGTGCGACTGGCCGTCGCTCGGTCCGGACGCGGCGCTGGCGATTCCCACGCCGGAACATTACCTGCCGCTGCTGTACGCGCTGGCGCTGCAACGCGACGACGATCGCGTCGAGATCTTCAACGACGATGTGTTCGCCAGCCTCTCGATGACCTCGCTGTCGATCGCCCCGGCGAACTGAAACTCGTGGCGCGCCCCCCTTTCGCCCGGCCGCGAAACGGATAGACTCGCGCTGATGCCGGTCGTGCGGCCGGCGGTGAAGGGGCGTCATGCAGCCGACCGATATACGGAATCCGGACTACTTCCACAAGGTGGTGGATTGCCAGTGGGCCTGCCCGGCGCACACGCCGGTGCCGGAATACATCCGCCTGATCGCGGCCGGCCGCTACGACGACGCCTACCTGGTCAACTGGGATTCCAACGTCTTCCCCGGCATTCTCGGCCGCACCTGCGACCGTCCCTGCGAACCGGCCTGCCGGCGCGGACGCGTGGAAGAAAGCAACGGCGAGAAGCCGGAACCGGTGGCGATTTGCCGCCTCAAGCGCGTGGCCGCCGACAACAAGGGCGAGGTCGGCGCGCATTTGCGCGCGAGGTTGCCCGCGCGCATTCCGGGCGCGGAGAAATTCCGCGTTGCGTGCGTAGGCGCGGGACCGTCCGCATTGACCGTCGCGCGCGATCTCGCGCCGCTCGGCTACAAGCTCACGATTTTCGAAGCCGATGCGAAAGGCGGCGGTTTCATGCGCACGCAGGTGCCGCGCTTCCGCCTGCCCGAATCGGTGATCGACGAGGAAGTCGGCTACATCCTCGACCTGGGCGTCGAATTCGTCGGCAACCGCCGCATCGATTCGCTGCGCCCGTTGCTGGACGACTACGATGCGGTGTTCGTCGGCTGCGGCGCGCCGCGCGGACGTGACCTGAGCGTTCCCGGCCGCGACGAGGCTGCGGCCAAGGCGCATCTCGGCATCGACTGGCTCGCCTCGGTTTACTTCGGGCATGTCACCGCCGTCGGCAAGCGCGTGATCGTGCTCGGCGGCGGCAACACCGCGATGGACTGCTGCCGCAGCGCGCGCCGCCTCGGCGGCGAAGACGTCAAGGTGATCGTGCGTTCCGGCTACGACGAAATGAAGGCCAGCCCGTGGGAGAAGGAAGACGCCGAGCACGAAGGCGTGCAGATCCTCAACTGGCTCAACCCGAAAGCCTTCGTGCACGAGAACGGCAAGCTCGTCGCCATGCGGTTCGAGAAGACGCGCGCGGAAACCGATGCACGCGGCAAGCGCAAGCTGGTGCCGACCGGCGAGCCGGGTGTCACCATCGAATGCGACGAAGTGCTGATCGCGGTCGGGCAGGAAAATGCCTTCCCGTGGATCGAACGCGACCTCGGCATCGCCTTCGACGAATGGGGTCTGCCGAAGCTCGACAAGGTCAAGCTGCAATCGACGCAGCCGAAAGTGTTCTTCGGCGGCGATGCCGCGTTCGGCCCCAAGAACATCATCTGGGCGGTCGAGCACGGCCACCAGGTCGCCATCTCGATCCACCGATTCCTGCAGGGCCAGGACGTGCACGAGCGGCCGCCGCCGATGGCCAACCTCGTCTCGCAGAAAATGGGCATCCACGAGTGGAGCTACGACAACGCGATCAGCAATGACGAGCGTTTCGTGGTGCCATGGGCGCCCAAGGAAAAAACCCTCGTCAACATCAAGCAGGAAGTCGAGCTGGGTTTCGATCCCGCGACCGCGTGGAAGGAAACCCAGCGCTGCCTCAACTGCGACGTGGAGACGGTGTTCACCGAGAACGTCTGCATCGAGTGCGACGCCTGCGTGGACATCTGCCCGATGGATTGCATCAGCTTCACGCGCAACGGCGACGAGGCCGACCTGCGCGCGCGGTTGAACGCGCCCGCGCAAAACACGCAGCAGGATCTGTACGTTTCCGACTCGTTGAAAACCGGGCGCGTGATGGTGAAGGACGAGGACGTCTGCCTGCACTGCGGCCTGTGCGCGGAGCGTTGCCCGACCGGCGCGTGGGACATGCGCAAGTTCCTGCTGCTGGAAACGTACGCGGGCGAGCGCGAGGCGGCACCGGCGAAGGTGGCGGCATGAAGCCGATCGAATCCGTCAACGACTTCGTCGTCAAGTTCGCCAACGTCAACGGTTCCGGTTCGGCGTCGGCCAACGAGCTGTTCGCCAAGTCGATCCTGCGCATGGGCGTGCCGGTCAGCCCGCGCAACATCTTCCCGTCCAACATCCAGGGCCTGCCGACGTGGTATGAGGTGCGCGTCAGCGAGGCCGGCTGGCTCGGACGGCGCGGCGGCACCGACCTGATGGTGGCGATGAATCCGCAGACGTGGGACGAGGACATCGCCGGGATCGAACCGGGCGGCTATCTGTTCTACGACAACAGCAAGCCGCTGCCGAAGTCGAAATTCCGCGACGACGTCAACGTGATCGGCGTGCCGCTCACCGAAATCTGCAACGCCACCTACGACGATCCGCGCCAGCGCCAGTTGTTCAAGAACATCATGTATCTCGGCGCGCTGTCGGTGCTGCTGGGCATCGAACGCGAAACGATCGTGCAGCTGATCGGCGAGCAGTACAAGGGCAAGGAAAAACTGCTGCAGCCGAACATCCATGCGCTCGACCTCGGTCGCGGGCACGCGGAAAAAAACCTGCAACCGATCGGGCTGCGCGTCGAGCGCCGCGATGCCGTCGGCGACCGCATCTTCGCGGAAGGCAACGCCGCCGCCGCGCTGGGGCTGGTCTACGGCGGCGCCACGGTGTGCGCGTGGTATCCGATCACGCCGTCCTCGTCGCTGGCGGAAGCTTTCCAGAAATACTGCGCGAAGTTCCGCGTCGATGCGCAGACCGGCGAGCATCATTACGCCATCGTGCAGGCGGAGGACGAGATCGCATCCATCGGCATGGTTACCGGCGCGGGCTGGAACGGCGCGCGCGCGTTCACCGCGACCTCCGGCCCCGGCATCTCGCTGATGAACGAGTTCATCGGGCTGGCGTACTTCGCCGAAATTCCCGTGACCATCGTGGACGTGCAACGCGGTGGGCCGTCCACCGGCATGCCCACGCGCACGCAGCAGTCGGACATCCTGCTGTGCGCGCATGCCTCGCACGGCGATACCAGCCACGTGCTGCTGTTTCCGGAAGACCCGCACGAATGCTTCGAGTTCGCCGCGACCGCGCTGGATCTGGCCGACCGCCTGCAGACGCCGGTATTCGTGATGAGCGACCTCGACATCGGCATGAACCATCGCCTGTGCAAGCCGTTCGCGTGGGACGAGGCGCGTCGTTACGACCGCGGCAAGGTGTTGACGGCGGAGCAACTGGAAGCCGGCGTGCCGTTCGGCCGCTACCGCGACGTGGACGGCGACGGCATCCCGTACCGCACCTGGCCCGGCACGCATGCGAAGCGCGGCAGCTATTTCACGCGCGGCACCAGCAAGAATGCCGACGCCAAGTATTCGGAGAAGGGCGAGGATTACGTCGAGAACATGCAGCGGCTGCAACGCAAGTTCGAAACCGCCAAGTTGTTGTTGCCGCAACCGAAGGTGACGATCGCCGCGCAAAAAACGGCGCATGGCGCGATCCACTTCGGTTCGACTTCGCCGGCGATGGCCGAAGCCGTGACCCTGCTGGACGCTCCGCTGGACCTGTTGCGCGTGCGCGGCTACCCGTTCCCGGATTCCGTGCGCGATTTCGTGCTGGCGCACGAGTCAGTGTTCGTGGTGGAGCAGAACCGCGACGCGCAATTGCGCACGCTGCTGATCGAGCAGTTCGACCTCGATCCCGCGCGCCTGATTCCGGTGCTGCACTACGACGGCACGCCGATCACCGCGCGCTTCATTTCCGGAGAGATCGGCAAACGCCTGGATGCGGCGAAGGTGTTGCCGATCAGGGATGGCAAGGTGGCTTGAGGGTGAGAACACCATGAAAAGAGCGGGGCTGCCTTTGTTGCTTATTTTTTGGGGCTTCTTGGCGACACCAACGAGTGCGGCACAGCCGATTCCGTGGGTGTTCGGCATGACGCCTGAGCAAGTCAAGGCTCAGGCGGAGTACGGTCCATATCGTTCGTTCAGCAATGGAGATCTCGAAACTTACAATGGCGTCTGGGATGGCCAGAAGCAGAACTTTCAATTCTTTTTCAAGCAAGGGAAATTAGTCAGGATTGGAATTGATCTTTACGAAGGGCATGATCTGTCTGTCGCATCAGAGGAATGGCTGAAACTCTATGAGGGGTTGCGAAGTAAATTCGGTCAGATTGAAACGCCCGATGCAGAACCTCCGATCGGTGATGGCCGGGTATTCATGGACGCTGCGCAAAAGCGTGTTGAACTGGGCGACGAACCACAAATGGCTCCCGTGAGACAGCCTACGGATACATTCATCTACGCTGGTCTTAAACGCTACGAAGCAGAAGGCCAAACGTATTTCAACGTTTTTCTCTTTCTTGATCCGCCTCGCGCATGACCTACCTCCTCAAACCCAGACTCCATCACCCTTCCCTGACGAAGAACCGCGTTGGTTTCACGCGCCGCGATTACGAAGGCGCGGTGAGCACTCTCTGCGCCGGCTGCGGACACGATTCGATTTCGGCGGCGATCATCCAGGCCTGCTGGGAACTGGATGTCGAACCGCATCGCGTCGCCAAGCTGTCCGGCATCGGTTGCAGTTCCAAGACGCCGACGTACTTCCTCGGCCAGTCGCACGGCTTCAACACCGTGCACGGCCGCATGCCATCGGTTCTCACCGGCGCCAACCTCGCCAATCGCGACCTGCTGTATCTCGGCGTGTCGGGCGACGGCGACTCGGCCTCCATCGGCATCGGCCAGTTCGTGCACGCGATCCGCCGCCAGGTGAACATGGTCTACATCGTCGAGAACAACGGCGTGTACGGCTTGACCAAGGGCCAGTTCTCGGCCACCGCCGACACCGGTTCGAAATCCAAGAAGGGCGCGGTGAACACCGATTCGCCGGTGGACATGGTCGGCATGGCCTTGCAACTCGGCGCGAGTTTCGTGGCGCGCGGTTTTTCCGGCGACAAGGCGCAACTGGTGCCGCTGCTGAAGGCGGCGATGGCGCACCAGGGCGCGGCCTTCATCGATGTCATCAGCCCGTGCGTGGCGTTCAACAACCATGCCGGCAGCACCAAGAGCTACGAATACGTGCGCGAGCACAACCACGCGCTCAACCGGCTGGACTTCATTCCCGCCTGCGCGGAAATCACCGTGGATTACGAACCTGGCGAGGTCACCGAGGTGCGCCAGCACGACGGCAGCACGCTGCGCCTGCGCAAATTGCCGGAAGGCCACGAAACCGGCGACCGCATCGCGGCAATGAACTACCTGCACGAATGCCAGGCGCGCGGCGAGATCGTCACCGGCCTGCTGTACGTGGACGGCGAGGCGCCCGACCTGCACGCGCATCTCGACACCGCCACGGTGCCGCTCAACACGCTCGGCGAGAACGCGCTGTGCCCCGGTGCTGCCGCGCTGGAAAAGATCAACGCCGGTTTGCGCTGACGCCGTCTTCCGCGAGCGGCAATTCACGCGCGGCGTGCGCCAGTTCGCGCCACGGGCCGATGTCCCAGAACTTGCGCGCCTGACCGGAAGGCGAGGGCAGCACGAACACACGGCTGTGCGCGAGAAGGAAGGCCTGTTCGCCGTAGGCCAGCACGCGGCCGAAACAGCCGGCCGCGGCGTTCTTGCTGGTGAAGGCGACGATGCACGGCCGGTAGCGCGCGAGTTTTCGCCGCAACGACACCGCGTCGAAGGCATCGCGCGGCAATTCGTGATCGGCGCCGAAGTGCCGCTTGGCGAGATCGGTCAGGCCGATGCCGAATTCCGGCACGCGCGGGAATTCCTGCGGCGAAAGTTTCCGCGGCGTCAGCCCGGTCTCGAACAGCGTGCGCCAGAAATAATTGCCGGGATGCGCGTAGTACGCGCCTTCGCGCGCCGAGCGCGTGCCGGCGGCGGTACCGCAAAACACCACGCGCAGGTCCGGCGCGAGCACGTCGGGGAGGATGTGTTGGTGACGTACGGGCGTGCGCAACATCAGCGTTTTCTGCGCAGCAGCACCACCGTCGCGCCGGTGCCGCCCTGCGCCGGCCGCGCGGAGGCGAACGCGAGCACGTCGTCGCGTCGGCGCAGGCGACGGTCGACCATGCGCTTGAGCACCGGCCCCGCGCTGCCGGAGCGCAGCCCCTTGCCGTGCACGATCCGCACGCAGGCGAGTTCGCGGCGCCGGCATCCGGCGAGGAAATCGTCGAGGACCGTGCGCGCGGTGCGCTCGTCCATCTGGTGCAGGTCGATCTCGTCCTCGACGCTGAAAGCGCCGCGGCGAAGTTTCTTCAGCAGTTGCGGTGAATGGCCGTCGCGCAGGTAGAGCAATTCTTCGCCGACTTCGTGCGCGGCGGGATCGATCGCCGAATCCAGCAATTCGTCGCGCACGGCGGCTTCGTCGCGCTCGAACATCGCCGGGTGCGGCGCCGGCGGCTGGCGCTGCAACGGCGTCGCCGGCGGCGCGGCGAGCGGGCGCACCGCGCCGATGGCGTCGCGGAACAGCCGCGCGTCCTCGTCGCTGATGCCGGGTGCGGATTTTTGCCTGCGCGCCATGGCTTTCCCGTTCGCGTCGAGCGTAGCTCGCGCGGCGCGGGAAGTCGAAGCACCACCGGCTCGCGGGGCCGACGCGGCGGGGCGGATCGGCTAGACTTTGCAGCCGCGGTGCCATCGATGCGCCGCGTCCGGCAGGGAACCACGAAGCACGATGCGCGTCCTGATCAGCAACGACGATGGCGTGGAAGCGCCCGGCCTGCGCGTGCTCGCCGAGCATCTCGCCGAACTGGGCGAAGTGATCGTGGCGGCGCCGGACCGCGACCGTTCCGGCGCCAGCAATTCGCTGACGCTGAACCTGCCCATCCGCGTGCAGCGGCTGGAAGAGCATCGCTACCGCGTGTTCGGCACGCCGACGGATTGCGTGCACCTGGCGCTGTCCGGCATGCTGGAACACGATCCGGACATCGTGGTGTCGGGCATCAACAATTCCGCCAATCTCGGCGATGACGTGATCTATTCGGGCACGGTGTCCGCGGCGATGGAAGGCAGGTTCCTCGGCCTGCCGGCGATCGCGATCTCGCTGGTGACCGACGACCGTCGCGGCATGCATTACGAATCGGCCGCGCGCGCGGTGATGCAGCTCACGCGGCGCCTGCTGGTCGATCCGCTGCCCGCCGACACCATCCTCAACGTCAACGTGCCGGATCGCGACTGGCGCGAAATCCGCGGTTTCGAAGTGACGCGGCTGGGGCGCCGCCATCGCGCGCGGCCGTGCATCCCGCAACTGGATCCGCGCGGCAAGACGGTGTACTGGATCGGCCCGCCCGGCGACGCCGAGGACGACGGCCCGGGCACGGATTTCCACGCGGTGCGCAACGGCTACGTGTCGGTGACGCCGATCCACGTCGATCTCACGCGCTATCAGGCGCTGGACAAGGTGGCGCAATGGGTGGGCGGCCTGACGAGCGCGCTGGACGCGCCCGCCGACGGGGAGCAGGCGGCATGAGCGCGTTGTCCGGCGCATTGCCGCACAGCCACGGCAGCGGCATGACCTCGCAGCGCGCGCGCGATCGCCTGGTGGCGCGCCTGCGCGAGGAAGGCATCGCCGATGCGCGCGTGCTGGACGTGATCCGCACGACGCCACGGCATCTCTTCATCGACGAGGCGCTGGCGTCGCGCGCGTACGAAGACGTCTCGCTGCCGATCGGCCTTGGCCAGACCATTTCGCAGCCGTGGGTGGTCGCGCGCATGACCGAACTCCTGATCGAGCGCGGCGTGCCGGATCGCGTGCTGGAAATCGGTACGGGTTCAGGTTACCAGGCCGCGGTGCTCGCCGCGCTGGTCGGCACGGTGTTCACCGTCGAACGCATCGAGGAATTGCTGCGCCAGGCGCGGCGGCGTTTCCGCAACATGAAGATCGAGAACATCCGTTCGCGCCACGACGACGGCAACATCGGCTGGCCCGGCGAAGGCCCGTTCGATGCGATCATCCTGACCGCCGCCGGCGAATCGGTGCCGCGCAAGCTGCTCGACCAGCTCGCGCCGGACGGCGTGCTGGTGGCGCCGCTCGGGCCGCCCGGCGCGCAGAAGCTGGTGCGCATGCGCAAGGAAAACGACGCGTGGGTGCGCGACGAATTGAGCGAAGTGAGTTTCGTGCCGCTGCTGGGCGGGCTGGCGTAGTGCGCGTCGCATGAGGATCTTCCGCCCGCTCTACGAGCGCGCGCTGGCATGGGCCGGCAATCCGCGCGCGGAAATCTGGCTCGCCGCGTTGAGCTTCTTCGAAGCCTTCATCTTCCCGGTCGCGCCGGAAATCATGCTGGCGCCGATGACGCTGGCGCGACCGCGCAAGTGGTGGCTGTTCGCGTCGATCAGCCTGCTGGGCTCGCTGTGCGGTTCCTTCGTCGGTTACGCGCTCGGCCACTACGCCTTCGACGCCGTGAAACCGCTGCTGGCCGACATCGGCTGGTTGCCGCACCTGCAGGCGCTCGTGCAAAAACTTGCCGTCGATGCGCACGCGCATCCGTGGAAGGCGTTCTGGCTGCTGGTCGCGGCCGGCTTCGTGCCGATTCCACTGAAGGTGTCCACGTGGGCCTGCGGCATCGTCGGCATTCCCTTGCTGCCCTTCATCGCGGGCATGGCGATCGGCCGCGGCAAGCGCGTGTTCCTGGTGGCGGCCGTGATCCGCCTCGGCGGCGAACGCGCGGAACGCGCCCTGCACAAGCACATCGAAACCGCCGGCTGGGTCATCGTCGCGTTGATCGTCGCGTTGCTCGTGTGGTTGTGGTTACGCTGACGTTCGGCAACACTCGGTCACGAGTCGGTTATCCTTGCCGCGCCATGCGCCATTCGATCTTTCTGTTGTCCATCGCCGCCGCGCTGCTCGCCGGCTGCGCCAGCAATCCCGCGCCGGTGGTCGATCGCTCACTCGGCGGCGAAGCACCGCCGCAAGCCTCCACCATGAGCGCCACGCCAAATTCGGGCGGCGGCCAGCACGCCAATGGCAGCACGACCGCGCAGGGGTACGTGGTCGCGCGCGGCGACACGCTGTACAGCATCGCCTTCAAGCATGGCTTGGACTACCGCGCGCTGGCCGCGCGCAACGACATCGCGTCGCCCTACGTGATCCATCCTGGCCAGGTGCTGCGGCTGGACGAAGGGTCCGGGGCACCCGCCGCCGTTGCGGAAGCCCCGCGCGCGCCGGCCACCGCGAATGTGTCGCATGGAAACGCCGCGCCGGTATTCGGTTCGGTGGAAACCGCGCCGGTGGAAACGCATGCAGAAGCGACGGCTTCCAATGTGCAGCCGCCATCGAACTCCACGACCTTGCCGACGGTGAACCTGCAACGCGGGAGCACGCCTGCGCAGACTATCGTGCGCCCCGGCGCGACACCGCCGCAAGCGCCGACGGTGGCCGCGGCGCCTGCGGAGGCATCCACGGCCGGTGCGGCGGTCGCACCTGTCACATCGCCACCCTTGTCGCGCGCGGCCGCCGGTCGCACCCGCGCGGTCGACGGCATCACCTGGCAATGGCCGGCGGATGGCGCGGTGATCAGCGGCAGCGATGCCGGACTGGACATCGCGGGCAACGAGGGCGACCCGGTGCGCGCAGCCGCAGACGGCGTGGTGGTCTACAGCGGCAACGGCCTGATCGGCTACGGCGAGCTGATCATCATCAAGCATTCCGACAACTATCTTTCCGCCTATGGCCACAACCGCAAGCGGCTGGTGCAGGAAGGCCAGCACGTGCGCGCGGGCCAGCAGATCGCGGAGATGGGCTCCACCGGCGCGCCGCGCGAAGAACTGCACTTCGAAATCCGCAAGAATGGCAAGCAGGTCGATCCTACGGATTATTTGCCGGGAAGATAGGCGGGAAATTCAACTTTGAGGTCGTCATCATGCATGGGGGAATTGTATGAATATGAAGCTCAAGGAAATAGTGATCGATGTTCTTAGCGAAAGCGGCAAATCGATGCACGTCAATGACATCGCCGCAGCCGCGGTTGCCAAATATCCAAATCTTCCGGATTTGCCGGATCAGCTGGCTGCAAAGATAAGTGCAATGCTGTCCGTTGAAGTGAAGAAGCCAAAATCACAGTCTTTGTTTTCAAAGCCAAAGAATAAGGCTGGCGGGTTTCGTAAAGGCATGTATCGCCTTCGCATTGGTCGTAAATCCGTTCCCAAAAAATTCAAAGTCCCAGAGCAACCCAAAGTCTCCTCACAATTTACAGGCAAGGCTGGGGAATACGCGGTCATGTCCGAGTTGCTTTTCTTTGGCTTTAATGTATCGGCCATGACTGTTGATGATGGCATAGATATCGTCGCCTCAAAAGGTGATTCTTATTTTCACATTCAAGTTAAAACGGCTAACGTCACAGCAAATAACAAGTTTCAATTCAAAATCACAAAACGTGCATTTGAATCGAAGGATGCCGCGGCAACATTCTATGTGCTCGTCCTTCGTATATCAGATAATTCTCGCAATGTGTGTGAGTATTTGATTCTTCCAAGTAGCGAGATTCGGAAGCTTGCAGACAAGGGTGTTGTGAGAGAGGGTGAATCGATGACCCTTTCAGTAAATCGTGAGCGAGGGAACAGATTCATCTTGAACAGTACCGAAGACGTTACCTGGTCGCTAAATCGTTTCGACAATGTCAAATGATCATAGCCAGTGCAACCCGGATAAAGGCGCGCAGCGCTGCAATCCGGGAAGTCGCCAAACAGATTTTCTGGATTTCGCTTCGCTCCAACCGGGCTACGAAAGAACAAACGCCGCGACGACGTTGCGGCTTTCGCCCGCCAACACATTCCAAGTGCGCGCCGCGGCGGCGTTGTCCATGACTTCCACGCCGACGCCGCGTTGCAGGAAGGCGGCGAGCACGGCCTGCGACGGAAACCGCTGGCGCGCGCCGCTGCCGAGCAGCACGACATCCGGTTTCAGCGCCAGGATCGGTTCCGCGTCCGCCGCGGTCATTGCGGTGATGTCGCTGACGCTCCAGCCCTCGATCGCGCGATCGCGCGCGAGGATGAAGCTGCGGGTCAATTCGCGATCGACCACCATCACCGCATGCGCGTCGGCGCGGCGCACGAACAGGAAATCTTCGGGACGGTCGAGGACGAGTTCCATGCAGGTATCGGTCAGGGCTTCGGTGCTCGTGGCGGCCTGGGCAAAGCGTCGCCGAGCGCAGCAATTTGCGGAGGCTATCGCGGCAGGGCGATCCGCGGCTGTTCCGTGTTGCGGCGGTACAGCACCGCGACGTGGCCGATGGTCTGCACCTTTTCCGCGCGTGACGCATCCAACAACGAATTCAAGGCGGTTTCGCGATCCTCGCGTTCGCCGGCCGGCAATTTCACCTTGATCAATTCGTGGTCGTCCAGCGCATGTTCGAGTTCCGCCAGCAGCGAAGCGGTGACGCCCTTGGCGCCGAGCATCAGCACGGGCTTCAGCGGATGGGCGAGGCCGCGCAGGTAGCGGCGCTGGCTGGGCGTGAGGGGCATGGTGTTCAGCGCGGAGGCGGGCAGCGGAGACGTGTGAGGGTATCATGGAGCCGGTCACTCTCCGACGCGGAAAAAGCCGCCATGCTTCGCCCACAGTCAGGCGAAGCGGCGTTTTCGAACAAAATCATGGCCCGATCCAAAAGCAGCGCACGCTGGCTGAAGGAACACTTCGACGACCCCTACGTGCGGCGCGCGCAGGCGGAGGGCATGCGTTCGCGCGCGGCGTTCAAGCTGGACGAGCTGCTGGAGAAGGACCAACTGCTGAAATCCGGCATGGTGGTGGTCGACCTAGGCGCGGCGCCGGGCGGCTGGTCGCAATTGCTGCGCGAAAGGATGGGCGCGCACCCGGACAGGCAAGGCCGCATCGTGGCGCTCGACATCCTGCCCATGCAGGGCATCGGCGGGGTGGAATTCATCCAGGGCGATTTCCGCGAGGATGCCGTCCTGGAGGCGCTGCAGGCCACGCTGGGCGGTCAACGGGCCGACCTTGTGCTGTCGGACATGGCCCCCAATATCAGTGGTATAGGCGTGGTCGACCAGGCGCGCGCCATGCACCTGGCGGAATTGGCGCTAGACTTTGCACGCAACTGGTTGAAGCCCGAGGGTTCTTTTTTGGTGAAATTATTCCAGGGCACGGGTTTCGATGATTACCTGCGCGGCTTGCGCGCGGACTTCGGGCGCGTGACACTGCGCAAGCCCAAGGCTTCCCGCGCGCGTTCGCGCGAGGTCTACGCGCTGGCCACCGGGCCGCGCGCCCATTCTCGTCCCGCGCAAGAAGGTGCGGGCGTCCGCGGAGGAACCGCGCCATGAGACCCCCGATGAACGATATCGCCAAGAATGCACTGCTGTGGCTGGTCGTGGCGGCAGTGCTGATCGTCGTCTACCAGTCGCTCAGCCCGCGCCTGGCCGGCGGTGACCAGCAGATGTCGTATTCCGAATTCGTGCAGCAGGTGAAGAACGACAACGTCGCATCGATCACCGCCAGCGCCAATCTGCCGCCGGTGATCACCGGCAAGCTCAAGAACGGCAGCAGCCTGCACACCGTGATGCCGGTGTTCGGCGACGACAAGTTGCAGGACCTGCTGGATTCGCACCGGGTGAAAATGACGCAGGAGCCGAGCGACAACGGCTTTTCGCTGATGCGGGTGTTGATCGAATACCTGCCGTTCCTGTTCTTCATCGGCGTGCTCGTCTATTTCGTGCGGCAGATGCAGGCCGGCGCGGGCGGGCGCGGCGCGATGAGCTTCGGGCGTTCGCGCGCCAAGCTGCAGGGCGAAGACCAGGTCAAGGTCACCTTCGTGGATGTCGCCGGCTGCGAGGAAGCGAAGGAGGAAGTCGGCGAGCTGGTCGAATTCCTGCGCGATCCGTCCAAGTTCACCAAGCTGGGCGGCAAGATCCCGCGTGGCGTGCTGATGGTCGGTTCGCCCGGCACCGGCAAGACGCTGCTGGCGAAAGCCATCGCGGGCGAGGCGAAGGTGCCGTTCTTCTCGATTTCCGGTTCCGATTTCGTCGAGATGTTCGTCGGCGTCGGCGCCGCGCGCGTGCGCGACATGTTCGAGCAGGCGAAGAAGCACGCGCCATGCATCATCTTCATCGACGAGATCGACGCGGTCGGTCGCCATCGCGGCGCGGGCCTCGGCGGCGGGCACGACGAGCGCGAGCAGACCCTCAACCAGTTGCTGGTGGAGATGGATGGTTTCGAGGGCAACGAAGGCATCATCGTGATCGCCGCCACCAACCGTCCGGACGTGCTCGATCCGGCGCTGTTGCGGCCGGGTCGTTTCGATCGCCAGGTGGTCGTGCCTTTGCCCGACCTGCGCGGCCGCGAACAGATCCTGAAAGTGCACATGCGCAAGGTGCCTGTCGGCGCCGACGTGGACGCGATGGTGATCGCGCGCGGCACGCCGGGCTTCTCCGGCGCCGATCTCGCGAACCTGGTCAACGAGGCCGCGCTGTTCGCCGCGCGCAGCAATTCGCGCGAAGTGGACATGGCGGATTTCGAACGCGCCAAGGACAAGATCATGATGGGCGCCGAACGGCGCTCGATGATCATGAGCGAGGAAGAGAAGAAGCTGACCGCATACCACGAAGCCGGCCATGCCATCGTGGGCCTGACCGTGCCGGAACACGATCCGGTGCACAAGGTCACGATCATTCCGCGCGGACGCGCGCTGGGCGTGACCATGTTCCTCCCCGAACAGGACAAGTACAGCCACAGCAAGCGTTCGCTGCATTCGCGCCTCGCCAGCCTGTATGGCGGCCGCGTCGCGGAGGAACTGATCTTCGGCGAAGACCGTGTCACCACGGGCGCCTCCAACGACATCCAGCGCGCCACGCAACTGGCGCGCGACATGGTCACCAAGTACGGCCTGTCCGACGAGCTCGGACCCATGACCTACAGTGACGACGAGGACGAAGTGTTCCTCGGCCGTTCGGTCACGCAACACAAGAGCGTGTCTGACGAAACCGCGCGCAAGATCGACATCGCGGTGCGGGGGGTGATCGACAACGCCTACCAGACCGCGCGCAAGATCCTCGGCGACGACATGGAAAAACTGCACGCGATGGCGGCGGCGCTGTTGCAATACGAAACCATCGACCGCGAGCAGATCGCCGCGATCATGGACGGGCGCGAACCCGGCCCGCCGCGCGACTGGCGCATGCCGTCCGGCGATCCCCCCGGTGGCGGCAAGCCCGCCGCGGTCCGCGATCCCGCCAAGGTGGGCGAGCCCGCCGGCCAGCACTGACAGCAAGCCGGTTTTCGGCTGCTCGCAAGCAGTCATCCTGAAGCGCTTCCCCGCCCGCACTTCCCTGTGCGGGCGTTATTCGCGCCATCCTTGGCGCTCACCCTGCGGGCCGCCTTCGGCGTTCGGGCGCGCTCCTTGCGCGCCACGTCGCAGGCGCGAGATGCGCTTCAACGCATCTCGCGAAAGCCCTGCTCACCCGCCTCCGGGCGGCCCTTGTGTGTCAAGGCCGAAACCTGCCTGTACACTTGCCGGGCCCGGATGGGGAACGGCGAAATGGCGGATTTCCTGCAGCGCCTCAGGCAGCGCAAGCTGGTGCAGTGGGCGCTGGCCTACATCGCCTTCGCATTCGCGTTGCTCCAGGGCGTCGACATCGTCGTGCAACGCTTCGCGTGGCCGGAACAGATCGAACGCCTGCTGATTCTCGCGATCACGATCGGTTCCTTCTTTCTTTGCCTCGGTGCTTGCCTGATATCACGGCGAGCGCATGAGGTTTTGCGAACGGCGGTTGTGACTTCGCGATAGCTTTCGGACAGGGGTCATCATGCGCATGAAACCGAAGCTTTCGATCGCCATCATGGCAGCACTGGAAGTTTCCCTGCTCATGTCCGGTTCGGCGGTCGCTGCAAACGGCGCCGATGACTCATCGGATGCGGCAGTCCGCGCGGCGGAAGTGTGGGCGTTTCCGGTCGAACAATCACCGGACCCCAGTGTTCTGCACGCGCAAGCGTCGGAATCCGATCCGCGCAAGTTGCTGCATGTCCCGGGAAGCACGCGCAGTTATACCGTGGCGCAGCTCGATGACTTTCTTTTCAGTCCACCGGACTGGTTTCCGCAGGATCATCCATCGATGCCGCAAATCGTCGCGTCCGGACGCAAGCCGGCGTGGGCTTGTGGCTCCTGTCACCAGCCGGATGGCCGCGGTCATCCCGAGAGTGCGGCGTTGGCGGGAATGCCGGCAGCATATATCCGGCGACAGATCGAGGCGTTCCGCGACGGCACGCGCGCGGGCGGTTCATTGCGCACGGCAAATGCGATGGTCAGGGAAGCGCGCGTTCTCGACGACACGGATTTGCAGCAAGCCGCAACGTATTTTGCAAGCCTGAAGTTTCGCCCGGCAACGCGGATCGTGGAATCCGCGAGCGTGCCGAAGACGCACTGGAACGGGTTTGTGCTGACGCCGGACCAGGACGGCGCGCGCGAGCCCCTCGGCCAACGCATCATCGAGACCCCGGCCAATTTCAAACTGGAAGAGCTCGGCGATGCGAAAGACGGATTCATCGCCTGGGTGCCGGTTGGCAGTATCGCTCGCGGCGCGTTGATCGCGGCGAAAGGCAACGGTTCTGCGCCGGCGTGCGAATCCTGCCACGGCCCCAAGCTGCAAGGCGTCGGCGCGATTCCGCCCTTGGCCGGCCATTCGCCGACCTACATCGTGCGCGAATTGATTTTCTTCCGCACCGGCGAGCGCAGCAATCCGGAGGCCGCAGCGATGCGCACGGAGGTCGCGCAGCTCGGCGTGCGCGACATGATCGATGTGGCGGCGTACGCGGCCTCGCGCAAACCATGATGCTCCGGACAAGCCGATGATCGAGCTGGTCGCACGATTGAAGCAACGCAAACTGGTGCAGTGGGCGCTGGCGTATATCGCCGCCGCGTTCGCCCTGATCCAGGTGCTGGATGTCATCGCGCAACGCTTTGGCTGGCCCGACCAGATCGAGAAGCTGCTGATCCTCGCGCTGGCGATCGGCTTTTTCGTCGCGCTGGTGATTGCGTGGTACCACGGCGAGCGCGGCGCGCAGCGCGTCAGTGGAACGGAGATCGTGATCCTCGCGCTGTTGCTGGCGGTCGGCGGGGGATTGTTGTGGGGTTACGAGCGAATGCCGTCGCATTCGGGCACGGCCGTTGCGGTTCGCGCCCCGGATGCCGCGCATCGGAATCTGACAGGAGTCGCCGCCGCGCTGCCTATTCCGGTCCCCGCCAAATCCGTGGCGGTGCTGCCGTTCGTCAACATGAGCGGCGATCCGAAGAACGATTATTTCAGCGACGGCATCACCGAGGAAATCCTCGACGCGCTGGCGCAGATCCCAAACCTGAAGGTCGCTGCGCGAACCTCGGCCTTCGCGTTCAAGGGCAAGGCCGAGGATTTGCGCAAGGTCGGCGAGGCGCTGGATGTCGCGACGGTGCTGGAGGGCAGCGTGCAGAAGGCCGGTGACGAGGTGCGCATCACCGCGCAGTTGATCGACACCCGCAGCGGCTATCACCTGTGGTCGGAGAAATACGACCGCAAGCTCACCAGCATTTTCGCGGTCGAGGATGAGATCTCGAAAACCATCGCGGACAAGCTGCAGGTGCAGCTGGCGGCTGGAAGCGGGTCGACGCTGGTGGCGCAGAAGACCATCGATCCGCGCGCGCACGATTTCTACCTGCGCGGCTTGACCCTGCTGGCCGCACGTTCGGTGAGCGAGGCGGTCGGCGCGTTCCAGCAGGCCGTCGCGATCGATCCGGATTACGCGCAGGCATGGGCCGCCCTGGCCGAAGCGCAGGCACTGCTTCCTGCCTATGCCTTCACCGCGCCGCAAATCGCCTACGCGGATTCACTGGAATCCGCGCGGCGCGCGCTGGCGCTGCAGCCGGATACCGCGCTCGCCTATGTCGCACAAGGCATGGTTTTCGGCAACCAGATGCGCTGGGCGGACGCCGATCGCGCATTGCGGCACGCGCTGACGCTCGCGCCGGGGGACGCGGAAGCGTTGAACCAGTACGCCCAGTTCCTGGATGCCGTCGGCCAACTCGAGCCCGCATTGGACGTGCTCGACCGCGCGTTGCAGCGCGATCCGCTGTCCGGAATAAGTGCGGTGATCCGCGTGCAACTGCGGTTGATCCTGCACCGTGTCGATCCCGACACGGCCGCCGCGCAGGTCAAGGCCATTCTGGCCGCCCACCCCGAAAGCGTGTTCGTGCATCGCACCGCGACGCTGATCTACTTGAACCTGCGTCGCTACCCGGAAGCGGAAACGCAGGCGCGCGCGGTGGCAATGTTCAACGGCAGGGATCCGGAGGCCATGGCGTTGTTGATACGCGGGATGGCCGACCCATCCCTGCGGGGGCGTGCGGTGCAGGCCCTCGAAACTTCCCCGGACAACAGTGACCTGCGGCGCGACGCCATCGTGCGCGCCTTGTTCCTGATGCAACTGGGCGAACCCGATCGCGCCCTGGCCGTGCTCGAAGCGGGTGCGACCCAGAGCACCATTCCGCAATTGCTGTGGCATCCGGATTTTGACCCCGTGCGCAACGATCCGCGTTTCAAGGCTGTGCTGAAGAAGATGGGATTGCCGTACACGCCGGAGACTCCTGATTCGCCATGAACGCCGGGCCGTCCTTCCTCGCCGAACTCAAGCGCCGCAACGTGCTGCGCGCAGCGGTGCTCTACATCGGCGCGGTGTGGGCGTTCGGCCAAGGTCTTTCTCAATTCAGCCCGGCGCTCGGATTGCCTGATCGGACGACGCGCTGGTTCCTGATCGCCGCGACCGTGGGCTTCCCGTTCTGGCTGGCGTTCGCATGGATTTTCGAAATCACGCCGCAGGGGTTGAAACGCGAAAACGGAGTTCCGGCAGACGCATCGATCAGGCGGTCGACCGGCCGCAAGCTGGATTTCGCGATCATCGCGGTATTGTCCGTCGCAGTGATCCTGCTGCTGGGCAACCAGTTCCTGTGGCACAGGGGCGTGGCGCAGACGACGCTCGCGGCGACTTCCACGCAAGCGAAGACGGGAATCCTGGCAAATTCAGTGGCGGTATTGCCGTTCGTCAACGAGGGCGGCGCACCGGGCGAACAATTCTTCTCCGACGGATTGTCCGAGGATTTGATCAACGCCTTGTCGCAATTCGACGGCCTGAAAGTGATCAGCCGCAACTCGGCATTCCAGTTTCGCAACAGCAACAAATCCAGTCAGGACATCGGCAAGCAACTGGGCGTGACGCATCTGGTGGAAGGCAGTGCGCAGCGTACCGGCGAAGAAGTGCGGGTGACGGTCACGCTGGTTGATGCGGGAGACGGCCATGTCGTCTGGTCGCAGCGTTACGACAAGCCCTCCAAGGATCTCTTCGCGTTGCAGGACGCTTGCACGCAGGCCGTGGCCGATGCATTGAAAGTAGAACTGCCGAAGCGCGGCGAGGTGCTGCAGACCGACCGGCCGCCCAGTAACGACCTCGACGCCTATCTTGCATATCAGCGCGGCACCCACGTGCCACTCATCGACGAAGCCAGCTTTCACAAGGCAATCGACGCCTTCAGCGAAGCCGTTCGCCTCGATCCACATTACGCGGCAGCGTACGCCCAGTTGTCCATCCAATGGGTCGGTCTTGCCATCCAATTCGAATCCGGCAGTGCAAATGGTGAGCAGGCCATTGCCGAGGGTCGCAAGGCCGCAGAGACCGCGTTGACATTGGACCCCAATTCTTCGCTGGCCCATCAGGCGCGTGCCTACCTGCTCCAGCAGGTGGACATGGACTGGACCGGCGCCGAAGCCGAGGCGCAACGTGCGCTGCAACTGTCCCCCAGTTATCCGACCGCGCAATTCGGCCTGGGTCAGGCAGCCGCCTCGCTGGGACGCAATCACCAAGCAGTGGAATTGACCCGGCAAGCAATTACGAGCAATCCGCGCAGTGCCGATTGGTACAACTACCTGTCGGTCTATCTCACGGCCCTCGGTGAATTGGATGAGGCCATGCAATCAATCCAGACCGCCATCGGCCTGCAACACGACGCTGCCACGTATCACGAACAAATCGCCGTCATCGAAATCCTGCGTGGCAATGCCAATGCGGCGTTGGCCGCCGCACAGAAGGAACCCGCGGGGCCCTGGCATGACGTCGCGATGACGCTGGCCTTGCAGATCGGACGCGATCGTGCCGCCGCCGATACCGCGCTGCAGAAACTGGTCGACGAGCACAAGGACGATGCCGCGTACCAGGTCGCGCAGGTATATGCGCTGCGGGGCGATCCGGAAAATACTTTCCGTTGGCTGGACCGCGCATGGAGCAACCGCGATCCGGGCATGAGCACGTTGCTTTCCGATCCGATGATCTTGAGATACCGGCGCGACCCGCGCTTCGCGGCATATTGCAAGAAGGTAGGGTTGCCCGCCACCACCGACGCGAAGGCGATGAAGTGAACGTGCAATCGTCCGTCGACCATGCGGCATTCTGGGGGCAGGATCAAACGCCGCGAGGTTGAACAATGCCGTTTCCAAATGCTCAAGGAGCAGGGCCATGTTGCGCCATGTCATCTCGCATCTCCGCCGTCAGGACTGGACGAGCGTGTTCATCGAGCTGGTCATCGTCATACTGGGCGTATTCATCGGCATCCAGGTCTCCAACTGGAACCAGGCGCAGGCCGACGTGCAGCTTGGCCGTGATTACGCGAAACGACTGGCCCACGATCTCAGCGCCGATCTCGCCGGCGTCCGCGCGGAAATCGCCTATTACTCCGCCGTCCTGGAAAGCGTCCGGAAGACCGACGCGCTTTTGGGAGAACCCGATCCCGATCCGCGCGAGCTCGTGGTCAACGCCTATCGCGCGACGGAAATTCTGTATAACCCGCCGGTGCGGGCGACGTGGGATCAGATCGTCTCCTCCGGACATCTCGGCCTGCTGCCGGCGAGAGCGGTGGAAGCCGGATTGTCGCAGTACTTTGCATTCGACACCGCGCAGGATCTCTACGACACGGGCCGGGCTTCGGACTATCGCCAGAGAGTGCGGGAAATCATTCCGCTGGGCATGCAGATCGCCATGCACAGCACCTGCAGCGACGTGCGGGACCGACACGGCAACATCACCGGTTTTGCCGAGCAATGCGAATTCGAAGCCGATCCCGGCGCACTCAAGGCGGTCGCCGCCGCACTCCGCGGCGATCCGGCCGTCGCCGCGTCTCTGCGATATCAATACAGCTTTGCCATCAATGCGACGCTGAATCTCGGTAGAGTGAGAGACGACATCGAGGGTGCGCTCGACGCACTCGGCGCCAAGCCGCAAGCCGCTGGAAAGGCGGCGCCCGACCTCACGCGCGCCTCTGTTTTGACTGGGAGATGATTCCATGTTGCGTCATGTCATCTCGCATCTCCGCCGCCAGGACTGGACGGCGATTTTCATCGAATTGGTCGTGGTGGTGGTCGGCGTGTTCATCGGCGTGCAGGCGTCGAACTGGAACGAGCAGCGCGAGACCGACCAGAAAGCCGCGGTTTTCTCCGAACGCCTGAGTGCCGACCTGCGTGAGGAAGCCTGGGGCTATGCGATGAACATCGGCTATTTCAACCAGGTGCAAACCAATGCCAGGCGGGCCGCCGATGCGCTGACCGGCAGGATTCCGCTTTCCGACGAAGCATTGTTGATCGCGGCCTACCGTGCCACGCAGTTCAACGGCAACACGCGCCGCCGCACCACCTACGACGAACTGATTTCGACCGGCGAGATCGGCCTGATCCACGACGCGGCATTGCGTGATCTGGCGATGCGCGTCTACACGGATCCCGTGATCGACCAGATCACGCTGGATGGGCAGCATTCGGAATATCGCGAGGAATTCCGCAAGGCGATGCCGTACGGCGTCCAGCTGGCGCTTGCGGACAAATGCGGCGACCACATCGTGCCGGTCGGCAATTACGAAGACATCGCGCACGTGCTCGACTACCCCTGCGCAACGGGGCTTTCGCCGGCGACCATAGAAGCCGCGGATGCCATCCTGGAAAAGGATCCGCGCATCGTTCCGCTGCTGCAACTGCGCATCGCCGACATCGGTACCGACCTCGGCAATCTCACCGTGTATTACGCGAACACCATTCGGAAACCGCTGCAACGGCTTGTGGGGGAAAAGCAGAAGTGAACCTGTTCGCCGAACTGCGCCGTCGCAACGTGTTGCGCGCGGGCGTGCTGTACATCGGCGGGGTGTGGGCGCTGGCGCAGGGCATCGCGCAGCTTGGCCCGGCGCTCGGCGCGCCCGTGTGGATCACGCGTTGGTTCGTGGTCGCGGCCGTGGTCGGATTGCCGTTCTGGATTGCGGTTTCGTGGTTCTACGAGATCACACCGAGCGGCATCCGGCGCGAGTCGGAGATTGTGCCAGACGATTCGACGGGTCGCTCAGCCGGACGCAAGCTGGACCGCGCGATCATCGCGGTGCTTGCCATTGCGGTGGCGCTTCTGATCACCAATGCAATCTGGCATCAGAGTGGTGTCTCTCAGTCGGGACCCGCAGTCGCAGCGATTCCGGACAAATCCATCGCCGTGTTGCCGTTCGCGAACGAGAGCGGCGACAAGGACGAAGGTTATTTTTCGGACGGGTTGTCCGAGGACATGATCACCACGTTGTCGCAGGTAGCCACGCTGAAGGTCATCAGCAGTGCTTCGTCGTTTCAATATCGCGACAGCAAGGATAGTCCTGCGGCCATCGGTTCGGCATTGGGGGTGGCGCATCTCCTGGTTGGCGCGGTACAGCGGTTGCGCGATCAGGTGCGCGTCACCGTGACGTTGCTCAGCGCCAGAGACGGAAGCACGGTGTGGTCACAACACTACGATCGCCCCTATCGCGATCTCTTCAAGCTGCAGGACGAGATCGCGCAGTCCGTGACTGGCGCACTCAGGACGAAACTGGTGACGGTGCCCGGTGCGGTGGATCAGAGCGACCGCCCACCCAGCGGCAATCTCGACGCCTACAACGCCTATTTGCAGGCCAGCGGGCTCGGCGGCAACGGAAGCAATGACGATCTTCGCAAGAGCATCGAATACTTCGACGCCGCGATCCGCATCGATCCCGGTTATGCCCAGGCGTATGCCATGAAATCGGGCGCCTGGACTGCACTCGCCGGCAGTCTGGGCGGCCAGCAGGCGCAGGATGCCTACACGCAGGCGCAACAGGCAGCCGACGCCGCGCTGACGCTCGACCAGAACCTGGCGCTGGGACACATGGCGCGCGGTTATCTGCTCTATTCGCGGAATTACGACTGGGCAGGCGCGGTGGCCGAGTTCAAGCGCGCCTTGCAACTGGCTCCGAACAACGACCGTGCGCGGGCGTTGCTAGGCCAGGCGCTGGCCACCTTGGGCCAGGTCCGCCAGGGAATTGAACTGACCCGTGGTGCGCTCCTTGTCGATCCCTTGAGTTCGACTTCTTACCAAGGCCTGTTCCTGTACTACCTCGGCGTGGGGCAACTCGATGATGCCGAACGTGCGATACGAACGCAGATGACGCTGCAGAAGAACAATGACGTGCTTTATGGCAGCCTGGCGACGATCGATATCCTGCGTGGTAATGCAACGAGTGCTTTGCAAAACGCAAAGCGCGTCGCCAATGCCCCATGGAACGATATTTTCGGCGCCATGGCACTGCAAGCCGGCAAAAATCGAGTAGCAGCCGATGCCGCGCTGAAGCTCGTGGTGGAGAAGTACGCCACCGATGGCCCGTACCAGATTGCGCAGATTTACGGGGTTCGCGACGATGCCAATGGTGTATTCGCGTGGCTGGACAAAGCGTGGGCTGCGCACGATCCCGGCATCCAGCAGGTTCTGTACGACCCGTTCGTGCTGAAGTTCAGGAACGATCCGCGCTTTGCCGTGTTCTGCGCCAAGGCGGGATTGCCGGCGACTACCGATGCGAAGGTGACGCAGTGAGCGCGAAGCCTTCGCTTTTCTCCGAACTGCGGCGCCGCAACGTGTTGCGCGCGGGCGTGCTGTACATCGGCGCGGTGTGGGCGCTGGCGCAGGGCATCGCGCAATTGACGCCGGTGGTCGGTGCGCCGGAATGGATTGCGCGCTGGTTCCTGATCGCGGCGACGATCGGCTTTCCGTTC
>Ga0134126_10002324_pt1 | contig 24031 bp, 24 predicted proteins | sample KB31752_FD_96881 | JGI IMG/M metagenome (GOLD analysis project Ga0134126, IMG submission 96881) | Terrestrial soil microbial communities with excess Nitrogen fertilizer from Kellogg Biological Station, Michigan, USA - KB3-175-2 | ecosystem: Environmental > Terrestrial > Soil > Unclassified ... | reverse complement strand
CGTTCTTGCCCTCGGCATAACCGAATTCTGCCAGACCTCGCCGGAATGCCTGCAATTGATCCAGAGAAGAGGCAGCCGATCTGGCGCTCATAATCCAATCGCATGCCATTGCTAGCTACTGGTTGCGTGCCGCGGGCGGCCATGCCACTGCCGACCCGCCAATTGGCTTAATGAAATCGCGTCGTCGCATTCTGCCGCAAGCCCTATCCAAGAAATTGCGACGGGCGGGGAGTAGGCGCCGAGCATCATTTTGCGCAGCAGCAATGTGACGGACCGAAGCGTAGAAACGGGTCACGACCTGCCCTCGCGCCCGACCCGCGACATGTCCGATCAGCCCCGGATAGCTGCCATGGGAGCAGACATAGGACTCGGCAGCGACGGGCCAGGAACGGACTCATGCGCTGCACAAATTCAGACAGATCTGCCAGATGGCAAACGAAGACCATCGTTCTTTTCGTTGTCGAACGAGACGACACAGTCGGTCGTGGAAACGAATTACCGGCCAGTTGCCAACCCTTTTGATCAACCCGCTTTGATCGCCCTTACTTCGGCAGCGCGTTCATCGACTGGGATTGTTGGAAGCTCGCCGCGTTTCTTGACTGGCAGGCTGCGGAGGTGATCCATGATCGCCTGCCATTCCTTGATCTCCCTGACAGCGCCTGTCCCGGTCATGGTGTCGACGCTAGCCTGATCGACCGTCGTGCCCGCCGGCGGCAGCAGATCGGGTGTGTCACTGCGCGGGTCGTCGAGTGCTCGACCTTCGATTTGAGGGGCTGACCCTCCTTGTTCTTTGCTACAAGCGTCAGTTTGCCCTTGGTGTATTTCGGTATGGCCACCAGAAACATGGCGACCATCAGGGGGCACGTGAGGCTAAACAAGCGCTTATCCTTCTCGGAGATGTCAATCGAGTGGTAGCCGCGGTCGACGTCTCCTATTTCGACGGCCGTTACGACGTCAAACTTTGGACGCGATGGGTCGTAACGAAACCTCATGCCGGAAGCGCGAGGGAAAAACTCGCCGGGATGAGCAGGATTATCGACGAGAAAAAACTCCAGCAGATGCTTTAATTCCTGGCCAGTAAAATAGCCCGTCACGAGCGTACTGCCGGCCGTGGTGTCCACGACACCAGCGCCGATTGGCGCCACCGAAAACACATCGTACACGGTCTGGACACCCGATTTCCCCCGGGTGAAGCCGGAGCGCATCATTCCGTTGACGGTAAAGCCGATGTCCGCCTTGGTGGAGTTTCGGAAGGCGTCGGTGCAGAGGTTGGCAAGAAGAGTGCCGGCAGCGATGTCGGTGAACGTGTTGGGAATGTCGCGAGGCACTATTGCGAGCGGCTGATCGATACTATAGCCGCGTGACGCGAACACGACCTCTGTGACGGTCCTCTTGAACTTGGTGATTTCGTCGGCGATGGCCTGATCACCGACAATGCTGTCGTCGATCGGGTGAAGTTGGTAGGACTCAACTGTCAGCTTCCCTCTATCCAACGTGATCACAAGTTCGCCGAGGTTTTTACAATATTTCCCGGTCTGAACCACGGGCGTGCAGCCGTTGACGATGATCGCCTCATGCAGTTCAGTGTGGCTGTGGGCGCCGATGACCACGTCGATGCCGGGTACGGCCGTGGGTATGCGCACGTCCTCGCCGTCGGTGAAGTGTCCGTCCTTTCCTTTTTCCATGCCGCCGTGGCTGAGCGCGATAATCACATCCACCTTCTCCGTTTCGCGGAGAAGCTTCACCATCTTCTCGGCGGACTCGATAGGGTCACCGAACGTAACCGCGCCAGCGCCGTCGGTATAAAGCTGCGCCTCTTTGCCGAGCAACCCGAAGATGCCAAAGCGAATGCCATTGCGCTCGATCACGACGAAGCGGCGGACCGCGCCCTCCTTGGCCAAGCGCTGGAGACCGGCCAATGTCGCGTCATTCCCCTTGAAATCGGTATTCGATGCGACGACCGCAGGAGCATGGCCAGCTTTGATAGCCGCCGCGATGGACTTGGCGGTGCCGTCAGGCCCGAGATCAAAATCATGATTGCCGAAGGTGGTGGCGTCGCAACCCATCCGGGCCAGGAGTTGCAATTCGGCGCCAGTCTCGCGGGTGGCTCCGGCGAACGCGGTCCCCATGCTGTAGTCGCCTGCGTCAAGCATCAACACAGGACCCTGAGCTGCGCGTACCTCTTTCCTCTTCGCAACCAAGGTAGCTAGACGCGCGAAGCCACCTTGGACGGTGTCGTCGTTGAGCGTGAAAGGGGTGTAGTCCGAGGCAGGGCCTATCCCGATCAAGTTCGAGTGGAGGTCGTTGGTGTGCAGGATGGTGAAGGTCTTCTTCCCTTCCGCTGCCGCAGCGGGTTCGCCACGTAAGGCGACCGTTGCAGCAACCGCTGCCGAACCAGCCATCAGCTCGCGACGTGAGAGTGCTCCGAGAGGCAAGGTGTTCTTTCCGTTTGCTGTCGCGCCTGATTGTCCGCGAGGAACTTTCATTTTTTGTGGGCTCCTAGTTGTACGTCGCTTCCCGCGTGAAACAGGTCACGGCGATTGTTAAGCTCACCACTCGCGCGATGGCGCCGGTTGGGGGTCGTTGCTGCGGTCGACCGCAGAACACGACCGGCCGCAGAGGATTAGCTCACTGACTTCAAGCCTTAGTCCGGCGCCCCGGCTTCGGACTGCTTCAGTTTCGATAGGACTTCATCGAGGTTGAAACCGGAAGCCTTCTGCCGCTGCGGAAACTCCCTAAACGTGGTCAGGAATTTGCCGACGTAGTCCTGCGCGGGGACCATCAGGAAGGCGTGATCAAGAAGCCAGTCGTAATAGGTGTTCGACGTGATATCGGCGCGCTCGTATGGATCCGTGCGCAGGTTGAAGATCTTCGGGACACGCAAGTTCGTGAATGGGTTTGCCCAAACGAGCATTGTTCCCGGAGCCCGCTGCTCCATGAATGCGAGCTTCCAGTTGTCGTACCGCAGAGCAACCAATTGCTGATCATCGTTGATGTAGAAGAACGACTCCCGTGGGCTCTTCGGAGCCTGTCCAGTCAGGTACGGCACAAGGTTATCGCCGTCGAGATGAACCTTGTAGGTCATGTCACCGACTTTGTAGCCCGTGAGTAATTTGTCCTTTACCTGCGTGTCGCCGGCAATGGCCAGAACGGTTGGCAGCATGTCGAGATGGGCGACAATCTCGTTGGAAACCTGTCCCGGCTTTATCTTGCCCGGCCAGCGGAACATGGCCGGAATTCGATACGCGCCTTCCCAGTTCGTGTTCTTCTCACTACGAAACGGCGTCATCCCCCCATCTGGCCAGCTGTTCATATGCACGCCGTTGTCGGTCGAGTACATGACGAAGGTATTGTCGACGATACCCAGATCATCAAGAGCCTTGAGGATCGTGCCGACGTTTTTGTCATGATCGATCATGGTGTCGTGATATGGACTCTGCCAGCGTCCCGCCTGGCCGATGCTTTGCGGCTTGGTGTGGGTGCGAAAATGCATGTGGGTGGTATTGACCCACAGAAAGAACGGCTTGGCAGCCTTTTGCTGCCGTTGCATGAAATCGACGGCCCGATTGGTGATGTCGTCGTCGATCGTCACCATCCGCTCCCTGGTCAGCGGACCGGTGTCCTTTATCACCTGCTTGCCGACCTTGCCGAAGCGCGGATCGACCGTTGTGTCGTCGATCTCCGAGGCCTTGCAGTCCAGCACACCGCGCGGTCCAAACTTCGCGAAGAACGCCGGGTCCTTCGGATAGTCGGGTAGTTCCGGCTCTTCCTCGGCATTGAGGTGATACAGGTTGCCGTAGAACTCGTCGAAGCCGTGCACGGTGGGGAGGAATTCGTTGCGGTCACCGAGATGGTTCTTGCCGAACTGTCCGGTCGCATAGCCGAGCGGCTTAAGAAGCTCGGCAATCGTCGGATCTTGCTTCTGCAGCCCAAGCGTGGCGCCAGGCAAGCCGACCTTGGTCAAGCCCGTGCGCAAACCGGACTGGCCGGTGATGAACGAAGCCCGGCCGGCGGTGCAGCTCTGTTCGCCGTAATAGTCGGTGAACAGCATCCCTTCTTGGGCGATACGGTCGATGTTGGGTGTGCGGAAGCCCATCAGCCCTTGCGAATAGGCGCTGACATCAGTCAATCCGATATCGTCGCCCCAGATGATGACGATATTGGGCCGTTGCCCGCTCGGCATTGGCTGTTGTTGCGCCCGCGCAGATGTTGTCACACCGGCACCCAGCAGCGCCGATGCAGCCACTAGCGAGCTGCCGCTCAGCAGCAGATCGCGCCGTTTCAGGCCGTTACTGTTTGGCGTGATGCCGTCCTCGGACTTCCCATGTTCCTGATCGTTACTCATGAAGCGCTCTCTTTCTGTCGAGTTCTGGTGATGCACCGAAAGCCAACGTGGCTTGTCGAGGTATCGATCGGCTCGGCATGGCGCGCGGCCGGACGATAGCGGCGGACCAATCCCGCCATGATTAATGCTACGTCTATTGCTCGAACACCGTGATCTTCCCGCACAGTAATTCTTTGATGTCGATTCAACATTGCATCACTTCGCAAGCTGCGCCTTCTCGTGTGGCAACCCGCCGTCGTCGATGTCAAACTCTGGATCGAAGATCGTCTTGCCTTGGGCGCCGAGAAAGGCTGGTTGAGCCTTGATCCACAAACTCGGCTTCATTTCCCTTGCATAGCCGTCGAGTCGTGCCGACAAATCGCTCACGATCGCAGGAAACTGATCCGCGACATTGTCCTGCTCACCGGGGTCCTTCGAAAGATCGAACAGCTCTGTCTTTCCGGGAAGCAACGCGATCTTGACCAACTTCCAATTGCCTTTGCGGATGGCGCCGCGAAAGGCTTCGACATTGATCAGAATATCGTCATGAGGGGACGGCTGGCCCGACGCCAACGTCGTCCAGATGTCTTTGCCATCAAAGGGGTGATCCGGACTGCCCTTCGCCCCGGCAAGCGCCAGCACGGTCGGCATCACATCCACCATGCCGAGCGGCTCCTCGACGATTCTAGGCTTGAGCTTGTCGGGCCAACAAAAGATGGTCGGAACCCGCACGCCACCTTCGTGCAGCGAACCCTTGCCGCCGCGAAGATTGCCATTTGAGGCCGGCGTCTTTGCACCGAGTTCAACGCCGCCGCTTTCCTCTCGTTCTTCCGGTGACCGCGCACCGGTAGCAAATAACGCGCTTGTGGCGCCTCCATTGTCGCTGCTGAACATAATGAGCGTATTGTCGAGCATGTTCTTTTGCTTTAGCGCGGCAACGATTCGCCCCACTTGAGTATCGAGATCGGTAATCATCGCCGCATACGTGTGCCGATGCTCGTCTCCCGGCGCGTTTTTGTAGGCGTCGATGTCTCTTTTCCGAGCTTGATAGGGCGCGTGAGGGGCAAGGGATGCGACGTAGAGAAACAACGGCCTCGCCGTATCGTGCGTCTTGACGATGTTTACGGCCTCGTTGCCGATCAGCGTCGTGAAGTAACCGTCTTCCTTGATGAACTTGCCATCCCGCTGCCAATCAATAATTCCACCTCGCTCTTTGGTGAAATAGTCCACCTCGCCGACGAGGTTACCGTAGAAATGCTCGAAGCCGCGGTTCTGCGGCCAGTATTTCCTGTCAGCATGGCCGAGGTGCCACTTGCCCACCATCGCTGTTTGATAGCCGGCCTCCTTGAGCGCCTGCGGTAGCGTGCGCTCGTCCGTCGCCAGCCCAAAGGTGTGGCTTGGAAAGATGACTAGCGTCTGTAAGCCGTATCTCATGGCGTAGCGCCCGGTCATCAACTCGGCCCGCGCCGGCGTGCAAACTGGCATTCCGTAAAAGGCCTCTGCGCGCACGCCTTCCATTGCGAGTTTGTCGATATTCGGGGTCTTGATGTCGCTGCCGTGGTAGCCGAGGTCTGCATTACCGAGATCGTCGGCGAGGATGATCACGATGTTTGGCTTATTGGCCTGCTGAGCCTGAGCGGGGTCCGGAAGGCCATTCGCAGACAGCGCCGCCGCGACCACCAAAGACGTGCCGCTCAACAGAAGGTGGCGCCGTTTGAGGCCTTCGCTGTTTGGCGTGATGCCGTCTTGAGACTTTCCGAGCTCTTGGCCCTTACTCATGACGCGGCCTCTTTCTGGTGATTTCTGTCAACGCATCGAGAGCTAAGGTGGCTTGCCGAGGTGTCGATCGGTTCGGCATGGCACACGTCCGGACGATAGGGGCGGCAAAATTCGATGCGCAGAGGTGCGAGCCGCCTTTGAGTACCGTGCCCCATGATCTGCGGCTCAGTTCGCGTCCCGCGCCGCGCGATTGGCAGCTTCCAGCTTCTTCACGTCGTCAGGCGTGAGCTTCGGCGGCTCGATCGATATTGTCAGCTTGTCGATCTTGCCGGTGAATTTGAACGGCACCTGATAATCGTGGTCATCCACTGGGGTACCGGTATCGGCTCCGATGTCGAAGGTCTCATCCCACGGCAAGGTTAGCGGAATGGTGCGATCCATGGTCTGAGACGAGACGACCTTGTCGTCCACTTTTAGCGTTCCGGTGCCGGGACGACCGATGCCGCTGAGGTTGTTGAACGCCAGCGTCGCGAAGCCGAGTCCGTCGTATTTGAAGTCATACTCGACGGTATGCTTGCCGGGAGCCAGCGGTTGGTCACCTCGCCATTTTATTCGCCTGAGATCGAGCAAGTTCCAGGTGAACACCGGCCTGCTTTTCAGTAGGTATAAGCCATAGCCGCCGAACCGTCCGCCTTCGGTGACGATCACGCCATCGGCGCCGCCTTCCGGCACGTCGATGACCGCCGTGATGGTATAGGACGTGTTGAGGACATTGGGCGCCGTGCCCTCCGGTATGCCCGTGACCGGCTCGCCAGAGTAGGTGAATACATTTCGTCCTGCCACCAGCGAGGGCCGCTGCACCACCAACCGCGTCGCCACCGATGCATCGAGCGGTAGCACCTGATATTTGGCGAACTCGCCAAACATCAGGTCGGTCATCTCCCGCACTTTGGCCGGATAGGCCGCGGCCACGTCGGTATATTGCGCCCAATCATGCCTGACATCGTACAGCTCGAACTTATAGGCGGTGGCGGGATTCTCGATCGCCGCGCCGAGCAATTGCCAGGGCGCCCGAGCCGGAACTGCGCTTAGCATCCAGCCGTCATTGTACAGGCCCTGCAAGCCCAGCATCTCAAAGTACTGGATGTGGTGCGGCGACGGCGCGTCGACGTTGGCCTTGTTGAACGTATACGCCATGCTGACGCCCTCGATCGGCTTCTGCGCGATGCCGTCGACCATCACCGGTGCTGGAATTCCGGTAACGTCGAGAATAGTCGGCACGATGTCGATGACGTGATGAAACTGGTTACGGACGCCGCCCTTGTCGCTGATCCGTGCCGGCCACGATATCGCCATGCCTTGCCGCGTGCCGCCAAAAAATGACGGAACCTGTTTGGTCCATTTGAACGGCGTGTCGAACGCCCAGGCCCACGGCACCGCCATGTGGTTATAGGCATACTGCGAGCCCCAGGCGTCGTAGAACTTCATTTGTTCGGCGACCGGCAGCTCGATGCCGTTGAACTGCAAGACCTCGCTCGGCGTGCCGTTGGGCGAGCCTTCGGCGGAAGCGCCGTTGTCGCCGCTGATATAGATGATCAGCGTGTTGTCGAGCTTGCCCATATCCTGGACCGCCTGGATGACACGGCCGATCTCGTGGTCGGTGTAGGCGAGATATGCGGCATAGACGTCCGCCTGACGGATATAGAGCTTCTTTTCCTCGTCGGTCGCTTGATCCCATTGCTTGAGGAGCTTATCCGGCCACGGCGTCAGCTTGGCGTCCTGGGGGATCACACCGAGTTTCTTTTGGTTGGCGAAAATCTGATCACGCAGCGCGTTCCACCCCTTGTCGAAGAGGTGCATATCGCTGATTTTCTTGATCCACTCCGGCGTCGGCTGATGCGGGGCGTGAGTGCCGCCCGGCACGTAGTACAGAAAGAATGGCATTGACGGATCAATGTCGTTTAACTGGTTCAGCCAGTGAACGGCGTCATCGGCCATCGCGGTGGTCAGGTTCCATCCCGGATGTCCGACATAGGGATAAATCGCTGTCGTATTGCGGAAAAGATTTGGTTCCCATTGGCTGGTGTCGCCACCGACAAAGCCATAGAAGTACTCGAAACCCATTCCGATTGGCCATTGGCTGAACGGCCCGGCTTGGCTCGCCTGGTAGGTCGGTGTGTTGTGGTCCTTGCCGAACCAGGATGTGCGGTAGCCGTTCTCCAGCAGGATGCGGCCGATGGTGGTGCTGTCCTTGCCGATGACGCTGTCGTAGCCGGGGTAGCCGGACGCGGCCTCCGAGACCACGCCGAAACCAACAGAGTGGTGGTTGCGTCCGGTAATCAGCGCCGCGCGCGTCGGCGAGCACAATGCCGTCGAATGGAAATTTGTGAAGCGCAGCCCGTTGGCGGCGATCCGATCCAGCGCGGGCGTCGGAATGACGCCACCGAAGGTGGAGGGCGCGCCGAAGCCCACGTCGTCAGTCATGATGAGCAGGATGCTGGGCGCGCCCTTCGGCGGTACGACCCGAGCCGGCCACGCGGGCTTAGACTGGGCTGCGTTCAGATTGATTTCGCCCTGGAACTTCTGCGGCGGCGGCGGCAAGTAGCGGCCGTCGATCGTTGTCGTGGCATTAGGCGCACCCGGCGCAACCGTCGTCTCTTGCGCCTCCGCCCCTACGACTGTCGCCGGAGGTACTGTCGTGGCCTCTTGTGCGTGAGCGCCTATCGCTGTCAGCGCCAATAAGGCGCACCCTGAGAGTAACCCGCGTTGAGCCGCGCCGATCACCAAACTCACCGGTTTTTTCATGACGCGCTCCTCTTTCGGGTGATGCATCGAAAGCCGACATGGCTTGTCGAAGTGTCGACCGCCTCGGCATGGCGCGCGGCCGGGCGATAGCGGCGGCAATAGTTCGGGGCGCACAGGTGCGAGCCGCCCTTGAGCACCTTGCGCGGAATCTTGATGTTTGGCTGACACGCGTCGTAGCTCGCGACCTCCGGTCCGCCGCGCGGATTTTCTGGGATGCAGCACGCCTTCGGCGTATCGGCTTCGTGCTTTTGCGAATACCAATCCGTCGTCCATTCCCAGACGTTGCCGATCATGTCGTAGAGGCCATAGCCGTTCGGCGGGAATGCGCCGACCTGCGAGGTGCGTGCAAAGCCATCTTCGCAGGTGTTCTGCCGCGGAAATTCACCCTGCCAAGTGTTGGCCATATGTTTGCCGCCGGGCGTGAGTTCATCGCCCCACGCAAACTCGGCGCCGTCGAGCCCACCGCGCGCGGCAAATTCCCATTCGGCTTCGGTCGGCAGCTCCTTGCCGGCCCACGTGGCGTAGGCCAGCGCATCAGCGAACGCGACGTGCACGACAGGATGATTGTCGAGATTGTTGATGTTGCTCTTCGGTCCGTAGGGATGCCGCCAATCCGCGCCTTTGAGGAAGCTCCACCATTGACTCCAGTCGAGCAGATCGACCGGACGTGACGGCGGCGAGAACACGAGTGAGCCGGCATAAAGCATGTGCGGTAGCGCGCCCGGATAGTCCTTCGGGTCGGGAGGAATCTCGGCAAAGGTGACGTGTCCGGTCGCCTTGACGAAGTCCTTGAACTAGCGGTTCGTTACCGGCGTGCGGTCAATCCAGAATTCGTCCACCGTGACGCGGTGGACCGGCGCCTCTTCCGCATAGTGCTTGTCCGAGCCCATGCGGAATGTGCCGCCAGGAATGCGCACCATGTCGGCGCCGGGAACATGACCATGCGTCGAATCTTCTGAATTCGGCTGAGCGTTCCGAAGCAACATCCTCGCTCGCTTTAAATGATCGCCCCACTCCAACCGCAACTTCACAGCGGTGGAGACGGCAGCATTTCTGGAGCGCACTGCCAAATGTTGCGCCCACTCTGTCGACGACAATAAAACTTACGACAGTGCTGGCGATACACATTGATCTAAATCAATGCTGTGCGCTTCGCCGCCGTAGGCGCGAGGTGGATAGCTGCTCTGGCAGCAACGCGGGGAGCGCTGCGACGCTCCCCGGACAATCAATAGCAGGCCGGGTTAATATCCACATGCGGCCCTGTTGTATAAGTATGGGGCTGCAACGCCCACGCCACGGCGCACATAGGCTCCGCGATACGCACCTCCGCGACAGACGCCTCCAACGTGAACGCGGCCTCCACGATAGACGGCTCGATACGCGAACGCATCGGTCGAAACACAGGCGATGCCGAGGATGGCCGCCACAGCAATTGACAAGATAGTTCGATACGACATGACAAATTCCTTTCCTGAATTGTCCCTTTAGAAAAGTGCCTCTGCCCTCGCTTGGGGCAGAGGTCTATTGAACTGCCTCAGGCAGCCAACTTGAGGGCGTGCTTGCTCTCAATGGTTTGCCGGATCAGGCGCCGGGTCCGCTCGACGAAAGCAACCTTGTCTGCGAGGCAGCTTTCCAGAAGGACACCTACGCCAAAGTGGCCAGTCACATCGGACATTGCGATCAGCGCCACGTATTCGGCGATACGCAGGTGCATCAGTTGGTTAGCTTTGACCAGGACGGCCGGCGCCATCAATTTCTTGACAAAGCCGTTCCGAGAGCAAGATCTTCTAGACTCGGTTGCTGAAGCAATTGCACAAGATCGCGCCCGCGCCGAACGGGACGCAGCCAAGTGCAAGTTTCATTTTCTGCTCGACAGATTGACGGATCGAGAACGTGAAGCGGCAGGTAGCGTCGCTGAAGGCTTAATGAATAAGCAAATTGCAGCCAAAACGGGGGTGAGCGAGGTCACCATAAAAATGCATCGTCGCAACGCCATGATCAAATTGGGCGCGCGATCCGTTCCGGACTTGGTGAGGACGATGGACGGGTTAGACAAGCCTTCAGTTTCTTTGGGACGCAGTAGGTAGTGCGACGCGCATAAGGGCCACATCGGTCGAGATCGGCGATCATTCGCTGCCCTGATGTGGGCTTCATCTTAGGAATAAAGCCTTCCCATCGGGACGTTCTAATAGCAACTTTGGGTACGGTGCGGCAATCCATTGGAACCTACATAGAGCCAGATAAGATCCGGCTGCTGCGTTGCACACGCCATGTCCATTCGGGTCATTCGGGCCGATTTTGGGCCTGCTGGCGTCAGGTCGGCTCATGCCTCAAAAGCTGTCGTGACAACGGACATAGAGAACGGCCGTAGAGTGCCAGAAGCGACATTTTGCAGTGCAGAAACGTCCGCTATTCGATCAATTCGTCGGCTCACAGAATGCGAACGCCATTTCGGTGGAGTGATGATCTAGGACTGCCAGAGAGTTCTTGCTGCGCATCTGCAATAAATATTCCCGTATCCCCCGATGCAGATTGCATTTCCATGTAGTTTTGAAGCTCGGATCTGTTGCGCACACGCCTGACCCAAATGCGAAGTAATTCCCAAAGCCCATCTATTTGTAAGCGTCGTCTACGATTAGGAGACGTCGCCTCTTGGGAGTGAAGAGCTATCGTGCGCATCGAAGCTTCCTTGTCATTTGCGAAATTTAGTGAGGCAGCATGTTCGGAAGTTCGCGCGGCCGTGAGTGACAGGACAGTACTTGCGGACCGCGGTTTGCTTTCAGGTTCGATGCTAATTCAATCATTCAATCGGCATCGGTCGGCCGACCACGATGCTCAGAGATGATCGCGTTGGAACAATGCCCGTCATCTCGAAGCCGCCACTCTGTAGGAGGTCGCCAAACTCCTCAGAAGTACGCTCCAGCGCCGCGTACTGGACCATCATGTTCAGGTCGGAAAACTTGCCCTCCGGACTTTGATTACGCGGGCCGATTACTCGTTCGATGATGAGCAAAGTCGCCGCGGGAGCCATAGCTTTGCGGCAAGTGCGGAGAATGGCGATTGATCTATCGTCGTTCCAGTCATGGAGTATGGCTTTCATGACATAGGCATCACCTCCATCCGGAACGGAATCAAAGAAGTTTCCCGCAACGATCCGGCAGCGTGGGGCGAGGCCGGTAGAGGCAAGGTCTCGATCCGCCGACGCTACAACCTGCGCCTGATCAAATAGGATTCCGTGGATGGCCGGATAGTCGGCCAGAATTTGTTTCAGCAGCAGGCCTTGGCCGCCCCCGACATCGACAACAGTGCCAAATCTGTTGAAATCATAGGCTTCGAGCACCGATTGGGCCTCCAAGCGGGAGTTGCCTGCCATCGCGGCGTTGAACACCGCATGCTCGTCCGCGTGCTGCCTGCGATAAGTCCAAGCATCCACCCCACAGGTAAATTGCTGCGCACATTCTCCCGATTTGATGCTGTGCAGCAGGTTACCCCAGGATGCCCACTGTCCCGGCGTACCGATCCATCGCGCGTAGTTGCGCGCCGAGCCGGTCGCATCGCCGGTCAAGCAGGCGCCTAGCCGCGCAAGAGAGAATTCCATGTTGGCGGCTTCGTGAAATACACCGATTGCCGCCAGCGCGCGGAGCAATCGATAAAGCGATGCTGGATGCGCTCCACACGCCCGCGCCAAGAGGTCTCCAGACTTTGGCCCGTCCTTTAGTTGATCTGCGACACCGAGGACGGCCGCGACGTGCAGCGCTTGAGAGACTTGGTATCCGTTGATCAGCCGCATGAGCTCGATCGACGCATCGGCCGAAGTGATTGGCCCATGCAAGGCATGTGGGGTTGGGCGTGATAGGGCGCCTGTTGCCGTGGAAACAGCGTCTGCAGCCTGTTTCGAGTCTGTCCGCATGTTGCACTCGCCTAAAGGGATTTCGGTCGTCATGGGGGGCAAGGTAGAAGATCAATTGCCTTCGGTGAATTCCAAATCTATCTTATAGGGAATAGGAGTTTTCCTATGTCTAGAAAGATCGATTGGGAAGACCAGATTGGCCGCCGACTGCGATTCCGTGATCTGCACGTGTTCTTCACCGTCGTCCGCCTCGGCAGCATGGCAAAGGCTGCGGCACAGCTCGGTGTCACGCCTCCCACGATCTCTGAAGTGATCGCCGACCTGGAGCGCGCAGTCGGGGTACGTTTGCTCGAGCGCGGGCCGAAGGGTGCAGCACTCACGCTATACGGCCAGGCATTCTTTAAGCGCGGGACAGCGGCTTTCGACGAACTCAAGCAGGGCATCAGGGACATCGAGTTTCTGTCTGATCCGGCTGTCGGAGAGGTCAGATTAGGGTGCGATGAGTCGATTGCCGCAGCCACGCTGCCACTAATAATCGAGCACTTTGCGCGCAAATATCCTCACGTGATGCTGAACGTGGAAGACCTTGACCTACGTAAACCGCCGAACATTCGCGAGCTCGGATTTGACTTGGTGCTCACGCGAAGCCGCGGCCCGATCGAGGAGAGCAACCCCTTCAACGATCTCGACGTGGAGGTATTGCTTGACGATCGGCTAGTGGTGGCCGCTGGGACGCAATCGCGCTGGGCGCATCGTCGTAAAATCGATATTGCGGAGCTTGCCGACGAACCTTGGATCCTGACCGAGTCGAATACCTGGAACTACAAAGTTGTGACTGAAGCCTTTCGTAAAAGAGGCGCTCCCATGCCAAAGGTGTGTTTGAAGACCCTCTCCGTCCATTTGCGGGCTAATCTGGTTGCCAGCGGCCAGTTCATAACCGCGTTTCCGAATTCAGTTCTCGAATTCTATGGTGACCGCTTTGGACTTAAAGTGTTGCCTATAGAACTGCCCACCGATCCCTGGCCTGTGATCCTCATGACATTGAAGCACCGGACCTTGTCACCCGTCGTGACCGCGTTCATCGACTGTGCCCGCGCAGTCACCAAATCGCTCGCTAAACCCAGCCGGAATTGACGTACTCGGACCCGCCAACATAGTCGCGGGCGGGCTGGAAGCGACTTCGCAACCGCAACATGAGATGGTCGCGGATGTCGCTGACGGGCCAATAGCCGATATGCCGCCGTACCTCCGACGGCTCCTTGACGATATCGAAGCCCACGACCGTGGCCGAACCCAAGCTCGGCGGCAAAAGCGTGGTCAACATCTTGATCAGCGTGCTCTTGCCGGCGCCATTGGGGCCGATCAGGCCGAAAATTTTGCTGCGCTCGATCGCCAAGGTCACATAATCGACGGCCGCAAGAAACCGAACTTTCGCGTAAGAACCGAACTTTCGCGTAAGATAAGATCGGTAATCTGAACGGCTACCTCGGGTGTTGGCGCAGTGGCGTGATTCTCAGGCATTGGCGCAGGTATTCCTTTTGCCGAAGTTGCATGCGCGGCCGGAACGCGATTTCGTACAATGCAATGGATAACGGGGAATTATTTCACTGCATTGATGCAGATCAAGACGGTCAGAGCCAGCCGCTTCTGATCTGGATCAAAATAGTGCAGTTGGAAGGGCGGTAAAGAACGGCAGCCAAGGAGCTGCCGATTATGCCGGTGCAGAATGCTGAAGTTTCGGCAATGTTGGATCAGGCCGCCGAGCTCCTCGAGATTGCAGGTGAGAACCAGTTTCGCGTGCGCGCCTATCGGCGCGCGGCGCGCACCATCGAAGGCCTGCCACAAAGCGTTAAAAGCATACTCACAGCCGGGCGCGACCTGTCCGAGCTTCCTGGCATAGGCAAGGACTTGGCCGGCAAAATTGCCGACATCGTTGCGACGGGTCATTTTGCGCTGTTGGATACTCTGAAGAAGAAGCTGCCCGGCGAACTCGGTGAAATGGCCGCGCTGCCGGGGCTCGGGCCAAAGCGTCTTAAGCTTCTTCACGACCGGCTGAAGGTAAACACATTCGACGACCTGCGCCGGGTTATCAGAATGGGACGGCTGCACAAGGTCAAAGGGTTTGGGCCGACGACAGAGCAAAAGCTCGCGGCGGCGCTGGAAAAGCCGGTGACCGAAAAACGTTTCAAACTCTCGATCGCCGAAGCGGAAGCAGACGCATTGGTGAGCTTTCTGCGCGGCACTGGCCGTGCGACGGTTGCCGGATCGTATCGCCGCCGCCGCGACACGGTCGGCGATCTCGATCTTGTCGTGACCACCGACGATGCGGCCGCGGTCGGCGACAAGCTTGTCGGCTACGAAAACGTCGCCGAGGTGCTCGCAGAAGGAAAAACACGTACGACCGTCGTGTTGCGTTCGGGTATTCAGGTCGACGTGCGTGCAGTTCCAGAGCAAAGCTATGGCGCGGCGTTGCTCTATTTCACCGGGTCCAAGGCCCATAACATTGCGCTACGTGCAATCGCGGTTCGCCGGGGCTGGAAGCTCAACGAATACGGGTTGTTTTCGGGAAGGCGGCGCATCGCCGGTTTGACCGAGGAGGAGATCTACGGAAAACTCGGGCTGTCTTACATTCCGCCGGAAATGCGCGAAGATCGGGGCGAGGTCGCGCTGGCCCAAGCCGGTGACTTGCCGGTGCTGGTCACGCAAGCCGATATTTGCGGCGACCTTCACGTGCATTCCGATTGGACGGACGGCACGGCGTCCATCGAAGCTATGGCCAAGGCTGCGCAGGCCAAGGGCTATCAATACCTTGCGCTGACCGATCACAGCCGCCGCGTCGCCATGGCCCACGGCCTCGATCCGGCTCGCGTCGGCAAGCAAGTGCGCGAAATCGACCGCATTAATAGGCAAATTCGTAGCTTCACGATCCTTAAAGGCATCGAGGTCGATATTTTAAAGGATGGCAGTCTCGATCTGCCAGATTCCAGCTTGGCCAAGCTCGACATTGTGCTGGCCTCTGTGCATTCGTATTTCGATCTGCCACGCGAGGCCCAGACCGATCGCGTGATCAAAGCCATGAGCAATCCTCATGTCTCGATCATCGCTCATCCGACCGGACGGCTGATTGGGCAACGCGACCCTTATGACATCGACATGGAGCGCGTAATCGCCGCCGCCCGTACGACCGGCTGCCATCTGGAGATTAATTCGCAACCGGAGCGGCTCGACTTGAACGATCTTCACATCAAGGCGGCGAAACAGGCGGGTGTGAAGCTTGCGATCTCGACGGACGCGCATTCAACCGATTCGTTTGACTATATCCGGTTCGGAATCGATCAAGCCCGGCGCGGTTGGCTTACCGCCGATGACGTCATCAATACCAAACCGCTCGCGGCCTTACGGAAAATCCTGAGACGATGAGGCCAGCCGCTCTCGACCGCGGCATGGACGATAAGGTTTACGACGGCGCGGTAGTCCCGTGCCACAGCGCGTCAGTCGACTTGCGAAACGACCGGCCATAGCGCTCTCAGGTCCGCGGGCAAGGCATGCTGCACTTTCTCGATCTCGCCAGCCGAAAGCTTATCGCAAAGAAGGTCGAAGACCGCCGTGACGGCTTCTGCGGTGAACAGGAGCCTGTCGTTCTCGAAGGCGTCGTCGATGCGCCCAACGAAGTCGATCTTGCTGCGATGCCTGACCGGCGTGGTCGTCGGCCGCCAGTGCTCGTAATAGATGCCACGTAGAAGCTCGGGAAGCTGGGCTCCGAAATGCACCGCGTCGTCGACCGGAAGCCAGTCGCGTACGGCCTGCAGTACGACCCGGAGCAGGCGGAAGGAACGATGCTTGTTCTCCCAGCCAAGCCGTGTGTCGAGATCATTGATCCACTGATGCGTGAGCTGAACGGTATGATCGATGCTTTCAAGACCCACATTGCTCATGGCAAATCCTCCACGGAAAGCTTTCGATGAAGCCCGCTTAAATCTTCTCCTGTTGGCGGCCGCGGACTTTGCGCTAGATCAACAAAGTCCGATTTTACATGTGGCTGTCCGGCGTCCAACATGGCCGGTCGCGCTCGAAGAACAAGCGTTCCAATTCTTGGGGGACCTTCATTGATTTAAGTCAATAGGGTGAGTGCGAAACGGGCGCAAATTGTTTGGCGTCTAGCCCGGAGATGAAGTGCTGTGATGAGCCTCGATCGTCGACCGAGTCGTGCGAAAGCCGAGCGGCGTGAAGTCCGCATTTCGCCGCTTGGGCTTGCCGGGATTTTGAAAATACCGGAACAGGCCTTTGCGCTGGTCGCGTTCGCGCATGGCAGCGGTTCAAGCCGCTTCAGCCCGCGCAACATGCTTGTTGCCGATGCCCTGAACGATTGGGGGATTGCGACGCTGCTGTTCGATCTCTTGACGTCGGTCGAGGAGGCCAATCGCGCCAACGTGTTCAATATCTCGCTATTGGCAGAGCGGCTTATCGACGCCGTATCTTGGGCTGACGGCCGGGAAGTGGTCGCCAAGCTTCCGCGACCCCACTTCCCATGTCACAACCGCGAAGCCTGCTGGCACGGCTTCTCGGCAAACAAGCCCTTCGAGAAGCTGTTACTTCGCTTTCGCCGGTCGCTCGTTACGACGGAAGCCGTCGGCGCGATGGCGAACAGAGGTTTGGAGAGAGCGCCGAGCCCGTAGCCGATAATGGTCATCGCCTTGCGCTTGCCGAGCCTGTCCGAAATCCAGCCCGAGAAAAGTTTCGTGATTGAGGCGGTGGCCTCTCCGAGGCCTTCGATGAGTCCGACCATCTCGGCGCTGGCGCCGAGCACGGTTGTGAGGAACACCGGCAAGAGGCCGTGGATCATCTCAGAGGAGATGTCCATGAACAGGCTCACGAAGCCGAGCGCCCAGACCCCGCGTGGCATGGCGCGCAGTCCGGTGTGCTGGTGCTCGGTGACTTCGGCGCTCATGCGGGGAGCGTAACAAAGAGAAGTGGTCCCGGCACGAAGTGTTGGTCGCCGAAGATTATGGAGAATCCATGTCGCAGCAGTGGGAAAGGTCGGAACAGGCGGCCTTCAAAGCGTTAGAGATACACGCGCACGCCTTGATTTCGGTCAATGGCCTTCCGGTCGGAGCGCGTAGAATGAACGATGGAGGTATATTATGAGCTACTACTTCGCAAAGACCCTCAATACCGGCTTTGATGACGCGGTTCGGCACACGACTGAGGTCCTGAAGCAGGAAGGTTTCGGCATCATCACCGAGATCGACGTCAAGGAGACGCTGAAGAAGAAGATCAACGTCGATTTTCGCAATTACCGCATTCTCGGCGCGTGCAATCCGGCGCTCGCGCACAAGGCGCTGGAGATCGAGGATAAGGTCGGCACGATGCTGCCCTGTAATGTCGTGGTGCAGGATGTCGGCAACGGCCGGACCGAAGTCGCGGCGATTGATCCCGTCGCCTCGATGCAAGCGATCGAAAATCCGCGGCTAAAAGCGGCGGCGGAGGAAGTGCGCGCCAAATTGCGCAAGGTTATCGACGCGCTTTGATTAAGTTTTCCTCGATGGAGACACCTCCAGTGTTGCCGCATACTCCCCGAAACCAGAAAGCTTCGCTCTATGGAAATGGCAGGGGCGCTTTGGCGAGATATCCAAGCCATGACTCATAGGTATTTCAGGCAGCCAATGTACAGTTTCGATTTATGAGAACAAGGGCCATGTGGTGGATCATTCTCGCTGGCGTTCTTGTGCTCGGCGCCGTGCTATGGGGGCCGATCGTGAGCAATGTTGAGCAACCGAAATACAGAGTCATCGCGAGCGAGAAGAACATTGAGATTCGCGAATACCCGCCCGTGATCGTCGCCGAAACTGAAGTCGCGGGCGAGCGGGACAAGGCGATCAGTGAAGGCTTCCGCACCATTGCCGACTATATCTTCGGTAATAACCTTTCCTCACAGAAGGTAGCCATGACGGCTCCGGTAACCCAGCAGCCGAGCGAGAAGATTGCCATGACAGCGCCGGTAACTCAGCAAGGGATCGGGAACATCTGGCAAGTACGCTTTGTCATGCCCGCCAGCTACACCATGGACACTTTACCGAAGCCCAAGAACCCTACGGTCAAGCTTAAGGAAGTCGAAGGAAAACGTTTCGCTGTGATCCGCTTTTCCGGCATGGCGGGGGAGGACAGCCTTAAGAGTCACACTGACGAGCTGAAGGTTTATTTGCGCTCCAAGAATCTGCAATCGCTCTCTGCGCCGACCTACGCTTTCTACAACCCGCCGTGGACGCTGCCGTTCCTGCGGCGAAACGAGGTCATGGTCGAAGTTGCTCCCGAGAGGGCATCTGACAGCATGTCGGATTGATCAGCGCTTCCGTATCGCACCTCCAACCCCCGAGTATTTACAAGCTAGAGCGGCAATTTGTTGAACTGGGTAGCGCAAATGCGCGTTGGGGAGAGTGGGATGGGAAAACGCTTTAAAGTCGGCGATCACGTTACCTGGAATTCTGAGGCCGGACACGTCAGCGGCAGGATTATCAAGGTTCATTCAAAGGACGTGGACTATAAGCGGCACACGCATCACGCCAGTGAAGACGAGCCGCAATACGAAATCAAAAGCGATAAAACGGACCACATCGCGATGCACAAAGGATCGGCCCTGAAAAAGCTCAGGGCGACGTGAATCGTTTATAGCCTCAGCGTCTGAACGACGCTCCGAAGCTCCCGGACCAGATCCTCTTCGAACCACGGGTTTTTAACCAGCCACGGCTGATTGCGCGGTGAGGGGTGCGCGAGCGGCAGATAACCCAGCGGCAAATACTCCGACCATGCCCGGACGGTATCGCTGAGCGTCGCCTTGCGGCGACGGCCGAGATAAGAAACCTGTGCGTATCGGCCAATAAGCAACGTCAGGGCGATGTTTGGCAAATTGGCATTCAATTGCTCATGCCAGCGCGGCGCGCATTCCGGACGGGGCGGGTTATCGCCGGAGACGGCTTTGCCCGGATAGCAAAAGCCCATGGGAAGAATGACGACCTTGCGCGGGTCGTAGAATTGCTCCCGCATCAGATCAAGCCAGTTGCGCAGCCGGTCTCCGGACGGATCGTCCCAGGGAATGCCGGTTTCGTGGACCTTTCGGCCAGGCGCCTGTCCAACAATGCGCAGCCGCGCCGATCTGTGTGCCTGCACGACAGGACGAGGTCCGCAGGGCAGGGTATCAGCGCAGTGCGTGCACGCGCGGATATTCCTAAGCAGTTGCGGTAGGGTTTTGTGCATTTTTCACGAGGTAAAACAGCATGACTTACAACGGTAATGTCGCTTGCTCCGGTGGATAGGAAATGTGCGTTCCTTCCACGCGCGCGAAGGGCGTTAGTCTATGCATGCGGTAGCTGCTCTCCGATAAGATCTCGACAGCCGGGATACCGCGCACACTGAGTGCATCTGCCACGAGAGAACGATGGCAGCGCCACGGCACGGCTTCCGCGCACATGATGGCGGTGCGTGCTTTTCGGCTTACCTCAATGAGGATTTCGAGTCCGGCATCAAACGCTTCCGTTTGCATGTAGTCGGCATAGCCGCGAAAGCTGTCGTTGCGCCAGCCGGTGTTTGGCGAATCTTTGCGCGCGTGCCGCAGGCCGCCCAGCGCGAGCATTGGCGCATACTCAATGTTCTCTGTTTTCAGCGCAGGACCAAGCGCATCGCTGTTGAATTGCGGGTTATGGCGCGAACGCGCCACTGTCCGAATATCGGCAAGAATTTTGATGCCATAGGCGAAGCCGGTCTAACGGCTGAGCCGCGCGGCGTTGACCAAGGCTGCGAGGATCAGAAGCGCGCCGGTCGCGATCAAGCGCCGCCAAAAACGCATCCCTAGCCTCGGCGAGCGCGCCTTTGAGCAAACAGGCGGGATCGATGACACAACCGCTGGCCTCGTTGAAGCAGGGGACAATATCCATATCGGGCTCCATCAGCCGGACCACCCGGCCGACGTCTTGTTCGGCCAGGATCACGGGCATGCGGTCGTGCAGTGCAGCCCCAGATCTTGAGACAAGTTTCTGCCCCCATATCGCGGGGCGCAAAACTGAAAACAGGGATGACGTGATGGGTCATCTTCGACCGATTAAGTATGCGCGCGGCACGTCCGCTATAGCTCCGATCGCGACCGAATCCAACAGAGGGTCGAGAAAGGTCAGTTTCAGATATGAAAGAGGCCGCCAACAGACGCATCCTGGTCTACGGAACCCGCAAAACGAGTCAATCCAACGGGCTCGACTAGAGGCCTTATTTGAAAGGATCATACGGGTACCCGGCGTAGACAAGATTACCGGAGCTTGCGGCCAGCTGTTCTTCCGATCCATCGATCGTTTTGGTAATCGCGGGCCGCGGTACTCGGATTCCAGCCTGGTTTATCACTTGATCGACGGTCTGAGCGCCAACGGGACGGCGCACCAGAATTGTTGCAACGTAAATGAGCGGAACGGGTGATCGCTGCGTACGAACAGCGGTATCGCAAAAGGCAGGCAGATTGGCGGTCTCGTCTGGAAGCACGGAAAGTTCACCGAATGCGGCGCTCGGGTCGGAAGCCCGAACAATCTCGATGGCTTCTTTGACGATGGCTGCAGCGCCTCTCCTAAGGATCGCAACCTCGGCCGCGTTCGTGTTGGCGGCGAGAATAAGCTGACCAGCGTGCGAAACTGGAGCAGGAAAAACAGGCCAATTGCGAGATGTCGCATCATTGGGCTTGGAGGGCATGACTGACCTCGCGTTCTGTTTTTTAAGTGTACGGACCACACTGGAAGCGCTGGTCCCTCGCTTCTTCTTTACCGGATGATCGATCCACGCGATGCGCCCCACGTCACAGTAAAATCAGATCGTTGAGCGTTGAGGGCTCGGCCGCTCCCTACGTCGCTGCCAAGCGCCATGACGCATTCATTGGCCAGATGGAGTCTGCGCTGGCGCAGTCACCCTATCTTCTGGGCTCGGACTTCACGCTCGCAGACATCGCCAATGCGCGGTACAGGAGAGGTGTTTCTGGCTGACCTCAACTCGCGTATGTTATGGTTTGGCAGCAGCAGTGAGGGAGGAGCAAATGACATTGGCTGGACGCTTGTCGCGCCATCACATTAGCACATCGCTGTCGCGTCGCGCCGCGCTCGGCGCTGCAGTAGCGGTGGTTGCCGCGCCGGCAATCGCCGAAGAGTGCCGCATCGGTCCGCCCGAGCATCCGCACGGCCCAAACGTCTGGATGAACATGGACCAGATCGAGCTGGACGCCGCTTACGACCAAGCTTTCTATGCGCCCCTTAGGGCGCAAATCATTGCGCGGGCCGCCAGCAACAGCGAGCTGACGCGTAAGCGGCTTGGCCCGCCGCATCGCGAAGCTTACGGCCCGAGCGAGGTCGAAAAGCTCGACATTTACAAAACCAAGCGGCCGAAGGCCCCGATCTTCGTCTTCATCCATGGCGGCGGCTGGCGCGGCGGCGAGTCCAAGAACTATGCCTATCCGGCCGAAATGTTGATCAATGCCGGCGCGCATTACGTCGTGTTGGATTTCATTGCGATCCGCGCGGCGAACGGCGATTTGCGCGTCATGGCCGAGCAAGTGCGCCGCGCCATCGCCTGGACCTATAGGAACGCTGCGAGTTTCGGTGGCGATCCGGAATGGCTCTATATCGGCGGCCATTCCTCGGGCGGTCATCTCTGCGGCGTGGCGCTCGTCACCGATTGGCAGAAGGAATTTGGCCTGCCGCCGACCATCGTCAAAGGCGGCGCCTGCATGAGCGGCATGTACGACATGAAACCGGTGCGGCTCTCGAAGCGCGGAAACTACGTGCACTTCAACGACGAGATGGAGCAGGCGATGAGTTCGCAGCGCCACCTCGATCTCATCCGCGCGCCGGTCGTCGTCACCTACGGCACTAACGAGACGCCGGAATTTCAGCGCCAGAACCGTGACTTCGCCGCCGCGCTCAAGGCCGCCGGCAAGCCGGTCGAGCTAATCGAGGCCGCCAATTATAATCATTTCGAGATGATGGAGTCGGTCGGCAATCCTTACGGCCCGAACGGTCGCGCCGTTCTAGCGATGATGAAGCTCAACGCCGCATGAGGGAAGCGTCCAGTGCGACGTTGCTCTGCGAGATAACTTGATCACCGCCCGGCGAAATGGGTCACAAGCGTCAGCGCTGATCGCAGGGGTGCTCGATGTGGCGACGGACGGGAACAAGGCGGCAAGCGCCGGTGACATTAAAGGGACGCTTCGGCAGATGCGGGAGTTGACCAGGAATCATCTCGCGATTTCTTGGTCGAATTTCTTCTCCGCCTCGAACGTCGTTAAGAAAAGCTGGTTCGATGATGGGCCCTTCTCGCCTGAGTTCAGTTCCAAAAATGATGCTGCCAGTCTACGAGAAGATCGTCGGCTTGACCGACGATGTTTGCGACAGGCATCTCAACTCCGAATACCAGGACTTGGCGCGTGCAATGACCGGGGCGCTTTGCAGAAAGCGCCCGAGCCCGGTTGCGTCCGGACAGCCACGAACGTGGGCATGCGGCATCGTCTACGTTCTTGGAAGGATAAATTTTCTCGACGACAAATCGTTTTCTCCGCACATGACGACGGCGGACCTGTGCGCCGCATTCGATGTCGGCGAGAGCACCGTCCACGCCAAGGCACGCGTTATCGAAAAAGCGATTGGTGCTAGGCCGCTCGATCCGCAGTGGACGCTTCCGAGCTTGGTCGAGAAGAATCCGCTGGTATGGATGGCAGAGGTCAATGGTCTACTGGTCGATTTGCGGGACATGCCCCGCGAGGTTCAGGAAATTGCATTCGCAAAGGGGTTAATTCCCTACATCCCGGCAGATCGAAAAGACCGATCGTGAACGAACGGTCGATGCGTGAGCACAATGACGGAAGATCGCTACCTCAAGCGCCTGCGCAAGAAAGCCCGGAAGGGACTGCGAGGTTGGCCGATTGCGACAATTGCGTTTTACGGCCCGAACTTGAACCAGGCGACGAAGGTCACCGTTGGCATCGTTCCATCCGAGAATGCAGAGGTAGGAGAGTTGCGCGACTGGAAGGTTGATCGTAGTGACGTTCGTAACGATCCCGGTATTGCCCGGGAGATATTGGAATTTATCGAAAAGCATCGAGTGCTGTCGGTCGCGATGACCGACGCCATAATCGGCTGCCCTCACCAAGAAGGAATCGACTACGAAGGCGAATGGTGTCCAGTTTGCGAGTTTTGGCACGGACGAGATCGCTTTACGGGGCAGAGGATCAATTAGTTTCTCGTTGTTCGTGCCAACGAGATGAACCTTTCGCAGTGCATCAATCGGCGGTCGCGAAATGACGCTCAGGCCAACTT
>Ga0134126_10002323_pt1 | contig 24037 bp, 18 predicted proteins | sample KB31752_FD_96881 | JGI IMG/M metagenome (GOLD analysis project Ga0134126, IMG submission 96881) | Terrestrial soil microbial communities with excess Nitrogen fertilizer from Kellogg Biological Station, Michigan, USA - KB3-175-2 | ecosystem: Environmental > Terrestrial > Soil > Unclassified ... | reverse complement strand
GCGATCGCGGGCCCCAGCGCGTAGGCGAACCCGCCGAGGGCGGGCCCTGCGATGATCGCGAGCTGGGTAACCGAGGAGCCCCAGGCAAGCGATCGCGGAAGCTTCTCGGGCGGCACGAGAAACGGCAGCAGCGAGCGGGTCGCCGGGCCCGAGAAGCCGCGCGCCGTGCCATAGAGCAGGATCACGGCATAGAGCGGCCAGACGGCGGTCTGACGGCTGAGGACGAAGACGAGCAGCAGCGCGCTCGACAGCGCCTCCAGCAGGCTCGCCAGCGTGATGATCCGCCGCGGGTCGAAGCGGTCGGCCAGCTCTCCAGCGGGCAGCGCGAGCAGGAACATGGGCACGAACTCCACCAGGCCCACGATGCCGAGCGCGAGCGGGCTTTGCGTCAGGTCATAAACCTGCCAGCCGACGCAGACCGACTGCACGAGGACCGCCATCCGCGCCAGCACGCGGATGCAGAGGTAGAGCGGGAGGTCGCGGTCGCGATAGAGGCTGTTAATTGCCGGCGCCCGCCCGCGAGTGCAGGTAACTCACCGCGGCCAGATCCTGCACGATGTGCCCGAGCGACTTGTAGACGGTGATCTCCTCGGGCGACCTGCGGCCCGGGATGCGGCCGAGCAGCACCTCGCCGATCTCCGCGACGATGTGATCGTCATCGATGAGCCCCGCCTCCTTGGCGAGCAGAAACTCCGCGGCCGCGGCCAGTGCCGAGCGCCGGCTGTCCACGATGTAGCGGCTCGCCCGAACCAACGCGTGATCGATCTCCACGGGTCCTGCATGGCTGGAGCCGATCGCGTTCACGTGCGTTCCCGGCCGTATCCACTCGCCGAGCAGCACCGGAGCGGGCGACGAGGTCACCGTGCAGATGATGTCGGCCGCGGCGGCGGCTTCGCGGCCCTCCGCAACCGCCGTGACGGCAATTCCAACCTCCCGGCGCATCTGCTCCGCGAATCCTGCCGCTCGCTCCGCGCAGCGGCCCCAGACGAGGATTCTCTCCAACTGACGCACGCGAACGAGCGCCCGGACGTGCGATGCGGCCTGTACGCCGCAGCCGAATATTGCGAGCGTGCGCGCGTCCGGTCGCGCCAGGACATCCGTCGCAACCGCGGATGCGGCGGCCGTGCGGATCTCCGTCACCTCGCCTGCATCGGCGATGCACGACACTTCACCGCTGTCGCGATCGAAGAGCACCACCACGCCGCGATGCGCAGATCGGCCCGGCCGCGCCGGATCGGCAAATACCGACAGCAGTTTCGCGCCGAACCCGCGTGGCGCGGCGAGCGCGCCCGGCATGAGGCCGAAGAACTTCGCGGGAGCAAGCTCGAAGATGCTGCGCAACGGTTGCGGCTTGCCGTCGGCGCTGAAGTCGGCCATGGCGCCCCGGACCGCTGCGATGCAGCCGTCATAGTCGAGGGCGGCGCGCACAGCCTCGGGGCCATAGAAGGGGACGCGCTCCTTGAGGCCGGCCCGGCTCAAACCTTTTGGGTCCAGCCGTGCGTGTCCTGGGACTCGCCGCGCTGGATGGAGACTAGCCGCTCCCGCAGCTTGCGTGTATGGGGCCCGACATCGCCGCTGCCGACGCGGTGCTCCTCGCCATGGTGAACGAGAGTACCTACGCCCGCGAGCACTGCGGCAGTACCGGACAGGGCGGCCTCGCCGTCACGTACCCACTCCAGCATCTCGGCGACGTCGAAGAGCCGCTCCTCGACCCGGTAGCCCTCCTCCCGCGCGAGGGTCAGCACCGAGTCGCGGGTCACCCCGTGGAGGAACGTCGAGTCGAGGCTGCGGGTGAGCAGCCGCCCGTCCCGGATCAGCAGGAAGTTGGAAGCGCCCGTCTCCTGCACCGAGCCGCCCGGACAGAACAACACCTGGTCGACCTTGTATTTGCGCCGCGCCTCGAGCGTGGGGCCGAGCGCCGCGGCGTAGTTGCCGCCCGTCTTCACCTTGCCGGTCTGCGTGGCCGTGCGCGCATTAACGTCCTCGATGTAGATGCGCAGCGGCTTCTCGCCCCCGGCGAAGTAGTCCCATACCGGACTCGCGAGCACGAGCAGAGTCGCCTCGGTGGTCGCGGCGCCGGCGGCACCGATGTTAGGTGTGGTGCCGAAGAGTATCGGCCGCATATAGAGCGCCCCCGGCGCCTCCGGGACGGCATCGCGGTTGCGGTCGATGGCGGTGCGGACCATCTCTTCGAGCTGCCGCGGATCGGGCTCCGGCAGCACGAGCGACCGTGCGCTCTGCAGCATGCGCTCGATGTGCCGGTCCATCCGGAACACGTTGATGCTGCCGTCATCCCAGCGATAAGCCTTGAAGCCCTCGAAGCAGGTGCTGGCGTAGTGCAGCACGTGCGCGGCCGGATGCAGCTGGATCGGCGCGCAGGGCTGCGCCTCGAACCGGCCCCACTGTCCGTTCTGGAAGCGGGCCAGCGTCATCGTCGGCGCCAGCACGGTTCCAAACGCTGGGCGCGGCTCTTGCGAAGGCTTTGGCATGGTGTTCATGGCCGCCAGTTTAAGCCGCGCGCGGGCGGCGCGCACTGTTGTTGCACCCGCGCGACGAGTGTCCTCCGGACAAGGTATGCGGCTACGATAGCCGTCATGGGTGCGGCAGCCAAAATCGTCACCAGCCGTTCCGGCCTCCGGGCCGAGGTCAGCGCCAGCGGTGCAGTACGGCGGTTCGACTGCGGCCCTACGTCGCTGACGCTGTTCGTCGGCAACGAAGTCGAGTGCGGGCCCGCCAATCTCTTCCTGCGTCGCCGTTCCGGCAAGTTCGACTGGACGCCCCTGCTCGGGCCCGCGAGCCCGACACGGTTCGGGGCTCCGGACGCTGGCGCGCGGCTCGCGGGCCGCGGCAGCTGGCAGGGCATCGAGTACGACATCTCGCTGGTGCTCGCGGCGGAAACACCCGTCTGGTTCTGGCACGTGCGCCTCAGGAACGCCTCCGCCGAAGCGCAGGAGCTCGATCTCACTCATGCCCAGGACGTCGCGCTTGCCCCCTATGGGGCGGTGCGCATGAATGAGTACTACGTCAGCCAGTACGTCGACCACACACCGCTCTCCGATCCGCAACGGGGGTTCCTGATCGCCTCCCGCCAGAACCAGGGGGCGGATGGGCGCAACCCCTGGTGCCTGATCGGCTCGCTGCGGCGAGCCGCCGCCTACGCCACCGATGCGCTCGATTTTCACGGACTCGCGAGTCGCGCGGGCGATCCGCCTGCCGGCATCCTCGCGGAGCTTTCCGACCGGCGCCTGCAGCACGAGCATTCCATGGCGGTGCTGCGTGATGCGCCGCTGCGCCTTGCGCCCGGCGAGAGCCAGCACGCCGGGTTCTTCGGTATCTTCGCCGCAGATCATCCAGGTGCGACGTCCGAAGCGGACCTATCCCGGGTAAGCGCAGTACTCGCGCTGCCCGCGGCAGCGCCCACCCCGGTGCCGCCGGACCTGTCTCCCGGCGGCGCCAACCACCGGACGCTCTTCTCGGCGGCAGCCCTGCTGCAAGCCGCCGATCCCGATGTCCACGCGCTTCGCCGCCTCTTCCCGCCGCCGTGGCGCCACGAAGAGACCGATGAGCGGGGCAACCCTCTGGCATTCTTCCATGCCGCCGACAGCCACGTCGTGCTGCGCGCCAAGGAGCTGCGCGTGCTGCGCCCGCACGGCCAGCTGCTGCGCACCGGCAGGCATCTCACTCCCGATGAGAGCGCCCTGACATCGACGGCGTGGATGAGCGGCGTCTTCCACTCCATGCTCGCCCAGGGGCATGTCAGCATCAATCGGTTCCTGTCCGCGAATCGCAGCTATCTCGGCTTCTTCCGCTCACAAGGCCTGCGCGTCTTCGCGCAGCTCGGGGACGAGTGGCGGCTGCTCGGCGTTCCGTCCGCGTTCGAGATGGCGCCCGAGAGCTGCCGCTGGATCTACCGCCACGCCGAAGGGGAGATCCAGGTGCGCTCGGCTGCACGGACCCGACCTCATACGCTGACACTCGACATCGAGGTGACCGAGGGACCTGACACCGCCTTCCTCATCTGTCAGCACATCGCGCTGAACGGCGATGACGGCAACGCTGCGGAGCCGCTCGGCTGGCGGCGCGCGGGCGACACGCTCATCGTGACGCCCGCGCCCGGATCGGACGTCGGCCGCAGATTTCCGCAGGGCGAGTTCCGCATCACTATTGCCGCGCATACGGCGGTGCGGCGGGTCGGGACCGATGAGCTCCTGTTCCTGGACGGGCGCTCGCGCCAGGAGCCTTACCTTTGCATCGAGACCTCACCGGGGCGCCGCGCGAGCGTCGGCATCCGCGGACACCTGATCGCGGAGGAGAGTCAGAAGCCCTGGCGCCTTGCGCCCGAAGAGCCTCTGATACCGGTGCTGACGGGGCCGCCCCCTGCCGGCGAGCCGATGGCCCGCGCGGCTCATCTTGCCGAAATGGTCCCGTGGTACACGCAGAATGCGCTCGTCCATTACCTCTCGCCGCGCGGCCTCGAGCAGTACTCGGGCGGCGGTTGGGGCACGCGCGATGTCTGTCAGGGACCGGTCGAGATGCTGCTCGCGTTGGGACGCACTGAGCCGTTGCGCGACGTCGTGCTTCGCGTCATGGCCAATCAGAATCCCGACGGCGACTGGCCGCAGTGGTTCATGTTCTTCGAGCGGGAGCGTGGGATCCGCGCGGGCGACTCGCACGGCGACATCGTGTTCTGGCCGCTCGTCGCGCTCGCTCAGTACCTCACCGCCTCGTGCGATGCCGCCATCCTCGACGCTCCGGTCCCATTCTTCGATGCCAAGGGACCCGATGCGGGTGAGCGCGCCACAGTCTGGCAGCATGTCGAACGCGCTTTCACAGTCATCGACAAACGTCGCATCCCGGGGACGAGGCTCGCCGCCTATGGTCACGGCGATTGGAACGACTCCCTGCAGCCCGCCGATCCGGCTCTCCGCGATCATATGTGCAGCGCGTGGACCGTCACGCTGCATTTCCAGGCACTGATGGCACTGGCGCGTGGATTAAGATCTATCGGGCGCGCTGCGCAGGCAGAGCCGCTCGAGCGACAAGCCGAAGCCGTTCGCGGCGACTTCCAGCGCCTCCTGCTTCCGGACGGGGTGCTCACGGGCTACGCGGTGTTCAACGGCGACGCGGACGTTCGTTACCTCCTACATCCGCGGGATGCGACAACAGGCGTCCACTACAGCTCTCTTGCGATGATCCATGCGATCCTGGAGGACCTGCTGACTCCGGAGCAGACACGGGCGCACCTCGAGATCATCGGACGGGAGCTCACCGGCCCCGACGGCGTGCGTCTCTTCGACCGGCCTCTGCCTTATCACGGTGGCCCGCAACGCATATTCCAGCGAGCCGAAAGCGCGACGTTCTTCGGCCGCGAGATCGGTCTCATGTACATGCACGCGCACCTGCGATACGCGCAGGCGCTGGCGCACGTCGGACTGGCGGAGGAGTTCTTCCGTGCGCTCTGCCAGGCGAATCCCATCGGCATCCGCTCGGTCGTCCCGACGGCAACACTGCGCCAGGCGAACTGCTACTACTCGAGCTCCGATGCGGCCTTCGCCGACCGCTATCAGGCGCGGGCGGAATACGCGCGCATCCGCGCCGGTACGATCCCGCTCGATGGCGGCTGGCGGGTGTATTCCAGCGGCGCGGGCATCGCGCTCGCCCTCACCCTGCGGCACTTTCTCGGACTCACCTGGGAATCCGGCGCGCTCTGCATCGACCCCGTGATGCCTGCCTCCCTGGATGGACTGCGGGTGGTGACCTCATTGCGCGGAGATCCGCTCGAGGTGACATATCGGGTCGGGGCCTCGGGCAGCGGCGTCAACGACATCGCACTCAACGGCGGACGGCTGCCGCTCACACCCGAAGCCAATCCGCATCGCCGCGGGGGGGCACGGGTGAGTGCCGCCGCGGTGCTGGATCGCCTCACCCGCGGCGGCCGGAACACTCTCGCCATCGACCTCGGCTAGGAGCGGGGATATGATCGGCATGCATGCGCCGCGCCTTGTTCCTCAGCCTAATCGCACTGGCGCTCTGCGCCTGCCAATCGGGGGATGATTCGTCCGCGCCAGCCGCTGCGCGTGTGATCAGTGCCCCGGCGGCCATTGCGACGTCGGCCACCCCTCCGCCGATGGCCGTTGCACTGGCTCCGCAGATCAACGACGCCGACTTCTTACAATTTGACAAAACTCTGTCCTCCGACGCCTTCGGCGGACGCAAGCCTGGCACACGCGGTGAGGTGCTGACGATCCGCTATCTGGTCGATCAATTTCGCCGCATGCACCTCACGCCGGGCAACCACGGTTACTGGCTGCAGAGCGTACCCGTGGTTACGACCACGCTCCTCAACACCGGCACGAGGCTCGAAGTCCGTACGGGCGGCGCCCTGCAGAGCTTTGCATACGGCACCGACATGATGGCCTTCACGCAGGACGCACGGCCGCTCGTCGCGCTGAGGAATTCGCCGATCGTCTTCATGGGTTACGGAATCGATGCGCCCAAATGGCAGTGGAACGACTACCAGGGCGTGAGCGTCAAGGGCAAGACGGTGATCGTGCTGGTCAACGACCCCGGATACGCCACCGGCGACCCGCAGCTCTTCGACGGCAAGGCAATGACCTGGTACGGGCGCTGGGTGTACAAGTATGAGGAGGCGGCGCGGATGGGCGCCGCCGCGTGCTTCATCGTGCACACCAGCGACGATGCCGCCGGCTATTCCTGGACGGTGGTCAGGAACAGCAACGGCGGCCCGGTGCAGAGTCTGCCCGCAAGCGTTGCGCCGGGTCCGCGGCTCGCGGTCGCGGGCTGGCTGACACTCGCTGCCGCGCAGCGTCTCTTCCACTCCGCCGGCCTCGATTTCGACAGCGTGGCCGCGCAGGCGGCGCAGCGCGGCTTCAAGCCCGTGGCGCTCAGGGCCACCGCCTCAGTCCTGCTGCGCAGTGCCATCACCCACGGCCGATCCTACAACCTGCTGGCCCTGGTGAAGGGCAGCAAGCACCCCGACCAGATCGTCGTCTACAGCGCGCACTGGGATCATCTGGGCACGGTGGCCGGACCCCGGGGGCACAGGGAGATCTTCCACGGCGCCATCGACAACGGCAGCGGACTTTCGGCGCTGCTGGAAATCGCCGACGCGTTCGCCCATCAGAAGACGCCCCCCGAGCGCAGCGTTCTCTTCCTCATGCCGACGCTCGAGGAGGCGGTGATGCTCGGGTCGCAATACTACGTGGACCATCCGGCGTATCCGCTCGACAAGACGGTCGCAGACATCAACATCGATGCCTGGCCGGTCATCGGCCGCGCTCGCGATATGACGGTCATCGGCGCGGGCCAGTCGCAGGTCGAGGACGACCTCAAGGAGGTGCTCTCGCTGCAGGGCCGGGTGTTGACTCCGGAAGCGACGCCGCAGTACGGGTTCTATTTCCGCTCCGATCATTTCAGCTTCGCCAAGGCGGGCGTGCCGGCGCTGATCGCCGCCCCCGGCCTCGATCTGATCGAAGGCGGACGCACGGCGGGGCTCGCGGCCTCCGCCGACTACACCGCACATCGCTACCACACGCCGAACGACGTATTCGACGCGAACTGGGACCTCAGCGGCACGCTCGAGGACATTCAGACGCTCTATCTGCTCGGCCGCAACCTGGCCGACGGCGATTCGTGGCCGGACTGGTATACCGACAGTGAGTTTCGCGCGCGGCGCGATGCAATGATGGCAAAGGCGCAGCAGCCGGCGCCCGCAAGCAGGTCACCGCGGGCAGCCGGCGTCCGAAATGGACGCGCCACGCCGTAGCCAAGCACGCCTCACCGTACCTGAGCAGGCCTCAACGCTCGAGCGTCCATGCATGGATGCGCGGCTATCCCGTGCTGCGTGACGTCTCGACCTCGGTGACTTTCTCCCACGCCAGCGGCACGACCTCACGCATGGTGAGCTGCGGCGGAGATTCCTCCCCGCGAGCGGCGCACACCCCCGCAAGATAGTCCGGCCGCAGGACCAGCTGCCACAGCCGCCAGCAGCGCGGCGAGTCTGCGAGCTCCGGCCGCATGTGCAGCGACAATCCGTGCTCGCCGATGAGATCGAAGCGAAAGGCATCGAGCGCGATCGCAAGACCCATCCCCCGCGCCTTGATGTACGACTCCTTCAGGGTCCACAGCTCAAAGAACCGCCGGCGGCGCTCGCCTGGCGCCAGCGCGAGCAGCGCCGCGCTCTCCTCGGGCGCGAAGTAGCGATCGAGTCCCTCGATGTCGGCATCGCGCGCGGCGATGCTTTCAGTGTCGATGCCGAGCGTCCGGCCCGACGTGACCCCCAGTATGATGAGATCGGCGGAATGCGAGATGTTGAATTCCAGCGCGGGCGCGGGCCACGGCGCCGAGATCTCCGGGCGTCCGCGCGGACCGGCCGAGAACGCCCAGCCCTCGGGCTGCACCGCGGCATAGCGTGACAACACCGTGCGCACCAGTGCGCGCGTGACCAGATAACGCCGCTGATCCCGCGCGAACCGGAACCGTGCCTGCCTGGCGCGCTCGTCCGGACTGAGCAGCGCATCGTAACGGGGCCACAGCGAGTCATCGGCGATCTCGCTGATGTAGGTGCACCAGAGGTCGATCCTGCGGCTGTCGGCGGCGAGGTCCACGTTGCGTTGCCTACACGCCGCTCTCGCCAGCCGAGCGGACGTCCTGCGCCCTCCCCTTCCATTTTCCGCCCCGCCCCGCGGCGTATTGAACGGCGGAGTGAATCGTGGCGGCGCCGTAGAAAAGTGCCACCGCCGGCAGGACCAGCGCGTAGGCGGATGAGACCCGGTAGAACCGTACCATGGGCAGATAACAGACGATCATCAGCAGCCACGCCGCGGCGCCGACAGCCATCATGGCCGGCTCGCGCGTCAGCAACAGTAGCGGCGGTGCGAGATAGGTCACCAGCAGTCCGAGGAGTGTCGCGGCGAGCGCGAGATACGAATGCCGCAGCTGATTGAACGCGGTCCGCGAGATCATGGCGCCGATCTCGGCAAACGAGCCATACACGCGCAGGCTGCGCGTTTGCCGCGTGAGACCCAGCCAGATGCGCCCGCCGCTGGATTTGACCGCGCGCGCCAGCGCACAGTCATCGATGATGCAGCCGCGGATCGCGGCCAGTCCTCCGGCGCGCGCGAGCGCAGCCGGGCGTATCAGCATGCAGCCGCCCGCCGCGGCCGCGGCGGAGGATCGCGGTGCTGCGATCCAGGCCGGCGGATAGAGCTTGAGGAAAAAGAAAACGAAGGCCGGAATCAGACAGCGCTCCGCGAAGGTCGCCGCCGAGAGCCGCACCATGAGCGAGACGAGGTCGAGATGGTCCGCGCCGGCCTTGTCGGCGAGCGCCGTCACTTCGCCGGGCACGTATTCGATGTCGGCGTCAGTAAGCAGCAGAAACTCGGGATTGCGCGCCGCCGCGGCGGCGACGCCCTGCGACATGGCCCAGAGCTTGCCCGTCCAGCCCGGCGCCGGCTGCGTACCGCGCAGCACCGTCAACCGCTCGGCCGCACCTGCGGCCTCGGCCGCCCTCACGGCCTCCTCGGCGGTTCCATCCGTGCTGACGTCATCGACGACAATCACGTGGATGGGTGGCTCCAGTGGCTGCGTCAGCAACGACCTCACGGCCCTGCCGATGCCCTCGGCTTCATTCCGTGCCGGTATGACCGCTATTACGCATCCAGTGTCACGTCTGCGGGCCGCGCCGACCGTGGCCTCGGCGGCTGAGACCTGCGGCCCGAGCAGGCGCGAGACGCGCCAGAATCCGCCGCGCGCGAGCAGAAGATACAGCCAGATTGCGAGCGGTACCGCCGCGGCGGCATGAGCAAAGGTCATGATGTCAACGGCCGACTGCGGCACGACCGTGCGTGGATGTGTGCCGGGACGCGCGAGGCCGATATAATCGGCGGACCAGTTTCGCCATGCTGGCTTCCTTCTTTCCAGTGAGGCCGCGGCCCAACGCCGCGGGAAGCGTTCTGATTGCCTCGAGACAAACGAGCGGGCCGGCGTTCCTCAAGCATAGCCCAAGGCGCCTCACGCGTGCAGCGCTCGCGCTGACCGCATCGGCTCCGCTTTGTCTCGCGGCCCATGGCGCGGTCCCGCAAGGAGCTCCCCCTGCGACGGCGCCGTCCACCCCGGCGCCACAGGTCACCGGCCCCATTCGCAAGCCGCAACCGCGGCCGAAGAAGGCTCGCCACGAGACCAACTGGCTCAACCCCACCACCTGGCCGGTGCTGCCGGTGCCGCTCACGGCGGTCGATCCCAACAACGGCACCACGCTCGGCGTGATCCCGACCATGCTGGTCACCAATCCCCGCAACGAAATCACGGACATCATCGCGCCCGACATCATGCACAACCCGTACTTCGGCTGGGGAGCGCACGGGCGGATACTCGCCTTTCCGTCGCAGGATACCCAATGGTCGATCGTCGCCGGCGGGGAGGAACGCATCGAGAGCACGTTCGATGCGATCTATCAGACGGGCCTGCTGCGCGATACGCCGTTCACCCTGAGCCTCGAGGGGCTGTACGACCGCAGCGGCACCGCACGCTTCTATGGCTTCGGCAACAACTCCTTCAAGATCAACCAGACGGTTTATATCGATCAGCAGATCGGTGTCGATGCGACGCTCGGGTGGAACATCACTCACGCCTGGCAGCTCTCCTACACCTTCGTCGCGAGGAAGGTCAAGGTCATCGGCACGACTCTTCCGGGCATTCCGCCGATCACCTCCCGATTCGAGGGAACGAATGGCATCGGCACGACTCATGAGCTGTTGCACCGCGTCTCCCTCGTCTACGACACGCGTGATGACATCACCATTCCCACGAGGGGGATGCAAGCGGTCGTCTACGGCGGTGTCGCCAGCCGCAACGTGGACTGGGACGCTTCGCTGTTCACCGAGGTCGGCGGCGATGGCCGGTTCTACTGGTCCCCGTACCCGTCGCTCGTCGTGGCGGCTCATGTTGACCTGCGTTACGAGCCGACTACGCACGAGGTCCCGTTCTGGGGCCTGAGCAGCCTGGGCGGCGACACGAGCGTCGTCGGTGGCTCGCAGACTTTGCGGGGCTACGGGACCTCGCGCTTCTACGACCGCAATTCCTTTTCCGCCAACCTCGAGCTGCGGCAGACCGTGCTCTCACTCGATGCATTCTCGACGCACATCGATATCCAGGTCGCCCCATTCATCGACACCGGCCGGGTCTTCCGCAGTGCTTCGACCTGGCCCATCAGGCACCTGCACAACGTGTTCGGCGTGGGATTTCGCGGGATCGCGCCGCCTTCAGTCGTGGGCTACGTCGACATCGGAAAAGGCCACGAAGGCATTGCCGTATTCACCGGCATAGGCTATCCATTCTAGCCTTGCAGATACCCCTGCTCTCTAAACCAACGTAGCGCATCGGAGAACGCCTCCGAGGGCGGGCGCCAGCGATAACCGAGCTCACGGACGGCTTTGTCGCTGGTGAAAAACATGCGCTTGCGCGCCATGCGCACACCCTCGACGGTCACGCGCGTCGGGCGGCCCGTCAGCCTGGCATAGAGCTCAGCGACGTACGCCACGGGAAGCACCGCGCCGTGAGGCAGCCGGATGCGCGGCGGGCTTCGGCCCACGAGTTGCGCGATGAGTGTGAGGATCTGCTGCAGCGTCATGTCCAGGCCGCCGAGGATATAGCGCTCGCCGATGCGCCCGCGGTGGAACGCCAGGAGGTGGCCGGAGGCGACATCGTCCACGTGCGCGATGTTGAGTCCAGTGTCGACGTAGGCGGGGGTGCGGCCGCGGGCGGCATCGAGCACGATCTGGCCTGTGGGCGTCGGCTTGACATCGCCTGGCCCGATGGGCGTCGAGGGGTTGACGATCACGACCGGGACTCCCCGGGCCGCCGCATCTTTTGCCCGCTCTTCGGCGAGGAACTTCGAGCGCTTGTAGTGGCCGATCATGTCGGCGAGGCCGACGGCGGTGTCCTCGGTGCCTGGCCGGCCATCCGCTGGCAGTCCGATGGTTGCGACGCTGCTGGTGTACACGATGCGCCGCACTCCCGCGCGCTGTGCCGCCTCGAGGAAGTGACTCGTGCCATCGACATTCGTGCGGTAGAGCTCCTCCGGGCGCGGCGCCCACAGCCGGTAATCGGCGGCTACGTGAAAAGCCGCCTCGCAGCCGTCGAGCGCCCGCACGAGGGATTGAGCGTCCGTCAGGTCGCCCACGGCTTGCTCCACGGCAAGCGCCGCGAGGTTCCGGCGGTCCGAGCCGCCGCGCACCAGCACACGGACCTCCCAGCCCTCTGCGAGGAGCGCCCGGGTCACCGCCGCGCCGACGAATCCCGTTGCGCCCGTCACCAGCGCTCTCATGACGTCTGCGCCCCGGGACCCCCGACCAGAGCGCTCCGTGCAGCCGAATCCGGTCCGGAAATGGTGGCGAGCACTCGGCGCGCGATGCGATACCGTGCCGAGAGGCGGATCAGCGCTCCGACATCCCCCGGCGCACGCAGCAGGCCTGCGAGCAACACCCCGATCCGCAGCTGCCCGCGGCCGCTCGCCGCGACCACTGCGGCAGGCAACTCATCGGCGGCCGTATCGACGATGACACGCAGCGCGATGAAGGGGAGCCCGGCCTGTCCCGCGACCTGGGCGATTGCGGCACTCTCCATATCGACCGCGGCGGCCCGCGAGCTGCGCCAGGCAGCGGCCTTGGCCTCGGGGCGGCCTATCGGCCGCGCGCTCGTGAGGAGCTTGCCTCCGCACACGATGCAGGAGGCAGGAAGAGCCCCGCGCAGCCGCCGTCGCCACTCTGCAGATGTTGCCGCGGTCGCGGCCCCAGCTGACGCGCCGACGCCACCGATTGTGGCGATTTCCTCCGGCAGCAGCACGGCTCCGCAGATCAGCGTCGGGTCGAGACCGCCCGCCATCCCGAAGCTCACGAGCCCGCCGGCGCCCGCGAGCACGAGCCGGCGCGCGGCGGCTGCCGCGGCGCCTTCGCCAATACCGCTCACCGCCAGGAGGGCGCCGTCTGCAAGCCTGCGGAGCTCGGCTCCATGACGAGTCGCGGGCCCGAGGGTACGCGCCTCGGCCGCGAGCGCCGAGACGATGCCGATGGGCTTCAAGGCGGATGGGACCCGCTGCGGCGGTAGGCGGCCAGCGCCCAGAGTGGGAAGAAGGCGCAGTAACCGTGGTACTTGAGATAGAACACTCGCGGGAAGCCGGGAGCGGTGAAGCTCGGATGCGACCACAACCCGCCGCTCTCCTGCGTGCGCAGCAGGTACTCGATACCTCGCGCAACTGCGGGCGAGGCGCTCTCGCCTGCCGCGATGAGAGCAAGCACCGCCCACGCCGTCTGGTACGGCGTGCTGCCGAAAGTCGCGTCTCGATACGTCTCGAGGTCGTAGCTGTCGTTGCTCTCGCCCCAACCGCCGTCCTCGTTCTGACGCGACAGGAACCAGGCCACGGCGCGACGCACTGCCGGATCCTCGCCGGAAACACCGGCAAGCTCCAGCGCCACGAGCACCGACCACGTGCCGTAGATGTAGTTGCTGCCCCAGCGGCCGAACCAGGAGCCGTCTGCCTCCTGCTCCTCCCGCAGGTAGGCGATGGCACGCTGCACCGCGTCGCGATCCTGCGGCCGGCGCACGCGCGACAGCGCCGCTACCACCCGCGCAGTCACGTCGCTCGTCGGAGGATCGAGCAGTGCGCCGTGGTCCGCGAACGGGATGTAGTTGAGGTTGTAATGAGTGTTGTCGGCATCGAATGCGGCGAAGCCGCCGTTCTCGCTCTGCATGCCGACCAGCCAGTCGAGCGCCCGGTCGATCGAGGCGCCATAGCGCTCCGGCAGATGCGCCTGGTGCATGGCCCAGGCTACGACGGCCGTGTCGTCCAGGTCGGGGTAGTGGGCGTTGCCGAACTGGAAGGCCCAGCCGCCGCTCGGCACCCGGGGCCGGCTTGCACGCCAGTCGCCGACTTCCTCCAACACCTGACGCGGAAGGAGCCAGTCGAGGGCGCGCACTGCGGCGCGAATCGACTGACTGTGGTCCGCCTCCTGCATCGCGAGCGCCGCCAGGGCCGTATCCCACACGGGGGAGACACAGGGCTGACAATATGCGCTCTCACCGCGCACCACGAGGAGCTTCTCGATCGCCCGCTTGGCGGTGACCCGGCGCGGATCGTCCGCGGGATAGCCGAACAGCACCATCATCTCGAGCGCGTTCACCATGGCGGGGAAAATCGCGCCAAGACCGTCCTCGCCGTTCAGCCGTTCGAGCACCCAGGCTTCGGCGCGCCGCAGCGCGGCTTTGCGCATCACGGCAGGGATCAGGGGATCGATGTATCGCGCCACCCGGTCCAGGGCGAAGAAGACCCGGGCGAGGAGCCGTCCCTTCCCCGGCAGTTGGAAGTAGTGATGTTCCTCGTCGGGGGGCTTGGTGAAAAGCTCCCGCACATGGACGTTCCGCGGGTTGCGCGCGACCGGCTTCAGCGTGCAGAGCACGAAGAGCGGCACCATGACCGTGCGCGACCAGTACGAGACCCTGTCGATGTGGAAGGGGAACCACTTCGGCATCAACATGATCTCGACGGGAATGTAAGGCACCGCCCGCCACGGGATCTCGCCGAAAAGAGCGAGCGCGATCCGCGTGAAGACGTTGACGTGCGCGGCGCCGCCCCGCTCCAGGATCGCCTCGCGGGCTCTGCGCATGTGTGGCGCATCCGGGTCGTCGCCGGCCAGCTTCAGCGCGTAATAGACCTTGACGGTGCAGCTCAGATCGAGCCGCCCGCCCTGGTAGAGGGGCCAGCCGCCGTGTGCGGCCTGATGCTCGCGCAGGTAGACCGCGAGCTTGCGCTCGAGCTCCGGCTCTATCTCGTCGAGATAGTGCATCATCATGATGTATTCGGCCGGGATCGTGCAGTCGGCCTCGAGCTCGAAGAGCCAGTGTCCGTCGGCCTGCTGCCGCGCGATCAGCGCATCGCGCGCCGCCCCGATCGCCTGGTCGAGATTGCTCGGAAAGCGTGCGCTTTGCGCCGCGGCCGCATTCATTGCAGGGAACCTCCGAACCGCGTCGAAGCGCCGATGTCGTCGAGAGCGGGGGCGTGCGCCACCGCCGGCTTGCGCGGCACCTGCCCTTCCGCGAGGGGCAGACCGCGCGCGGCGCGCTCGAAGAGCTGCTGCAGCACCCGGTCGTTGCGCACCGAAAGGCCGGTGAGGGTGCGGGTCATCATCACGGCCGATCGCGAGACTTTGACCTGGGCGCCGGCGGTGAAGCCGGGCGTCGTCTGGATCTTGCGCAGCGTCAGCGCGGCGAGGCCGAGCGCCCACAGGCAGAAGAGTCGGATGCCCGTTTCGTCTCCTGGAATGAGGAGCGTGAAAGTGAGTGCGTTGCGCAGGTGCCGGTGCGCGACGCCGATGAGCTCCAGCATGCCGGCGTGGAAGCGCGCATCGCTGTGCTCCGGAGAGAGCTGGGCGAGGTCGACCCCGTAGCGGCTGAAGACCTCTTGCGGCAGCCAGCAGGCACCGCGGCTGCGATCCTCCCAGACATCCTTCAGGATGTTGGTCATCTGCAGGCCCTGGCCGAACGATGGCGCAAGCTCGTAGAGCGTCGCGTAGTGACGCATGATCGCGGGCGAGTAGGCGCAGAAAAGCTCGGTCAGCGTCTCCCCGACGATCCCCGCCACGTAGTAGCAGTAGGAATCCATGTCGGTGGAGCGTGCCAGCCCTTTGACGCTCGCGGTGCGTTGGAACTGATGCATGCCGCGGCTCATCACTTCGATGCAGCGGCGGATCGCGCCGCGCTGACGCTCGTCGAACCGGCCCACCACCCGGATCACCCTGTCCATGTTGGCAACGAGATCGCGCTCCGCCGCCAGGGTGCGCTCGGAGAGCCGCGGCACCAGATCGTGCGCGAGGCGCGCCGCCTCCTCCGTGCCCTTCACTACTGCGGTGAAGCGCTCGAGAAAGACGTACGTATCGGCAGCGCAGAGCGCCGGCTCGTCCTCGATGGTGTCGGCGATGCGGCAGAGAAGATATGCGCTCGTCACCGCGGTGCGAAGCGCAGCCGGAAGCTGCGGGATCGTCAACGCAAAGGTGCGTGAGACGTGCGGCAGGATCTCGTCCTGGTAAGCCTCGTCGGACATGCCGGAAACGGGTTCCACTAGCTCGGACCTCCGGTCAATTGCGCCTGGCGAGCAGCCAGTCCGTCACGCCACGCAGCGCATCCGCGCGGCTGCCGAACGGGGCAAGCGATCCCATGGCCTCGCTGTGCAGGCGACGTACCTGCTCCTGCGAAGCCGCCACCCCGATGATCGCCGGGTAGGTGGGCTTGCCGCGCTCGCGGTCGGCACCGGCCGCCTTGCCGAGCGTTGCCGTATCCGAGAGTACATCGAGCAGGTCATCCTGGATCTGGAACGCGAGCCCGATCGGGGCGGCGAAACCGGCGAGCGCCTGCTCGAGCCGTGGCTCGAGCGCCGGCACGCAGGCCGCCCCCATCATGACACTGGCGCGGATGAGAGCGCCGGTCTTCAGCGAATGCATCTCCTCGACCTGACCGATGGCGAGCTTGCGGCCCTCGGCCTCGAGGTCGATCGCCTGTCCGCCCGCCATCCCGAGACTGCCGATCGCGCGCGCAAGCAGTTCGACCAGGCGCACGCGGACGGCGGGATCGCCCGGCAACGACGCGTCGCGGGCAAGCAGCTCGAACGCCAGGGATTGAAGCGCATCTCCGACGAGCAGCGCGGTCGCCTCATCGTACGCCCTATGACACGTCGGTCGGCCCCGCCGCAGATCGTCATCGTCCATCGAGGGCAGGTCATCGTGTACGAGGGAATAAACATGCACCAGCTCGAGCGCGCAGGCGGCGGCCTCTACCTGCTCCTCAGCGAGCCCCAGCGCACGCGCCGTGGCAAGAAGCAGGATCGGACGTACCCGCTTGCCGCCGCCAAGCACGCTGTAACGCATCGCAGCGTGAAGTCGCTCCGGCGTCTGGTCGGCGCGCGGCAATCGTGCCGTCAGCGCCGTCTCCATGCGGGCGCGCCAGGCTTCCAGCTGACTTGCGAACGAGTCAGGCACGGCTGGCACGCTCACTATCCTCCCGGCGGCTTGCGCGCTTGATCTGGCCGACCGGGATCGTGGCCAGCGGCGGCGGCTGATCGTCGTAGAGGAACGGCAGCTCGGGCGCCATCGGGCCCTCGACTCTCGGACCGCGCAGGAACACCTTCAGCGCCTTCAGCGGATGGGCGAAGGTGTCATCCACGGCCGTGCCTTCGAAGCCGCAATGGGCCATGCAGTTGTCGCACTTTCGGTTGCGGCCGACGCCGTAGCGTTCCCAGTCGGTCTCTTCCATGAGGGCGCGGAAGGATGGGTCATAGCCCTCGTCCGTGAGCAGGTAGCACGGCCGCTGCCAGCCGAAGAGGTTGTAAGTCGGGTTGCTCCACGGTGTGCACTGATAAGTCTGGTTGCCGGCCAGGAAATCGAGGAACAGCGAGGACTGATTGAAGGGCCAGCGGGCGCCACGCTCGCGGCCGATCTTGAAGATTTCGCGGAAGAGCTGCTTGCTGGCGCTGCGTCAGAGGAAGACGTCCTGCCGCGGAGCGTGCTGATAGCTGTATCCGGGGGAGACCGTAATCCCCTCCACCCCGAGCGACTGAGCCATGTCGAAGAAAGCCGCCACTTCCTCCGGCTTCTCGTTCTGGAAGAGCGTGCAGTTGACGGTGCAGCGGAAGCCCTTGGAGCGCGCCAGCTTGATGGCCGCGACCGCCTTGTCAAACACCCCTTCCTGACATACCGACTCGTCGTGCCGCTCGCGGTTGCCGTCGAGGTGCACGGAGAAGGTGAGGTAAGGTGAAGGCTCGTAGTCGTCGATATGCCTGGCGAGCAGGATGGCATTGGTGCAGAGATAGACGAAGCGCTTGCGCGCGACGATCCCGGCCACGATCTGCGGCATCTCCTTGTGGATGAGCGGCTCGCCTCCGGGGATCGAGACCATCGGCGCCCCGCACTCGTCGACCGCGCGCAGCGCATCCTCGACCGAGACTCTCTTCTGCAGGATCTCCTTCGGATAGTCGATCTTGCCGCAGCCGGCGCAGGCGAGATTGCACTGGAACAGAGGCTCCAGCATGAGCACCAGCGGATAGCGCTTGTCGCCGCGCAGCTTCCTGCCGAGGATGTAGCTCGCCACGCGGTACTTTTGAATCAGTGGAATACCCAAAATCAGCTCCTAATAGCTATAGCGCATGCAGCGCAGGGCGGTGATCCCGCCAAATCCGTTCCCACTCCATCGTGAACCAGGGAGTGAAGCGCCCCGCGCCCGCACCCCGCATCTCTTCGGCGAGGCCCTCCGGGCTCACCCAACGCCAGTCCGAGATCTCCTGCTGATCGATGCGGACCCGGTCGCTGCTGCGGCCGATGAACACCGAGCACAGCTCGTGCTCCGCCCCGACAGCGTCGAACTGGGCGTGATACTGGAACTTGAACAGGAAATGCAACGGGCAGGCCAGCCCGAGCTCCTCGTACAGCCTCCGGTGGATGGCCTCCTCCATCGTCTCGGCCCGCCGCGGGTGGCTGCAGCAACTGTTCGACCAGTACTGCGGCCAGAGCGGCTTCGCGGCCGAGCGACGCTGCAGCAGCAGCTCGCCGCGGTCGTTGAAAATGAGCAGCGAGAACGCGCGGTGCAGCACACCCCGTCCTTCATGGCAGCGCGCCTTGCTCATATAGCCGACCTCCCGGTCCGCCTCGTCCACCAGGATCAGCGACTCGGCCTCTGCCGAACTGTCGCTGCCGGCCCACAGTCGCGCCTGAGCGCCGCTTGCGTCGCTCACGCGGGCACCCCCGGCCAGCGAGCAAACGTGTACCATGTGCGGAATTCATGGACTTGAAACCATCCGACTTCTTCGTTCATTGCAATCCGCGGTGTAGGCATTCCTCCGCCCATGATAACCGGCTCCACGGTCGCTGTAACTGCCCAGGCAGTCATGACCTCGCTCGGCACCCTGATGGCCGCGGCCGCGCTCGGCTATGCCGCGACCGCCTGGGTGTCCGTGCGGCTTTGGCGCAACAGTGGCGGGCGGCTCGGCGGCAGCACCGCGCCCGCACTGCAACCGCATCCGGTAACGGTGCTCAAACCCCTGTGCGGGGCGGAGCCGGGCCTTGACCATTCGCTGCGCTCCTTCTGTGAGCAGAACTATGCCGGCGAAGTTCAGATCGTCTTCGGCGTGCAGCATCCGGCCGACCCGGCCCTCGCCGTGCTCGAGGGCCTGAAGCGCGACTACCCGCGGCTCGATCTCACCGTGGTGGTCGATCCGACCCGGCACGGGGCGAGCGCGAAAGTCAGCAATCTCATCAACATGATGCGTGCTGCCCGACATGACTGGCTCGTGCTGGCCGACAGCGATGTGCGCGTGCCGCCCGGATACCTCACGGCTGTCGCCGCACCGCTCGCCGATCCGACGGTTGGCATCGTCACCTGCCCCTACCGCGGGGTGCCGCGTCCCGGGCTTTGGTCCCTGCTCGGGGCGCTCTTCATCAACGACTGGTTCATCCCTTCGGTGCGTGTGGCAGCGCTCTTCGGCTCGCGCGCTTTCGCCTTCGGCGCCACGATCGCGCTGCGGCGCGATACGCTCGATGCGATCGGCGGCTTCCACGCGATAGCCGATCAGCTGGCGGACGATTACCGGCTCGGCGAGCTGACGCGCCGCCGCGGTCAACGGACGGTGTTGTCAGACGTTGAGGTCGATACCTCCGTCTATGAGCGCACGTTCCGCCACCTGGCACAGCACGGGCTGAGATGGCTGCGTACCATCCGGGTCGTGCGTCCCGGGGGATACGCTTTTTCCGCAGTTACCTTCAGCCTGCCGGTGGCCGTGCTCGGCTGCCTGATTGCCGGCGGGACGCGCCTTACGCTCCTGCTGCTTGCCGCAACGGCGGTGCTGCGGTTGGTATTGCATCTGGCCGTGCATGCCCCGGTCCCCCCCGGGTCTGTCCCTGCGCGGCCCTGGTCCCGGCTCTGGGCGATCCCGCTTGCTGACGCGCTCGGGTTTGCTCTCTGGTGCGGCGCCTTCGTCACGCGCGAGGTGCAGTGGCGGCATGGCCGCTACCGGGTGGCGCGGGATGGCTCCGTGCAGCCGATTTCCTGAGGATTTCCATCATGATGAAAACGCTGTTCCTGCAAGCTCCCTCATTCGACGGCTTCGACGGCGGCGCCGGTGCGCGCTATCAGGCGAAGCGCGAGATCCGCTCCTTCTGGTACCCGACGTGGCTGGCGCAGCCCGCGGCGATGGTGCCCGGCAGCCGGCTGCTGGATGCGCCCGCAGACGGCACCACGATGTCGCAGGTGCTGCCGCTCGCGAAGCAATACGACCTCGTCATCATGCACACCAGCTCGCCCTCCTTCCCGACCGACGCCAAGGTCGCGGAGCTGCTGAAGGAGGAGAATCCGCATCTGAAGGTCGGCCTGGTCGGCGCGAAGGTGGCGGTCGACCCCGCCGGCTCCCTCGGCGCGTCCGCGGCCATCGACTTCGTGGCGCGGGAGGAATTCGACTACACCTGCAAGGAGGTGGCCGAGGGACGCGATCTCGCTACCATTGCCGGCCTCTCTTTCCGCCGGACGGACGGCGGGATCGAGCACAATCCGGCCCGCCCTATGATCGAGAACATGGACGAGCTGCCGTGGGTGACGCCGGTTTACAAGCGCGATCTCACGATCCCGAACTACTTCATCGGCTATCTGCAGCACCCATACGTGTCGTTCTACACGGGACGCGGCTGCCGCTCCAAATGCACGTTCTGCCTCTGGCCGCAGACCGTGGGCGGCCATCGCTACCGCGTGCGCAGCGCCGAGAGCGTCGTCGAGGAAGTGCGCTGGATCAAGGAGAACATGCCGGAGGTGAAGGAGATTTTCTTCGACGACGACACCTTCACCGACTTCCGTCCGCGGGCGGAGGAGATCGCCCGCGGCCTCGGCAAGCTCGGCGTCACCTGGTCGTGCAACGCCAAGGCCAACGTGCCTTACGAGACCCTGAAGGTCATGAAGGACAATGGCCTGCGACTGCTTCTCGTCGGCTATGAGTCGGGGAACGACCAGATCCTGCACAACATCAGGAAGGGTCTGCGGACCGACATCGCGCGCCGCTTCACCAGCGACTGCCGCAAGCTCGGCGTCACCATCCATGGCACGTTCATCCTGGGCCTTCCGGGCGAGACGGCCGAGACGATCCGCGAGACCATTCAGTTCGCGGTCGACATCAACCCGCACACCATCCAGGTGTCCCTCGCCGCCCCGTACCCGGGCACCCAGCTCTACCAACAGGCGGTCGACAACGGCTGGATCACCGCCCACGACAATCTGAACCTGGTGAACGACCGTGGCGTGCAGCTCTCGCCCATCAGCTACCCGCACCTGCCCGCGAAGGACATCTATCACGCGGTGGAGACCTTCTACAAGAAGTTCTACTTCCGTCCGCGCAAGATCGCCGAGCTCACCGGCGAGATGCTGCGCAGCTGGGAGATGACCAAGCGGCGGCTGCGCGAAGGCGTGGAGTTCTTCCGCTTCCTGCACGCGCACGAGGCCTGACGAGCGCGGGTCGAGTCGTTGAAGTTCCTCATCGTCACAGCGGATGACTTCGGGCTGCACGAGGCGGTCAATCGTGCAGTGGAGCAGGCTGCCCGCGCCGGCGTTCTGACCACCGCCAGCCTGATGGTCGGAGCCCCCGAGGCGGCGGATGCCGTCCGCCGTGCTCGCGAACTGCCGGGTCTGGCGGTCGGTCTGCACCTCGTACTGGCGGATGGCTGGTCGGTGCTGCCGCAGCGCAGCATCCCCGCACTCGTCGACGCGCAGGGGCGATTCGGCAACAACATGGTGCGCGACGGCGTGCGCTTCTTCGCCTTGCCGGCCGTGCGCCGTCAGCTCGAGACTGAGATCCGCGCCCAGTTCCAGGCGTTCGCCGGCACCGGGCTGCCGCTGGATCACGTCAATGCCCACAAGCACTTCCATCTCCATCCGACACTGCTCGAGATGTTGCTGCGGATCGGGGGCGAGTTCGGCGTGCCGGCCGTGAGGCTGCCGCGCGAACCGGCCTGGGTCGCGCGCCGCGCAGGTGGTGCGATCGCGGGGCCCGCCATTGCGGGCCTCCTCTCCCCGTGGCTGGCGATCATGCGGCGGCGGCTGCGCGCCGGGCGTATCGCGCACAACGACTATGTCTTCGGCATGTCGGACAGCGGCGCAATGGATGAGGCACGGCTGCTCGAGATTCTCGGCAAGCTGCCCGATGGCGTGACCGAGATTTATCTGCATCCGGCACTCGAGTCGGGGGTTGCGATCGCCCCCAGCATGAGCGGTTACCGCCACGCGGACGAGCTGGCCGCTCTCCTCAGTCCCAAGGTGCTGGCTGCGGTCGCTGCGTGCGGCGCGCCGACCGGCTGCTTCAGGCAGCTTGCGACGGCCACGACGGCGCAGCGGTGTGCCGCATGAGAATAGCGGTCCGCATCGCCCTGGCGGCGGGCCTCGCCCTGCTGATCGCGCTCATCATGCGCGAGGGCAGCGCCATTCTCATCCCGCTCGCGCGCGCCGGACGGGTGCTGCTCTGGCTGGTGCCGCTGCACGTGCTGCCGCTGCTTCTCGACTCGCTCGGGTGGCGTGTGCTCATCGCGCGCTGGCGCGAGAGCCGGCAGGGAACTCTCTTCTGGATTGCCTCGGTCCGGGAAGGCATCAACCGCCTGTTACCTGCAGCCAACATCGGCGGCGAGCTGGCAGGAATCCGCCTGCTCGCGGAAAGCGGCGTCGAGGGGGTGGTCGCAGCCGCGAGCGTCACCACCGAAGTCGTGCTCACCATCATCAGCCAGTACATATTCGTCGCGCTGGGGGTGGTATGCCTGCTCAGGCTGACGGACACGGTACAATTCGCGGACGACGTGCTCATCGGTCTCGCGGTCAGCTTGCCGATCGTCGTGGTGCTCGCGGCGCTGCTGCGATACGGGTCGATCTTCGAGCGCATGGAACGCCTCGCGGTGCGGATGATCGGTGAGGAGAAGCTGAGCTTTCTCGCCGGCCAGTCCGCCGGCCTCGATGCCGCCATCCGTGAGCTCTGCTCCGATGCGCCGCGCGTCCTCACGGCCATGGCGTGGCAGGTGACCGGCATGGTGACCGGCTCGTTGGAGACGTGGTTCGCGCTGCGCTGGCTCGGGCACCCGGTGCCCTTCGGCGCGGCCATCGCGCTCGAGAGCCTGACGATGACCGTGCGAAATTTCGTCTTCCTGGTGCCGGCGGGACTCGGTGTGCAGGAAGCGAGCCTGGTGGGATTCGGGGCCCTGCTCGGCATCAACGGCGATCTCGCCTTGGCGCTGTCGCTGGCCAAGCGGATGCGGGAAATCCTCTTCGGAGTGCCCGCGCTGCTGTCCTGGTATTGGGTCGAAGGACGGAGAGAGCTACAACATGTCCGTGGTTCCGGCAAATATTGAGACGGAGAGCCTCGCGGTCGGGTCGGTCGAGCATCGGGGCCTTCTCGGTCAGTTCTTTCTCGACACATACGTCGAATACGATCCCGAGCAGATGCAGTGGCCGGCGCTCGCGGAGGAGGAGCTGGCCCGCCTGCGCAGCCTCCCTTTCTGGCAGGAGGCGGTGTCGACCGAGAACGTGACTTCCAACACGGTGGCCGCCGCCGCGGCGCTCGAGTCCGACCCGCTGGTGCGCAAGGCGATCGAGCTGCAGGGTTTCGAAGAGATGCGCCATGCGCGGCTGCTCGTGGCGCTCACCTCCCACTACCAGATCCCGATCGAGTCGCCGCCGCGCTTCACGCCCCGCTCACTCGAGAGCGACTTTCTCTTCGCCGGCTTCGGCGAATGCTTCGACTCCTTCTTCGCCTTCGGCCTGTTCGCCCTGGCCCGCCAATCCGGGTACTTCCCGCCGGCACTGGTGAAGCTTTTCGAGCCGGTGATGCAGGAGGAGGCGCGCCACATCCTTTTCTTCGTCAATTGGGTGAAGTACCGCCGCACGCAGCTTGCCTGGTGGCGCCGTCCGGCGTTTCGACTGCGCTGCGCCTGGATCATCCTGAAGCAGGTGGCCTCACGGG
>Ga0134126_10002322_pt1 | contig 24043 bp, 22 predicted proteins | sample KB31752_FD_96881 | JGI IMG/M metagenome (GOLD analysis project Ga0134126, IMG submission 96881) | Terrestrial soil microbial communities with excess Nitrogen fertilizer from Kellogg Biological Station, Michigan, USA - KB3-175-2 | ecosystem: Environmental > Terrestrial > Soil > Unclassified ... | reverse complement strand
TGTTGACCTCCGCTGTCCCGCATGTCAAGATGACGTCATGCATTGTGCTAAAGGCGACTCGACGCGCCCGCTCCGGCCCGGCCTCCGGTCTACCAGCGGCCGATGACCACCACGGCCCGCGCCGCCATCCTCCGCCGGACCGGCGAACCCCTGGTCATCGAGGAGGTCGAGATCGACGACCCCCGGCCGACCGAGGTGCTGGTCGAGCTGGTCAGCGTCGGGGTGTGCCGCACCGACACCCACGCCCTCGGCGAGATGCCCGCGCCGGCCATCCTCGGCCATGAGGGCGCCGGCGTCGTCACCGCCGTCGGCTCCGCCGTCACGGCCGTGCGACCGGGCGACAAAGTGCTCATGACCTTCGTCTCCTGCGGCACCTGCCGGCACTGCCGCACCGGCCAGGAGGCCTACTGCCTCATCTTCAACCAGCTCAACTTCACCGGCCGCCGACCCGACGGGACCAGCGCCGTGTCGGCCGGGGGGGAGCCGGTCGCCGCCCATTTCCTCGGCCAGTCCTGCTTCGCCACCCACGCCCTGGTCAGCGAGCGCAGCGTGGTCCGGGTCGACCCGGCCACCGACCTCCGCCCCCTGGGGCCGTTCGGCTGCGGCTTCCAGACCGGCGCCGGCGCCATCGCCAATGCCCTCCGGCCGACCGTCGGCACGTCGGTGGTCGTCTGTGGCAGCGGCGCCGTCGGGCTGGCCGCCATCGCCGCCGCCGCCGTCGCCGGCTGCGATCCCGTCGTCGCCGTCGACACGGTGCCCAGCCGGCTCGAACTGGCCCGGGAGCTCGGGGCCACCCACACCGTCGACGCCAGCACCACCGACCTCACCGCCGCCGTCGGCGACCTGCTGCCCGACGGCCTCGACCTGGCCATCGACACCACCGGGCTCGCCCGGGTGGTGTCGCAGCTGGTGGAGGCCCTGCACAACCGGGGCACCTGCGCCGTCGTGGGCGCCGGGTCCAGCCAGGAGATGACCCTCGACTGGCGGACGGTGCTCAACGGGCGGACCGTCACCGGCATCATCGCCGGCAACAGCGTCCCGCAGGTGTTCCTCCCCGAGCTCGTCGGGCTCTACCAGTCGGGGCACTTCCCGGCCGACCGCCTCATCGAGTACTTCCCCTTCGACGACATCAACCGGGCCATCGAGGCGTCGCTGGACGGGTCGGTGGTGAAGCCGGTCCTCACCTTCGACTGAGCCTTCGCCGCCCGGCTGCGCTTGTCCCAACCGGCTGCGCTGCCCCCCTGCTGCGCTGGGCAGGACGGACCTTGGCGTTTTGCTGGGGTTCAACCCCGGGCGAATTCGAAATTCCAGCCCCGGACGAATTGACGTTGCCCCAGGTCAACGGGCCGGCAATTCTCCGCTCGCTCCCCGCATCCATGCTGGTCAGACGCTTTCGCCCGTAGCTGGACGCGAGCAAACACCCGAGATCTCCCTCCCCCGGGCCTCCCCCGGGCGACCACACCCCGGCCACCGGAGGGTCACACCCAGTAGTGGATGGCCACCCCGATCCCGAAGACGACGACGACGATCCGCAACACCGACGGGTTGATCAGCGGCACCATCCGGCCGCCGACGAAGCCACCGATGATGCTGGCGACGGCCACCACGGCGGCGAACGTCCAGGAGACGTGACCGGAGAACGCCAGGAAGACGGCGGCGACGGCGCTGATCAGCAGGGAGAGCACCTGCTTGCGGGCGTTCAGCCTGGCCCAGGCGTCGTCGGAGAAGAGGCCGAGGACAGCCAGCAGCATGATGCCGAGGCCAGCGCCGAAGAAGCCGCCGTACACCGAGCTGAAGAACAGCCCGATGTACTCGAGGTACCGCTCCCGCGGCGGCCCGGTGTGGGCGGCGCGGCGCGCTTCGAGCATCGCCCGGAGCCGCCCCTGGACGAGGAGGGCGGCACAGGACATCAGGATCAGGTACGGCACCACCACCCGGAAGGTGCTGGCGGCGACCTCGACCAGCAGGATCGACCCCACCAGGGCCCCGGCGCCGGCCAACAGGCCGAGCTTGCGGATGGCTGCTCCCTGACCCTCGAGGTCGGCCCGCTGGGCGTAGCTACCGGCGAGGTACCCGGGGGTGAGGGCGACGATGTTGGTGATGTTGGCGTCGATCGACGACAGCCCCACGGCCTGGAGCGCGGGGAACGAGACGAGGGACCCCCCGCCGGCGACCGCGTTGATGCCACCGGCGAGGATGCCGGCGCCGGCTGCGACGGCATAGTGGAGTCCATCGACCACGCGTTGATCAGGCGGCGGCAGCGGCCATGCGTGGCCCCGGGGTGAACACGGCCGGCAGGGCGTCGAGGCCGGTCTGGTTGCCGTGGTCGGCGTAGGTGACGATCTTCTCGGTGACGACGCGGTAGTCCGGCATCCGTTCGAGGACCTGCCGCATCATCCCCTGGAACATGGCCTTGGCCAGATGGGCACCGACGCAGCGGTGGAACCCGAGCCCGAAGGAGAGGTGGCGGTTCTTCGGCCGGTCCAGGATGACCTCGTCGGGCCGGTCGAAGACGCTCTCGTCGAAGTTGGCCGCCACCCACGGCACCAGCACCCGCTCGCCGCGGGCGAACCGGCACCCGCCGAGGTCGACGGGCTCGGTGACGGTGCGGGCCATGCTCTGCGACGGGGCGAACACCCGGAGGAACTCGTCGGTCGCCGGGCCGAGCAGGTCGGGCTCGTCGATGAGCCGCTGGCGCACGTCGGGATGGGCCGACAGGTAGACAAGGGTCTGCCCGGTCAACGACGTCGTGGTGTCCATCCCGCCGCCGACAATGAGCTTGGCGATCGACCGGATGACGTCGTCGGAGAGCGGCTCGCCGTCGACCTCCTGCTGGCAGAAGAAGCTGAGGATGTCGTCGCGCGGGTGCTGGCGCCGGTCCCGGATCTCCTCGAGGATGCGGTCGCCCACCCACACCATCTCCTGAGCGCCTCGGCTGGCCCGGTCGGAGCCCACCGCGGCGCTGAAGACGTCGTGGACGGCGGCCTGGAGGCGCTTGGCGTCGCGCTCGGGCAGCCCCAGGAGGTTGACGGTGACGAGGGCCGGCACCGGCCCGGTCAGCTCTTCGATGAGGTCGCAGCTGCCGCGCTCGATGAAGGTGTCGACGGTCCGGGTGACGATGTCGTCGATCATCGGCCCCATCTTCTCGACGGCCCCGGGAGAGAACAGCTGGTTCAGCATCTTCCGGTAGATCATCTGCTCCGGCGGGTCCATCTCGATGGGGATCGAGGTGTCCGTCGTCCAGGCCGGGATGACGATGCCGCCACGGCCCTCGTCGTCGCGGGCCGACGAGAACTGGGCGTCCTTGCGGGCGACGTTGGCGATGTCCTCGTAGCGGCTCAGGATCCAGAAGCCGCCGTACTCCTCGGACCAGGCCACCGGGCAGGTCTGCCGCAGCTGGCGGTAGGTGTCGTTCGCCGGGAACTGCGGGTCGTGGTGATCGAAGTCGACCGTAGGTCGCTGATCAGACATGGCTACCTCCGGTGGTGTGTGGTTCCGCTCGGTGTTGACGCGACACTATGCCTCCCCCCGTTTCCTAGCTGGTCGACGCGACCGCGCCCCGCCACGGCAACGGCGAGACCACGGTGCCCCGGGACACCGTCACCTTCGGCTCGAACCGCCGGAGGCTCATGGTGTTGCCGGCGGCGTCGGGGACGTCCTCGGCCTCGTCCAGCTGGCTGAGCACCGTCACGTACGCCGGGCCACCGACCTCGAGGCGGCCGAAGCCCTCCTCCCACAGGCCCAACCGCTTCGCCGGGGCGACGGTGGTGCGGTGGAGGACGTCGTCGAAGGTCATGCCCAGGGCCACCAGCTTCGAGATGGTGGTCATCAGGTCGAACACCGGGCCGTTCCAGTTCCGGTAGCTCGTGTCCGAGCAGACCACGTCGGGGAAGAACCCCTGCTCGATGGCCGGCCGGGCGACGGCGTAGCTGAAGTTGCTCTTGCCGTGGGCCGACTCGAAGAGGACACCGCGCTGGCGGGCCGCGTGCACCGACTCTCGGACCTGGCCGTCGTCGGTCAGGATGCCGCCCTCCTTACCGGTGTAGCAGTGGGCGACCACGTCGCCGGGCCGCAGCCGCTCGAGGATCTCGTCCAGGTCGACGGGGGTCTCGCCGATGTGGACCATCAGCGGCAGCCCGGCCTCCTCGCCGGTGGCGATGGCGACGTCGAGCAGCTCCATGCTCGGGCTCCGGTCCTCCCCCACCACGTCGGTCGACATGCGGATCTTGAGCCCCCGGATGATGTCGGGGTGAGCCTTCGCCGTCTGGACGGCGTCCTCGGGCACCAGGGTCTTCGGGTTGAGGAGCTCGCCGAACCGGAAGTCGATGAGGCCCAGGACCGACACGTTGAGGAACGACAGCACCCGGGTCGTCGACGGGTCGACGACCAGCCGCTTGAAGGCGGGGAAGGTGGAGGCACCGGCGGTGCCGGCGTCGACGGCGGCCACCACGCCGCGGCGGAGGTGGGCCTCGTCCACCGGGGCCCCGACCTTGGACACCTCGTAGAAGATGTGGGTGTGGGCGTCGATCAGCCCGGGGACCACCATCGCCCCGCTGCAGTCCACGGTCTCGGTCGCCGATCCGGCGGCCAGGCCGGCGCCGATCTCGGCGATGACCCCGTCGACCACGGCGACATCCGCCTCGGTCCGGAGGCCGCTGGCCGGGTCGACCACGGTGCCCCCCCGGAGAACGACATCGAAGTTGTCCTGCATTCCGTTTCCCTTCTGCTTCTTCACTCGGTGTGCTCTTGACCGTTCGGCTCCCCAACGACGGTGCTGCGCAGCACGGGGAGGCCGGGGATGGTCACCTCGACGACGTCGTCGGGGGCCAGGTAGGTCTTGGTCTCGTCGCCGGTGCCGGCCGGGGTGCCGGTCAGGATCACGTCGCCGGGGCGGAGGACGACGTAGCGCGACAGCAGGGCGAGCAGGTCGGGGACGGCGGTGATCATCCCGTCGGCCCGGTCGGACTGGCGCAGCTCGCCGTTCACCCGGGTGGTCAGCTCGATCCCCTTCAGCCCGCCGACGACGGCGTCGGGGTCGAGGACGGCGGAGCCGAACTGCCCGAACCCGGGGAAGCTCTTGGCCAGCGACGGGTTGCCGGTGGCCTTCATCACGTCGCGGGCGGTGACGTCGTTGCCGACGGCGACGCCGGTCACCGCAGTGGCCGCCTCGGCCGGGGTGGCGTCGTGGAGGGGCTGGCCGATCACCACGGCGATCTCCCCCTCGTAGTCGACGCAGTCGGGGGCGGCGGCGGGGATGCGGATCGGGTCACCCGGCCGGGCGATGCCGGCGGGGGCCTTCAGGAAGAGGGCGGGATGCTTCGGCAGGCTGCGCCCGGTGGCCAGCTGTTTCGACCGGTAGTTGAGGCCGATGCCCCAGACCGAGGCGCCGGGCACCTGCAGCGGCGCCGGGGTCGCTTCATCGGGTTGGCACCGTCGGCGGACCGGGGCGGAGGCCAGGGCGTCGAGCCGGTGGCCCGCCGCCAGGTAGCCGGCCAAGTCGCCGTCGACGTCGAGGACGGCGACCGAACCGTCCTCCTCCACCCGGGCGATCCCGCCGTTGACCGCCAGGTAGGTCACGACGTCCCGCCGGCCTCGGGGGTGGCGCCCATCCACGACAACAGGTGGCGGTAGTCCTCGCGGAGCGGGGCGAAGACGTCGAGGTTCAAGATGGGCTCGTCGCCGTTCGGCTCGATCCAGTGGCGCTGGCCAGCCGGGATGAGCATCACCGCGCCGGGGCCGACCTCGTGGCCGACGTCGCCGATGTGATAGATCGCCTGCCCGGAGACGATGAACGCCAGCTGGTCGAAGCCTTCATGGACGTGGGGGGACGGGACCATGTCGGGCTGGATCTCGTTCATCACGCAGATGACGTCGCCGGTGCCGAACCCCCGTCGGCTGACCCCGGGTCGGACGTCTTCGGAGGGAATCGCTTCCCAGGTGGTGACCACCGCTTCCCGGTCGCTCATTCCACCCCTCCCGTTCGTGGCCAGTGCCTAACACCCGTCTGGGCGGGCTCCCCGGGGGGCGTCCCGAGGGCCGGTCCGCCGGAGCCGGGCCGCCGGGTCTCCACGGACGGCCCACTCTCAGCTATCTCATTATCCGGGATCGTCTCTTGCATTGCAAGTCACACGGCGGACCCGATGGCGGACCGAACGGCCGACCCGACGGCGGCGCCGACGGCGGGCCGGTCGGCGGCGCCGATCAGGACAGGGAGTGGCGGACGACCAGGTCGGCGTAGACCCGAGCCCAGCTGACCAGGGCGCTCACCGACAACGCCTCCGTCCCCACCGGTCCAGCCAGCGGGGTGGGACCGAGCCGGGCGGTGTCGACGCCGGCCCGGCGGAACAGCACCCCGTCGGTCGACCCGGTCCAGGCGGTGACCGACGCCGGGGCGCCGCCGAGGACCTCCCGGTAGACGGCCTCGGCGAGCGCCACCACCGGGGCGCGTCGGTCGGTGGCGGCCGACGGGATCCCCCAGACCAGTTCGGCGTGGGCCCCCAGGTCGCCCCACCCGCCGTCGGCCAGGGCCTCCCCCACCGTCCGGGCCACCTCGCCCGGGAGGTCGGCGGGGTCGTCGCCGGGGGCGAGGACGGCGTAGAGGTGGAGTTGCAGCAGCCCACCGACGAGGTCCGGCTTGTACGGGAGCCCGGCGGTGAGCGCCCCCAGCCCGGCCTCCCGGCCGGCCTGGGTGCCTTCGGGGAGCGGCCGGGCCAGGTACTGCTCGCGCCACCGCTCCACCCCGGCCACTGCGGTGCCGACGGCCCCCAGGACACCGCCACCCCGAAGGGCCGAGCGGGTCATCACCAGCCCGGCCGGCCCGACGACGTCGACGGTGACGTAGGCGGCACCGGGCTCCTCCCAGAGGATCCCCGGCGGGCCGGCCTTGGCGACCACCGCCGCCGCGGGGTGGTGGAGGGCCAGGAACCGGCGGACGCCGTCGCCGTCACCGGAGGCCGGGCTGCCCGGCGGGAGGCCGACGCCCGGAGGGGCGGCCCGGTGGGTGCCGCCGGCCGCCAGGAGCAGGGTGGCCCGGGGTCGGCGACCGGTGGCCGCCAGCACGCAGACGGCCTCCAGGTAGCCGATGGCCGCGGCCACCGCCGGACCTTTGGCCACGGCGAGGCCGGGCCCGACCAGGCGGTCGCCCTGGCGCGTGAGGCCCCAGCCGGCCGTCGACGGGACGGCGGGCCGGTCGAGGGCGGGGTCGCCGCTCAGCGACGTGTCGAGGTGGCTGTAGAGCACCAGATCGCCCGGCGAGGGTGGCCCGACCCGGCACTCGACGTTGGCCCTCCCCGGGGCGAAGTGGTCGACGGTGCAGTCGACCTCGGGGTGCCGGGTGGCCATCCACCCGCCGATCCAGTCGGCCAGCCGGCCCTCCGAGCCGGCCGGGCTGGGGATGGCCACGACGCCGGCGAGTAGGGCGAGCAGCGCCGCCTCGTCCCCCCGGCCATCGGCTCCAGCGGGGGCGCCCCCAGGCCGGGCACTGGCGGCCGGGCCACTGGCAGCAGGGCCCTTGGCGGCCGGTGCGCCGGCGGCCGGCAGCGGGCTAACGGAGCCCCCAGTCGTCGGCGGCGGCCCGCCAGACGTCGATGTTGCGGGGGTCAGCCGACATCCGCCGGGGCACGTGGGTCTCGTGCTCCTCGGGGCTGTACACGATGTGGCCGTCGCACAGCTCGATGTGGGGACCGAACCGGGGGACGTCCATGTAGAAGGCGAGCGACCCGGAGGCGGAGTGGTTGACCAGCCCGACGTCGGTGGGGATGCCCTTGTACCGGGCCTTGGCGAACCCCCGCATGACGTGGTCGAAGCTCTTCATCATGAAGCAGACGTGGGCCACGTCGACCTTCTCCGCCCTCCGCATGGCGATGGAGTGGTGGTAGCGGTCCTCCCCGCGCAGGAAGGCGCTCTGGAAGGCGATGTAGTCGGAGGGCTGGAAGCCGAGGACGTCGGTGTAGAAGGCCAACGACTCGTCGAAGTGGGGGGTGGCCAGGAACGGGTGCACGATGTCGACCGGCCGGATCTCGACGAACGGCGCTGTGGCGAAGACCTGGAGCTCGTAGACCAGCTCGACGGTGAAGCCGCTGGGGTCGACGGTGGCGAAGCCGTCGGTGACGTACTGCTTCAGTCGGTCGTCGATCGGCCGCACCGGGAACCCGGCCTTCTCCACCCGCTCCTTCAGGTCCAGGAGGGTGGCGTGGTCCTCGGCGCTGAACCCGAGGGCCAGGACGTTCATCCGGTCCAGGGCCGGGTTCTCCCGCAGCTCGACGCAGTGGTGCTCGATGTCGGCCCGCATGGTGACGTAGCCAGGCTCCTCCTCGACCACGGTGAGCCCGACGTTGTACTCGTAGAAGGCCTTCGCCTCCTCCAGGTTCGGGACCTCGAGCCGCATGAACTCGAACCCGTACGGTGCCCGCTTTCTCGTGTCGCCCATGTCGCCTCCGGTCCTAGAGAATGAAACTGAGCCGGGTGCCCGGTCGCACCGACTCGGTGATCAGCACCCCCCGGCGGAGCCGGAACCGCAGGGCGCCGTCGACCAGCACCAGCTGGTGCTCGTAACGCCCCACGTACGGGTCCAACAGCCCGTCGCGCATGCGGTGCACCACGAAGTTGGCCTGCACCGCCAGGGTGCCGTCGGCGTCGACGTGGTGGCGGACGTTGCCGATGAGGCGACTGGTGTGCGACGGCGGGTTCTCGGCGTGGGCGTTCTTGCTCTTCATCCGGGTGATCCGGGCCTTGAGCAGGTCCCAGTCGTCGGCGATGAAGTACTGGCCGACCGATCCCGGGTACTGCTGCCCGTCGAACGTCGGCACCTCGTAGCGGGCGCCCTCCTCGAAGAGGGCCAACCAGTCGTCCCACCGCCACCCCGACAGCAGGGCGGCCTCGTCGTAGAGGAAGTCCTCGACCTCCGCCCGGGTGACGTCCTCCACGGTCCGCTGGTCGGTCCCGGTCACGCTCGTCATCGCTGCTCGCCCTCCTCCACGGTCCACCCGTTCATCGTGGCGCCCCGTTCATCGTCGGTGCCGTCACCATCGAGGCCCAGTGCCGCCAGAACGCCCGCACCCGACCCTCGTCCACCGTCCGCAGCGGCCCGCCCTCTGCTTCGGTGGCCATGCCCCGGGACACGTCGTTCCAGTCCACACCCGGGGCGGTGCTGCCGGCGGTGGCCACGATGGCCCGCTGGATGGCCTCCTGGGCCTCCAGGTCGTCGGGGGTGGCCAGGCCGCCGGGGCCGATGAAGCTGGCCAGCACCTTCAGCCGGACGTCCAGCGCCTCGGGGGGCTCGTCGGCCGGGGCCAGGGCGAAGGCGGAGATCTGCGTCAGGTCCGGGGCCACCGGCTCCATCAACCGGATGGAGATCCCCTCGATGTCGAAGAGGAGGAGGTTCGGGAACATGAACAGGGTCCGGCTGTAGTCGGCGATGAACGACGCCCGCTCGTCGCCGAGCCGGTCGAACAGCCGCTGGCGGTTCCCCTCGATCCGCTGGCGCTCGGCCTCCCCGAACCGCGGCTCCCAGTCGAAGCCGACGCGACCGCTGTGGCCGTTCTGGATCCCCACCACGTGGCCGTTGGTCAGGATGCGACCACGGCCGCCCACGTCGGAGGTGGTGAACCCGGTCTGCTTCAGGTAGTCGAGGAAGGTGCTGTGGCTGGGGGCGAAGTGGTAGCCGTCCATGGCGTTCTCGACACCCAGCTTCCAGTTGGCCCGGGAGTAGTACCGCTGGGTGCCCGGCGTCACCCGCATCCCGGCCTCGCTGTGGTCGGCCACCAGCTCGATGAAGTCGGCGGCCTCCCCCAGGTAGGAGGCCAGGTCGGCGGCGTCGGGGTCGAAGCAGATGAAGACGAAGTCCCGGAGCACCTCCAACTGGGGCACCGGCCGCAACCCCAGCCGCTCCCGGAATGTCGAGCTGGTCGGGTACGCCTCGGGCCCGGGCAGGGAGATCAGCCGGCCCTGGGTGTCGAAGGTCCAGGCGTGGTAGAAGCACCGCAGTCGCTTGGCGTTGCCCTCCGGCTCCCGGCAGATGGCCGTCCCCCGGTGGGGGCACGAGTTCAGGAACGCCCGGATCCGGCCGCCGGTGTCCCGCAGGAAGATCAGCTCACGGCCGCCGATGGTCCGCACCTTGTAGTCCCCGGGCGTCGGGATCTCGCTGGCGTGGCCGAGGTAGAGCCAGCAGCGGCCCCAGATGCGGTCACGCTCGGCAGTGAACACCGACTCGTCCCGGTAGGCGCTGCGGTGGACCCGGAAGATGCCGGCCTCGGCGTCCTCGTCGATGAACCGGCTCGTCTCCGTCAGGTATCCGGCCTGCGCCGTCGTCACCATCAACCACCCCTGCCAGCGCTCGTCCGCGGGTCAGCCCCGACCCTTCGACGATACCAGTCAGGCCGTTCGGACGTCAACCAATGCGATATCGAGTCTTGCAAAGCAAGACACCCTACCGAGACCCGGCGGAGCCGGCGGGAGCCGGCGGGACCGGCCGGGGCTCACCCAGGTGCGGCCATGGCCCGCAGGGACGCCTCGACGTCGGCCAGGCGGACGAACGGCACGAACGCCGTCCCCCCCTGCCGGCACCAGTCCGCCAGCCGGTCCCGGGCGAACACCACGTCGGCCTCCGCCGCCCCGAAGCGGTCCGACGTCCCGTCGCCGACGACCACCACCGTCCGGCCCCGGGCCCGGGCCTGCCGGACCGGGTCGGGCTTGCAGGTGCCGCAGGCCCCGCACGGGCACCGGTCCTGCAGTGCCCGGCGTGTCGGCGACCCGAACACCGGCTCGTACCGGGCGGCCGCCGCAGCCCCGGCGGGGCCGTGGTCGACCACGTCGTTCGCCGTCACCGCCACCCCGAACGGCCGGCACCGGGTGGCGACGTAGAACCCCAGGCCGTCGGAGACGACGGCGACCTCGGCGCCGTTGGAGCGGAGGAAGGCCAGCAGGGCTGGGAAACCCGGATCGAGCGGGACGTCGGCGGCGGCGGACCGCAGGTCGGCCAGGTCGACGTCGCCGAGCAGGGCCCACAGCTCGGCGACGTACTGGCGGCTGCCGATGGCCCCCTGCTCGTAGCGGGCGTCGAAGGCCTGCCAGCGGCCGGGGACGAACCGCTCGAGCAGCCGGATGCCGATGTCCTCGGTGCTGATGGTCCCGTCGAAGTCGACGAACACCGAGCAGTCCGCCAGTCGGAGGGTCACCGCCGCACCGCTACCCGTCGACGCCGGGGCACCGCCGGCTCACCGGTGGCTCACCGATCGGTTGTCCGACGGCTCACCGGAGGCCGACCTGCTGCTCGAAGTCGACGCCGTCGCGGTAGTCCACCCGGTGGGCGACGAGGCCGTCGGCGACGGTGAACCAGAAGACGCCGCGGATGGTGAACGGCCGGCGGTCGCCGTCGTGGTCCCAGCGGGCCGACATGCGGTAGGCGACCACCACCTTGTCGCCGTCGACGGCGAGGTCCTCGATGTCGTAGGCCAGGTCGGCCATGCTGGCCAGGAACCCGTCGAGCCGCTGGCGGTAGGCCGCCCGGCCGCGGAAGCTGGTGCCGCGGACCGAGGTGTGCTCGTTGAAGAAGTCCTCGGCCACCAGCTCGCAGACGGCGTCGGGGTCGTGGGCATTCAGGGCGGCCAGGTAGGCCCGCACCACCGATGCGGGTGTCCCCGTCGCCGGGTCGGGTGCCGCGGTCGCGGCGTCGTCGGTCGTCATCTCATCCTCCCGTCGCCGGCCCCGTCGCCGATCCGGTCGCCGGTCCGGTCGCCGGTCCATTGGCCGGCCAACGCCGCCAGGGTGGCGGCCGCCGGCCGAACCGGTCCATCACGGCCTCGGCGGCCCGTTGGGCCTGACCGTAGAGGCGGTCCTCGTCGACGGTGGTCATCCGGTGGTCGTCGACCACCTTGGCGCCGTCGACGAAGACGGTGTGGACGCTGCGGCCGTCGGCGGCGTAGACGAGCTGGTTGGCGACGTCGTGCAGCGGGGTCCACTCCGGCCGGTCGCGGTCGTGGAGGACGAGGTCGGCCCGCTTGCCGGGCTCGATGGACCCCAGCTGGTCGGCGGCGAGGATGGCGCGGGCGCCCCCGAGGGTGGCCATCTCGAGGACCTCGGTGGACGGGAACACGGTGGGGTCACGGCGGGCGTCCTTGAACAGGCCGGCCACCAGGTAGGCGGCCCGGTACATGTCGGCGTAGTTGCAGGCGTTGCTGCCGTCGGTGCCGATGCACAGGTTCACCCCGGCGCGGGCCATCTCCGGCATCAGGCCGACCTGGCTGATGCCGTAGGCCACCTTGAGGCCGGTGCCGGGGCAGTGGGCGACGCTGCACGACCGCTCGGCCAGGATGGCCACCTCGCCTTCGGAGAGGTAGACGCCGTGGACGAGGACGACGTCGGGGCCGAGCACCCCGAGGTGGTCGAGGTGCTCGACGGGGCGCCGGCCGGTCTCGGCCAGGAACTGCTCGGGGTCTGACGGCATGGGGGACATGTGGAAGTTGAGGCCGACGCCGTGCTCGTCGACGAGCTGCCGGGCGGCGAGCCACAGGTCGTCGGTGCAGGTGGTGTGGCCGACCAGGGTGCCCCAGCCCTGGATGCGGCCGTCGTCGTGGGTGCGGTGGCGGTCGAGGACGTCGGCGAGGTTGGCGATGGCCTCGTCGGTGGTCTGGCGGAACTTCTCCGGTTTGGGCGGCCGGTCCCAGATGCGGCGGCCGACCCGGGCCCGGACGCCGACGTCGAGGAGGCCGTCGACGACGGCGTCGAGGTGCCAGCCGGTGCCGGCCTCCAAGATGCAGGTGGTCCCCGACTTCAGCGCCTCCACCGCGCCGAGCTGGGCGGCCAGCCGCTCGTCGTCCTCGCCGTAGGCGGCGGCCAGCGGGCTCAGCCAGCCGAAGACGTTCTCGATGAAGTCGGTGTCGTCGGGCACCACGCCGCGGGTGAGCGGCTCGGTGGTGGCGTGGAAGTGGGCGTTGACCATCCCCGGGACCACCACCATCCGGGAGGCGTCGATCCGGGCGGCCGGGGCGTACCGGCTGGCGAGGTCGGCGGTGGACCCCACCGCCACGATCCGCCGGTCGGCGATGGCCACGGCTCCGTCGGCCAGCACGTCGCGGTCCGGGTTCATGGTGACCACCAGGCCGTGCTCGATGAGCGTGTCCACCGCTTCGGGAGCAGCGGCCTCCGTTTCGGTCATCGACGCCGGCGCCACTCGTCCAGGGTCCAGGCCGGTCAGGGGTTGAGGATGATCTTGCCGAAGGCGCCGCCGCTGTCGAGGCGGGCGTGGGCGTCCGCCGCCCCCTCGAGGGGGAACCGGCTGTCGATGACCGCCTGGTGCGGGCCGGTCCAGAAGTGGTCGAGCATGGCGGCGAACCCCCGGTAGCTCTGCGGACCGGCCCCCAGGATCTGGATGCCCATGTGGTACAGGTACGGCAGGTGGAGGGTGACGGACGGACCGGTGGTGGTGCCGCAGTGCACCAGGCGGCCGTCCATCCGGAGCATCTTCACCGACTGCTCGAAGACGGCCGGACCGACGTGGTTGAAGACGACGTCGGCCCCCCTCCCACCGGTGAGGTCGCGCACGACGGCGGCCATGTCGGGGTCGCCCTCGTTGACCACGTGGTCCGCCCCGACGTCGAGGGCCCGCTTGAGCTTCTCGTCGGAGCGGCCGGTGATGACCACCGTGGCGCCGGCCCGCTTGGCGATCTGGAGGCCGGCGAGGGTGACCCCGCTGCCCGGACCGTGGATCACCACGGTCTCGCCGATGCGGATCTTGGCGGTGTCGATCAACGCCCGCCAGGCGGTGGACAGCGCCGTGGGCACCGCCGCCGCGTCGTCGAAGGTCACCGAGTCGGGCACGACGAACACATGGGTGGCCGGCACCAGGCAGAGCTCGGCGTAGCCGCCGGGACGGGACCCGCCGACGACCTGCACCGACCCGCACCGGCGGTCGTCGCCGGCGACGCAGGCGGGGCAGGTGCCGCAATGGATGCCGGCCTTCACCAGGACCCGGTCGCCCACGACGACCCGGTCGACCGCCGATCCCACCGCGGCGACATCGCCGGCGACGTCCATGCCGGGAGTGTGGGGCAGGCTGAACCGGGGCAGGAGGGGCGGGCCCTCGCGCTGGAGCAGGTCCAGGCGGTTCAGCCCGGCGCTCCGGACGGCGACGACGACGTCGTCCGGCCCGGGCTCCGGGTCGGGCAGTTCCACCAGCTCGAGCACCTCGAAGCCACCGTGGGTGGCGTGCTGGACCGCCCTCACCGGTCACCCCTCATCCGCCCGACCTCACCGACGGCCTCACCGACCGGGCTCACCGGTCACCCCCCGGAGCCCCGACCGTCGATCTCACATTCCGGTACTCCATCTCGCATAAGCTACCAGAGCGCCTCCATTCTGACCGGCGCCGCGGCGGCGACGCCGTGCACCCGCGGCGGCGACGCCGTGCACCATCGTGTAGTGCACCATCGTGCAGGGAGGACAGCGATGCCGGCAGAGCCTGAGGACATCGATCTCCTCGTCGTCAACGGCCACGTGGTGACCATGGACGGCGACCGCCGGATCGTCGACGGTGGGGCGGTGGCCGTCCACGACGGGGCCATCCGGGCCGTCGGCGGCACCGCCACCCTCCGCCAACGGTTCCGGGCCCGCCGGGAGATCGACGCCGGCGGCGGGCTGGTCACCCCGGGGTTCGTGAACGCCCACCAACACGTCACCGGTGGTCCGCTGGTGTGGAGCTGCATCCCCGACAACCTGGTGCCGGGGACGTCGATCTTCGAGTGGGCCATCCCGCTGCACGCCGCCGAGCGGGCCCCCGACGAGGAGCTGTCGGCGATGGTGACGGCGGCCGAGTCGCTGCGCTCCGGCACCACCACCCTGGTGGAGCCCGGGACGGTGTCCCACCCCGAAGCGGTCGCCGCCGGGCTCGGGGCCGCCGGGATCCGGGCCACCGTCGGGGTGTGGGCCTGGGACATCGAGGAGGGACCGTTCACCGGCCCGGCCGACGAGGTCCTCGACCGGGTCCGGTCGATGCTCGACGCCCACCCCGCCGGCGGCCTGGTGGAGGGCTGGGTCACCCTGATCGGGCACAGCCTGGCGTCCGACCAGCTGCTGGCCGGCGCGGCCGACCTGGCCCGGGAGCGGGGGGTGGGGATGACCATGCACCTCTCCCCCACCTCGTCCGACCCCACCGTCTACCTCGAGCGCCACGGCTGCCGTCCGGTGGTCCACCTCGACCGGCTCGGCGTCCTCGGCCGCCACCTCCTCCTCGGCCACGGGGTGTGGTTCGACGACGACGAGGTCGACGCCGTCCTGCGCACCGACACCGCGGTGGCCTACTGCCCGTGGGCGTACCTGCGGCTGGGCCAGGGGGTGACCAGCCAGGGACGGCACGCCGAGATGGTGAGCCGCCATGGCCGCGTCGCCCTCGGCTGCGACTCGACCACGGCCGGCGACACCGTCGACATCCTTCGCACCGCCGCCCTGGCCGCCGGCCTGGCCAAGGACCAGCGGATCGACCCCACCTGGTTCGGCGCCCACGAGGCCCTCGAGATGGCCACCATCGGCGGGGCCGAGGCCGTCGGGATGGCCGACCGCATCGGGTCGCTCGAAGCCGGGAAGCGGGCCGACCTGGTGATCTTCGAGACCGACCACCTCCATTGGGCTTCACCGGCCGATCCGGCTCTCAGCCTGGTCTGGGCCACCGACGGCCGGCACGTCCGCCACGTGGTGGTCGACGGGCGCCTGGCCGTCGAGGACGGCCGCTGCCTCACCGTCGACGAGGCCGAGCTCCGCCGGGAAGCCGCCAAAGCCTCGACGGCCCTGTTGGCGCGAGCCGGCCTCCAGGCCCCGGTGCGCTGGCCGGTCGTCGCCGAGTAGTCCACCCGGATGGGGACCCCAACCCCATCCTCCTCCGGAGGGGCGGGGACCCCAACCCCGCCCCCGACCGTGCGATCAGGCTGAGGGGGTGAGCAGCGCCGGCCGGCGGGCCGGGCGGCGGAACACCTCTTCGACCATCGGCTCGAAGTGCTCGAGGGGGAGGGTGTCGGCGTCGGGGTCGAAGGCGTTGTTGTCCCACTCGTCGACGAACCGCTCGGCCAGGTCGTAGCACGGGTGGTCGCGGTGGCGGTTCCGCATCATCGGGTCGAGGCCCATGTACTCGAAGTAGTGGATCCCCTGGAAGTCCTGGTGGACCTTGATGACCCAGTAGGCCTCTTCGCTCAGCCACGGCCGGACCATCTCGGCGGCGATGGCCGGGTGGTTCTCGTTGGAGATGGTCTTGCCGAGGTCGTGGGTGAGGGCGGCCACGACCATGTCGAGTGTGGCCCCGGCCCGGTCGGCGAGGGTGGCGGTCTGGAGGGAGTGCTGCAGCTGGTTCACCTCCATGCCCTCCACCACCGGCTCCAGTAGGCGGAGCTGGTGGAGGATGCGGGCGGGCACCTCGTCGAGGTCACGGGTGATGTAGCCCTGGAGGTACCCCATGTACTCGGGGCTGAACTCCGACATCGCCCGGCCCTTCGGGCCGGCGAACGACGCTGTCCGGCCCTTCGGGCCGTCGGACGAAGTGGTCGACGTGGCTGCGGACATTGGCTCCTCCTTCATCGGTCACCTACGAAGCGATCAGGCAGTCCCCCACGGGAGCCGGCGACCCGGGTGGGGTCGATGGCGTACGGGTGGCGGGCGACCGCCTCCTCGTCGATCCCTACCCCGAGGCCCGGCCCGTCAGGCACGGCCAGCGACCCGTCGCTGATCGCCTCGATCCCAAGGTCCGGCCCCGTCCCGACGGACCACCCGTCGCGCAGGATGTGGGAGTACTCGATGGACCGCACCCCGTGGACGGTGGCCGCCACGTGCAGGTTGGCGGCCAGCGACACCGGTCCGGCGGCGTGGTGCAGCACCACCCGGGCGCCGTAGGCGGCGCCCAGCCGGGCCATCGCCCTGGCCTCGCCGATGCCCCCGCAGCTGGAGGCGTCGGGCTGGAGCACGTCGAGCTGACGGCGTTCCAGGGCGTCCAGCGCCCCCTCCACCCCGAAGAGGTGCTCGCCGTAGGCGATGGGCACCGGCGACCGCTCGGCCAACCCGTCCAGGCCGCGGGCCTCGTGCTGGGGCACCGGCTCCTCGAACCACCGGATGCCGAGATCGGCGAAGGCGTCGGCGACCTCCAGGGCGGTGGGCACGGTGAAGATCTCGCTGCCGTCCACCATCAGGTCGACGTCGTCGGGCAGCCCCTCACGGATGGCCTCGAGCACCGCCAGCTCCGCCTGCCACTCCGGGCCGATACGGACTTTCACCATCTTCACCCCGCGTTCGAGCAGGGGGGCCAGCAGATCCAGGTGCCAGGAGGCGTCGCCCTCTTCCAAGAAGGTGTGGGAGGCGTACACCTCCACCCGCTCCTTCGACTGCCCGAGCAGTGAGCTCACCGACCGGCCGAGGGACTTGCCCAACAGGTCCCAGAGGGCGATCTCCACTGCGCTGCGGGCGTGGACGGCGATCCAGGCGTCGCCGAGGCGGCGGCGGGTGAACAGCCGCATCCGCTCGGCCAGTGGCTCCACCGCCACCAGGTCCTGCCCGACCACCAGGGGGGCGAAGGCGTCCTCGATGGCCTTGCCGACGACCCCGGCGTAGGTGCACCCGAAGCTGTCGCAGGCCTCCCCGTAGCCGACCAGGCCGTCCTCCCCCACGACCTTGACGTAGCAGTACGACAGGGGCTCCCTGCCGAAGGGGTAGGTGACCAGTAACGGCTCGACCGAACGGATCTTCATCGTCGTCGCCCGGCCCGCTCAGCGCCGCCGCAGCCGGGCGTCGAGGAGCGCCGGCGGGACGTAGCCGGCGTTGTAGTCGTTCACGTTGGTCCCCGGCGGCACCAGCTCGTCGATCCGGTCCAAGGCGGCCTCGTCCAGCACCACCGACTCGGCCCCCAGCATCGTCTCGAGCTGGGCGATCGTCCGTGGCCCGACGATGGCCGAGGTGACCGCCCGGTGGGCCAGGGTGAAGGCCACCGCCAGGTGCGGGAGGGTGCACCCGAGGTCGCCGGCCAGCTCGACGAGCTGCTCCACCAGCTCCAGCTTCCGTTCGGCCTCCGGGGTGCCCCAGTCGAAGTGGTCGGACTGGCGCAACGCCCGCGAGTCGGCCGGGGCGTCGGTGCCGCGGCGGTACTTGCCGCTCAGCCACCCGCCGTTCAGCGGGGCCCACACCAGCACGCCGAACCCGAACCGCTCGGTCACCGGCAGCACGTCCCGCTCGATGCCCCGGGCGAAGATCGAGTACGGGGGCTGCTCCGTCGAGAACCGCTCGCGACCCCGGAGCTGGGCCACGTAGACGCTCTCCACCAACAGCTCCGCCGGGAACGTCGACGTCCCGATGGCCCGGACCTTGCCGTCGCGGACCAGATCGGTGAGGGCCCCCAGGGTCTCGTCGATGTCGACGGTGTGGTCGGGCCGGTGGATCTGGTAGAGGTCGATCCAGTCGGTCTGCAGGCGGCGGAGGCTGTTCTCGACCTCGGTCATGATCCAGCGCCGGGAGTTCCCGCGATGGTTCCGGTCCTGGTCCATCGGGTTGTTCACCTTCGTCGCCAGGATCACTTCGTCCCGCCGCGACTTGAGGGCCCGGCCGACGATCTCCTCGGACACCCCGTAGTCATAGATGTCGGCGGTGTCGACGAAGTTGACCCCGGCGTCCAGCGCCAGGTCGACGATCCGGTGGCACTCCGACTCGTCGGAGTTCCCCCACGACCCGAACATCATGGTGCCCAGGCACAGGGTGCTGACCTCCATGCCCGTCCGGCCAAGGGTTCGGTACTCCACAGCGGCCCTCCCTCTCCGACGCCCGGTCCCCGGATGGCCCCGCCACCAACCGTTACCGGTCGGACGCCGTCACCGTGATCGACCTCGTGGCGTCGACCCCTGAGGTTGGCGGCGTTGGCGGGCGCGTTAGGTTCGCTGAGCGTCTATTATCGCGAGATATCGTACCACATTGCGGTTTGTTGGACCATGGGATGCAGCGCCCGCCGGTGACGCCTACCCGATGCTTGCCGTCGTGGCCGGCTGCGGCAAAGATTGATGCTCGGTCTGGCGCGGCACCGCGGCGGCAGCAGCCCGATGGCCGACCCGCCGGCACTGCAGCTGCAGGCCGTGACCCCCGACGCAGTGAGGGAGAACAGTGAGTCCCAGCAAGATGGCCGACCGGTCCGGCGCCGACGGCGACGGGGTCGTCGGCACAACGGCACCCGACCTGGACGACACCCTCGTAGACGGCACCGACCTGGACGATGCGGACCTCGACGGTACCGACCTCGACGGTACCGACCTCGACGCGGCGGAGCTCAACGGTGCCGGGTCCGGCAACGGGACGCGGGCGCCGCGGGCCCGGCGCGGCGACGCCACGCCGTCGATCCAGTCGGTGGAGCGGGCGGCCAACATCCTCAGCTTCTTCACCGCCAGCCGCCCCCGGCTGACGCTGTCGGAGCTGACGGCCCGGCTCGGGATGAGCAAGGCCACCGCCCACCGGTACACCATGGCGCTGCGGCAGGTGAACCTGCTCCGCTACGACCCCAGCTGCGCCGAGTACACCCTCGGGCCCCAGGTCCTGGTCCTGGCCGGTGCCGCCCGGGCCGGACTGCCCATCATCACGGTGGCCGGCCCGCTCATGGAGGACCTCGTCCGCGAGGTCAACGAGACCGTCGTCCTCAGCATCTGGGACGGCGAGGCCCCGGTGGTCGTCCGGGTGGACGACGGCACGGAGCGGGTCATCCGGGTCAGCGTGCGGGCCGGGGCCCGGCTCGACCGGTTCGGGTCCGCCCAGGGCCGGGTGTTCTGTGCCTTCCTCCCCGACTCCAACGTGCCCGAGCTCCCCGACGAGCTGAAGCGGTCCACCAAGTTCCGGTCGGAGATCACGGCGATCAAGGAGAGCCGGATCGGGGTGAACGTGTCCGAGCTCCACGGGGTCCGCACCATCGCCGCCCCGGTCTTCGCCGACGGGGTCATCGTGGCGGTGATGGCGCTGGTCGGCACCACCACCACCCTTTCGGACAGCGTCACCTCGCCGGCCGCCCGGGCGCTCCGTCGCGCCGCCGAGCGGCTGACCGACATCCAGGGAAAGCACCTGCACGACCCGGCCTAGGCGCCGCCTCGACCTGACCCCTAGGCCGCGTCCAGCGCCGGGAGCACCTCGGCGGCGAGCAGCCGGAGGTGGTCGAGGTCGTCGAGGTCGAGGAACTGCAGGTACACGGTGGTGGCCCCCTCGGCGGCGAAGGCCATGAGGTGCTCGACGACCGCAGCCGGCGGCCCGGTGACGCCGACGGCTCGGAGGGGGGCCGCCGTCCGGTCGATGGCGGCGGCCCGACGGTCGAGGTCGGCCTGGTTGGACCCGCAGCAGACGGTCACCCCGGCCGACAGGCTGATGCTGGCCGGGTCCCGGCCGGCGGCCTCGCAGGCCCGGCGAACCCGGTCGAACTGGGCGGTGGTGTCGGCCACCGAGCGGAACGGGACGTTGAACTCGTCGGCGAACCGGGCGGCCAGTCGCGGCGTCCGCGTCGGGCCGGACCCGCCGATGAGGATCGGCGGGCCGGGTGATTGCACCGGCTTGGGGAGGGCCGGGCTATCGGCGAGCTGGTAGAAGCGGCCGTCGAAGGAGAACGAGCCGCCCACCGGGGTCCCCCACAGGCCGGTGAGGATCTCCAGCTGCTCCTCCAGCCGGTCGAACCGCTCGGCCAGCGGCGGGAACGGGATGCCGTAGGCGCGGTGCTCGGCCTCGAACCACCCGGTGCCGATCCCGAGCTCGACCCGGCCACCACTCATGGCGTCGACCTGGGCCACCGTGACGGCCAGCGGTCCCGGCTGCCGGAAGGTGGCCGAGGTGACGAGGGTCCCCAGCCGGATCCGCGTCGTCTCCCTGGCCAGCCCGGCCAGGGTGGTCCAGGCGTCGGTGGGACCGGGCAGCCCGTCGCCCTCGCCCATGCGGAGGTAGTGGTCGGAGCGGAACACGGCGTCGAACCCGCCGGCCTCCGCCTCCCTGGCCACCGCCAGCTGTTGGTCGTACGTGGCCCCGTGTTGGGGCTCCATGGTGATCCGGGTGCGCACGACGCCCACCGTAGCGGGGGGCCCGTAGCGGGGGGCCCGTAGCGGAGGGCCCGTAGCGGAGGGCCCGTAGCGGAGGGCCCGCCGCCGGGTCGTGGTGGGGGCCCCGTCGGGTCAGTCCCGGACGAGCGGCTTGTACCGGATGCGGTGCGGCTGATCGGCGTCGGTGCCGAGCCGCTTGTGGCGGTCGGCCTCGTAGTCGGTGAACCCGCCCTCGAACCACCGGACCTCGGAGTCGCCCTCGAACGCCAGCATGTGGGTGGCGATCCGGTCGAGGAACCACCGGTCGTGGCTGATGACGACGACGCAGCCGGGGAACCCGAGGAGGCCGTCCTCCAGCGCCCGGAGGGTGTCGACGTCGAGGTCGTTGGTGGGCTCGTCCAGCAGGAGGACGTTGCCGCCGGACTTCAGCACCTTGGCCAGCTGCACCCGGTTGCGCTCACCGCCGGACAGCTGGCCGACCTTCTTCTGCTGGTCGCTGCCCTTGAACCCGAACCCAGCGACGTAGGCCCGACCGTGGAGCTCGCGGTTGCCCACCACGATGCGGTCGTGGCCGCCGGTGATCTCGTCGAACACCGTGGCGTCCGGTGTGAGGGTGTCGCGGGACTGGTCGACGTAGGCGAGCGACACCGTCGACCCGACCTCCAGGGCGCCGCCGTCCGGCGCCTCGTCACCGACCATCATCCGGAACAGGGTGGTCTTGCCGGCGCCGTTGGGCCCGATCACCCCGACGATGCCGCCGGGGGGCAGCAGGAACGACAGCCCGTCGATGAGCAATCGGTCGCCGTAGCCCTTGACCACCCCGTCTGCGTCCACCACCCGGTCCCCGAGGCGCGGCCCCGGGGGGATGGTGATCTCGAGCTTGTCGGCCCGGCGTTCGGCCGCCTCGGCCTCGGCGACGAGGTCGTTGTAGGCGGTGATCCGCGCCTTCCCCTTGCTCTGCCGGGCCCGCGGCGACATCCGGATCCATTCCAGCTCGCGTTCGAGGGCGAGCTGCCGGGACTTGTCGGCCTTCTCCTCCCCCGCCAGTCGGGCCTGCTTCTGGTCGAGCCACGACGAGTAGTTGCCCTCCCACGGGATGCCGTAGCCGCGGTCCAGCTCCAGGATCCAGCCGGCCACGTTGTCCAGGAAGTACCGGTCGTGGGTGACCGCCACCACCGTCCCGGGGTAGTCCTGCAGGGTCCGCTCCAACCACGCCACCGACTCGGCGTCGAGGTGGTTGGTCGGCTCGTCCAGCAGCAGCAGGTCCGGCTTGGCCAGCAGCAGCCGGCAGAGGGCCACCCGCCGGCGCTCCCCGCCGGAAAGGGTGGACACGTCGGCGTCGCCGGGCGGCAGCCGGAGGGCGTCCATGGCGATGTCGAACGTCCGGTCGAGGTCCCAGGCCCCGGCGGCCTCGATCTTGTCCTGCAGCTCCGCCTGCTCGGTCAGCAGCTTGTCGAAGTCGGCGTCCGGGTCCCCCATCGCCGCGCAGACCTCGTTGAACCGGTCCACCAGCGCCTTGGTCTCGGCCACCCCGTCGGCCACGTTGCCGGCCACGTCCTTGTCCGGGTCGAGCTCCGGCTCCTGCGACAGGTACCCGACGGTGAACCCCGGGGTCAGCCGGGCCTCGCCGGTGAACTCGTCGTCCAGGCCGGCCATGATCCGCAGCAGCGACGACTTCCCGGACCCGTTGGACCCGATCACCCCGATCTTGGCCCCCGGGTAGAAGGACAGGTTGATCCCCCGCAGCACCTCCCGGTCCGGTGGGTAGAACCGGCGGAGGTCGCGCATGGTGAAGATGTACTGGGCGGGCATCACCAGACCGTACCGCCCGTCCACCTCGGGCCGGACCGTCCCGGCGCCGTATCCTTCGACGGTGCCCAGCTGCCTGGTGGTCCAACACGTCGCGCCGGAAGGCCCCTACGCCGTCGGGGACGCCCTCGCCGCCGCCGGGGTCGACGTCACCGTCTGCCGAGTGTTCGCCGGGGATCCCGTCCCCGAGGAAGTCGACGGCCTGGACGGCGTAGTGGTGATGGGCGGCCCGATGTCGGCTGCCACCGACGACGGCTTCCCGACCCGCAAGGCCGAGATCGGCCTGCTCGCCGACGCCCTGCGCCGGGAGCTGCCGACCCTCGGGGTGTGCCTGGGGGCCCAGTTGCTGGCGGCGGCGGCCGGCGGTCGGGTGACCGAAGGGACGGCCGGGTCGGAGATCGGGTGGGCGCCGGTGGACCTGACCGCGGCGGCGACCGGGGACCCGCTGCTCGACGGCCTACCGGACCGGCTCGAGGTCCTGCACTGGCACGGCGACACCTTCTCCCTCCCCCCCGGGGCGGTCCACCTGGCGACCAGCCCCCGCTACGCCAGCCAGGCGTTCCGCGCCGGCCGGCGGGCGTGGGGGCTGCAGTTCCACGTGGAGGTGACCCGACCGGCGGTCGACGCCTTCGTCGCCGCCTTCGGGGACGAAGGCGGGGTGATCGACGGGGCCGACGCCGCCCTGGCCGCCCTGGCGCCGGTCCGGGACCGCATCGTCACCCGCTTCGCCGGTCTCGTTTCCGGCGTGTTAACCGTTGACAACTGATGTTGCCTCAGAGGCAACACGGGGCATATGGTGACCGCATGGCGATCCAGGCCACCCTCGCCTCCATCGGTGACCGGCTGCGGGCCGGCCGGGAGCGGGCCGGCCTGACCCTGGACCAGGTGGCCGAGCTGACCGGCCTCTCCAAGGCCCACCTCTCCCGGCTCGAGTCCGGGGAACGCCAACCCTCGATCGCCGCCCTGCTGGACCTCTCGGCTGCCCTCGGCGTCCGGGTCAACGTGCTCCTGGGCGACGACCACGACGGGGCACCGCTGTCGGTCTTCACCGCCGACTGCCCCCGGCACGAGTCCAACGGCCTCTCGATCGCCACCCGGAGCGGCTACCCCGGGTCTTCGGTCCTTGAGGCCCTCAACATCACCATCCAGCCCGACCGGGCTCCGGCCCCGCCGGCCCGTCACCGCGGGGAGGAGTGGTTGTACGTCGTCGCCGGCACCCTGCG
>Ga0134126_10002321_pt1 | contig 24045 bp, 18 predicted proteins | sample KB31752_FD_96881 | JGI IMG/M metagenome (GOLD analysis project Ga0134126, IMG submission 96881) | Terrestrial soil microbial communities with excess Nitrogen fertilizer from Kellogg Biological Station, Michigan, USA - KB3-175-2 | ecosystem: Environmental > Terrestrial > Soil > Unclassified ... | reverse complement strand
GCCGGCAGTACTTTACGGTGGGGCTACCCAAACCCACTTTTCGGTGTCCGCAGCTGATTTGAAAGCCGTAGTTTATACGCCGGTTGTTCATTTCATCGACTTAGACATTGCCGGTACAAAATCACAGGCTATCATTAAAGATATCCAATTCCATCCTTTAACCGAACAGATCATTCACGTCGACTTTTTATTGCTTGACGACAAGAAGCCGATCGTTATGGAGATCCCGGTTCGTTTAACCGGAACTTCGCCCGGTGTTAAAACAGGTGGTAAACTGGTTCAGAAGTTAAGAAAACTTCGCATCAAAGCGTTACCGAAAGATCAACTGGATAACATCGACGTAAGCATCGAAACTTTAGACGTAGGCAAATCGGTAAAAGTATCGGATGTGAAATTGGATAAGCAGACCATTCTGAATGCCAAGGAAGATACCATTGTATCGGTAACTACATCCCGCGCATTACGCCAGGCTGAACAAGACGAGGCTGCGAAAAAATAATTAAAGGTGATTTCACCGATTGTCCTGATTACACCGACAATTTGTGATTGTACCGATTTCATAGCGATAGGCTAAAACCCATCGCTATTTTTTTTATACTTTCGTGACTTAGTTCAAGGAACCAAACTAATGAAATACATGGTAGTAGGATTAGGCAACATAGGCCCGGAGTATGCCGATACCCGGCATAACATCGGTTTTATGATATTAGATGAACTTGCCAAACAGGAAAAGGCCAGGTTTTACAGTATGCGCCTGGCTTATTACAGCGAAGTTACCCACAAAGGCCGGACGCTGTATTTGATAAAGCCGACTACCTATATGAACCTGAGCGGCAAGGCGGTAAATCATTGGATGAACGAACTAAAAATACCGATTGAAAACATACTGGTCGTTGTTGATGATATAGCCCTTCCTTTTGGCACCTTGCGCTTGAAACCAAAAGGCAGCGCCGCCGGCCATAACGGGTTAAGGGACATTGAAGCCCGGTTGGGCCATAATAACTATGCCCGGCTCCGTTTTGGCGTCAGCGATAATTTTCCAAAAGGCCGCCAGGTCGATTATGTATTGAGCGGCTTTGATGAGGATGAATTACCCGCCCTCCCCGCGTTAGTAGATCAATCCATCGAAATGATAAAAAGCTTTGCTGCCATCGGCACCGAACTCACCATGACGCGGTACAACAAGTAATCAAGCTGCACTTCCTTTTCAAAAGCATAAGCGCTTATCGTTATCCAAATAAGTTTTAGAAACTGTAACGTCTCTGTTCATTTGTCGTCTATAGTCTAACTATTTAACATAGTTTAACCTTTACCCCGTCTTAATTACTAAATATTTAGTTTTACCTTAGAGCAACCTTGTCAACCTTATGAAAATCAAAGCCTTATTTACCTTGTTGTTTTTCTTGTTTGCCGTTTCGGCTTTCGCCCAAAACAGTTATAACGTAAAAGGTATGATAAGCGACAGCGTGGAGCATATAAAGCTCGAAAGATCGGCCGTTTCTATATTGCAGGCAAAAGATTCGATACTGGTCAAATTCTGTTTCACCAATGCAGATGGCAATTTTTCATTAAATGGCATCGGTAAGGGAAAATATATCCTGCTGGTATCGTGCCCCGATTACGCCGACTATGCGGAGCAATTTAGACTCGACTCGGCCAAACAAGCAGTTGATTTTGGTCATATCAATATGGTTCTTAGATCGCGTTTGTTACAGGAGGTTATCGTAAAAGGAACGGCGTCTCAAATGAAAATTAAGGGCGATACCACGGAATTCAATGCAAGGGCTTTTGTTATACAGCCCAACGCAAAAGTGGAGGACCTGCTTAAACAACTCCCGGGCATAACGGTCGATAAGGATGGTAAAATTACGGCCCAGGGGCAAACGGTCAGCAAGGTATTGGTTGACGGCGAAGAATTTTTTGGCGACGACCCCACGCTGGTCACCAGGAATATCCGTGCAGATATGGTGGATAAGATACAGCTGTACGACAAAAAAAGCGACCAGGCGGCTTTTACCGGGGTGGACGACGGCAAAACGCAGAAAACCATTAACGTAAAGCTGAGGGAAGACAAGAAGCAAGGAATTTTCGGCAAAGTACAGGCAGGCGAAAGCCCTGATAATATTTATCAGGGTCAATTGCTGTTCAATGCCTTCAAAAACAAGGAAAAGTTTTCGGTATACGGCACCGCCGGTAATAACGGAAAAGTCGGCCTTAGCTGGGAAGATAATCAGAAATATGGTACCGGCGACCAGGTGGATATTAACGACAATGGTATTAGCGTCAATACACAAAGCCCCGACGACCTGGATGTTTTTAGCGGCCTTTATTTTGGTCAGGGGTTTCCTTTATCGCGCATGGCGGGGGTACATTACGATGGCAAATTTAATAACGATAAGGAATCGGTAAATGCTAACTACAAGATCGAATCGTTGCGGCTTACCGGTACAACCGATGTGCTTACCCAAAACAATTATCCCGGTAATATCCTAAACAGCGGGTTGAATCAAACTTACGATAATTCCATGCTCAGGCAAAAGCTGGGCGTGATATACCAGGCGAAACTGGATACCAGCTCAAACCTGAAAATATCAATCGACGGTACGTTAAAAAACAGCGACACGCACAACGTCTACACTTCGGCCGACACGCTCAACGGTGTATTGGTGAACAATCAAAACCGGCGTTTGGATAATACCGTCGATCAGCGGGCATTTAACGGAAGCGCCTTCTATACGCGGAAATTCCAAAAGCCCGGGCGCACGTTTTCGGCGCTGGTTAGCGAAGCGTATAGCCAGAGCACAGCCAATGGGTTCTTAGTATCGCATATCAATTATTATAATCCTCAGCAGCAGGTTGACAGTACGAAGGATATCAATGAAAATAAAACTAACAACCTGCAAAGCTCCATTTTTAATACCAACCTTACCTATTCAGAGCCATTTACAAAAACCCTGACGCTTGTGTTGAATTATGGCATAGGAATGAACCACGCGAGCGCCGACAGAAACACATTTAGCCCTTCGTCCGCCGGTGTTTACAGCGTGTTGGTTAATGGTTTAAGCAGTAACTATACATTCAACCAGTTTTTGGACCATGCGGGAGCTATTTTGAATTATAAAAAAGGGAAAATGGTAGTCAACTTTGGTACACACATAACCGACGACCATTTTAACCAGGTGGACGAATTGACAGGGAATACGAGCAATAGGGAATTTGTAGATTGGGCGCCACAGGCACATTTTGAATACCGCTTTTCGCAGATGAAATCGATACAGCTGGATTACAAAGGAACAACTACACAACCTACGCTCGAGCAATTGCAACCCGTTGCCAGCGATGTCAATCCATTAAACATTATTGTGGGTAATCCAAATCTTACGCCATCGTTTACCAACGCGTTTAATTTCAACTATCGTTCATATAAGGTCATAAGCGACCAGTTTTTTGGGGTGTACGGTAACTATACATTTATTAACAACCCGATCATAAATCATATCAATTACACGCCGGCCGGGCAAAGCGTAAGTCAGTATTTTAACCTTGCGGATAAACAATCGGTAAATTTTGCCGGCGGCTTTCAATTTGGTCGTAAGATTCGGGCTCTTGGCGGCCTCAACGCAGGCATAGGATTTAACATGAACGGCAATAGCGGTTATAACTACTCCAACGACTCACTCAATATGTCAAAAAATTACGTTTTTAACCCCCTGCTCGTTTTGCAGATTTATAAACAGAAAAAGATAGAGCTCGGATTCCAGGGCGGGCCTACTTATACGATCAGCGAGACGTCATTGCAGCCCAAGGTTAACAACAATGGCTGGGGCGCGCAGGGTGGTTTAAATGGCACCATTTATTTGCCCGGAAAGTTCCAGGTTGGGACTTACAGCGATTTCCAGTACAGCGCCGCTACCGCGTCATTCCACCAAAGTTATAGCCGGATCAACCTAAGCGCGTTTATTATCAAAACTTTCCTGAAAGCCGATAATTTGTCAGTGGAATTATGGGGCAACGACCTCCTCAACCAAGCCTCCGGCTTCTCGAGGGTTGCACAGGCCAACCTGATCACACAAACAATTTCGAACACGCTGAAACGGTATTTCATGCTCACCATCAATTACGATTTTACAAAAATGGGGGCGGGTGTCAAATAATAAACAATGAAAAAGACGATAATTATCTTATTTGTTTTGTTGGGACTTATCACGTTGGCTCGTGCGCAGCACCCTCATTTCACTACATCGGGCACTATTGAGTATGAGCGCAAAACCAACGTGTTTGCGATGATCAAAGACATCACCGATAAAGACAAGGACAATGACGCGGTATGGGTTCCTGCGCTGGAAGCTTACAAAAAAAGCAACCCGCAATTTAGAGTACTAAAAAGCACACTTTCATTCCGCGATAACAAAACGTTGTTTACACCAGCAGATGCCGATCCGGCTGTTGGTTTTATGTCCTTTGCGCCATTAATGAACCAGAATAATACCATCTATACCGACCTGAATTCGAATATCAGCATCGCTCAAAAGAAGATTTTCGAAGAAACATTTCTGGTAAAAGACAGCACACGAAAAATAAAATGGAAAATCACCGATGAAACCCGCGAGATTGCGGGCTACACGTGCCGGAGGGCAAACGGCATTATGCTCGATTCTATTTATGTAGTTGCTTTCTTTACAGGAAAAATACCGGTGCCAGGCGGCCCGGAGTCATTCAATGGTTTGCCGGGAATGATCCTGGGCGTCGCGCTTCCGCACGAAAACGTTACCTGGTTTGCTACAAAAGTTACAGACACCTCGCTTCCGCCCAATGTTGTTATCCCGCCTAAAAAAGGCAAGCCGCTGGATAATAAGCAATACCGCGAAACCCTTATCAATGCATTAAAGGATCAGGGCAACGTAGCTAAAGGTTTGATAAAAGGGTTTTTATTCTGATAGAAGGCGAAATCTTACTCATTTTAAAACTGTATCAAGGGAAGCTTTGCCTTTGTACATCCCTAAAGCCGTGAGTTTAAGTGCCGATACACACCTGATAAGTTAAAAAGTGTTAAATCAGCATTGTCAAATGTTAAATGCGGAGTTATGAAGTAACAAAATCATGTTTCGCACGTCAATTGACGACGATCACCTAATAAATTATTTTTCTTTTTACGAATTAATCGTAGATATACGAAATATTCGTAGATTTGAAAGGTAAGCTAAATACATCACAATGAAAAAACTTTTATTGGTCGCATTTTGCTGTTGTTTGGAAATAGCGGCACTCGCCCAAACCGCACCGCAAACGATAACTGTTAAGGGCATGGTTATCGACTCTGTTGCCAATAAGCCTTTGAGTTATGTTACAGTGGCCCTACAGGACGCGAAAACACAACAATCGGTAAAAGCAGGATTAACGAAGGACGACGGCAGCTTTGCGCTGAAAGCGCCGGTTGGCAATGCCTATCAGTTAGTATTAGTTTCTTTAGGCTATAAAAACAAGGTCATAAAAATCAACAGCACGGGCTCCGATATTGACGCAGGACGCATATTGCTGTCGCCGTCAAGCAGCCAGTTGAAGGAGGTATCGGTCACAGCCGCCAGGCCAATGATCAAACAGGAGGTAGACCGTATTGCCTATGACGTTCAGGCCGACCCGGACAGCAAGGCATTATCGGCGTTGGACATGATGCGTAAAGTGCCTTTGCTATCGGTTGACGGGAACGACAATATCCAGCTGAAGGGCAGCGGCAATTACAAGATTTTGGTGAATGGAAAAGAATCGGCATTGTTTACCAAGAATCCGTCGGATGTTTTAAAATCAATGCCGGCCACAAATGTCGACAAGATAGAGGTGATAACCACGCCGCCGGCCAAATACGACGCGGAAGGATTGGCGGGTATTATCAATATCATTACCAAGAAAAACGCGGACCAGGGATACAATGTCGGTTTTAACAGCCGCTTTAATTCAGTGTTCGGGCCCGGATATAATATAAACGGCACGCTTAAGGAGGGTAAGTTTGGCATGTCGCTGTTTGTCGGGCTTGGCAGCAACGGCCACCAGGTAAACACATCCGGCGGCTTCGAAAATATTTTTGCCAGCCATACCGATATCAATCAAACGGGTACAACAACACAAACGGGGCATTTTCATTATGTGGGGACAGAGTTAAGCTACGAATTAGATACACTCAATTTATTGACCGCATCGCTCAATCTTTTCGGCAATAACCAAGTTCAGGACAATGACCAGGTATCGGTTACAGACAGTGCTGGCATTGAGAAGCAGGGATACACATTGCAAAACTCGGGCACAAGCTCGTTTACCGGTTTGGATCTGGCGGTTAATTACCAACTGGGTTTTAAACGGTCGAAGGATCGCCTGCTGACCTTTTCGTACAAGTATAGCTACTCGCCCAATAAACAGCTGAATGATAACCTGTTTAGCGACAGGTTTAATTACCCGGTAACCTTTTTCCCCGATTACGACCAATATAACAATGCCGGCGATAAAGATCATACCATACAGGTAGATTATGCAAGCCCCCTTAACAAGCAATTTTCTATCGAGGCCGGTGCCAAGGCAATTTTGCGGAATAACTACAGCAATTTTAATGTGAACGACCGTGACCCCGTGACACAGCAATTTGTAACGAACGATGCGCTGACCAATGATTTTAACTACCATCAAAATATTATAAGCCTTTATAATTCGTACCAGTTAAAGATGGATAAGTGGACCGGCAAGGCCGGCCTGCGGCTGGAGCATACATCATTGAACGCCGATTTTATTTCGGCGGGTGTTACAACGGCGCCGGGTTATGCCAATCTTATCCCATCGGTTTCCATACAGCGTAGCTTTAAGACCAGCAGTATCAATTTTGGTTTTACGCAGCGCATTCAGCGCCCGGGCATCTTCCAGCTCAACCCTTTTGTAGATCGTTCAAATCCTTCGTTTGTGAATACTGGCAACCCGCAATTAAAGCCGGAACTCGATAACACTTTCGAGCTTACTTATAGCAATTTCACTAAAAATTCAGTTAACATTGGCCTTAGCTATGCATTTTCCAACAATTCCATACAAAACGTTTCTAGCCTGCAAACGGAAACGGTCAACAATAAAACAGATACCGTTACCTATACCACCTTCCAAAATTTAGGCACGCACAAAACGGTTGGTTTAAATATTAACACCAACATGAATATCACCAAAGAGTTTAGCCTTAGCCTCAACGGCCAGGTGAACCATATTTGGCTAAGCGGCACGTTTAACGGCAGCATGTATCATAATGACGGGTTTACCGGCAATGCTTTCGGTAATACACGTTACCGGTTCAAAAACGGTTTCGCCCTATCGTTTAATGCCGGCTATTTCAGCGGGAACATCAACCTGCAGGGTAAATCAAGCGACTTTATTTTTAATCAATACCTGGTATCGAAGGATTTCTTTAACAGGAAATTAACCCTCGTGCTTGTGGCCAACAACCCTTATTATAAATATAAAACCTTCAGCAATACCATAAATTCGGTTGATTTTTATCAAACCACCTTCAATCAAAATTATTACAGATCCTTGGCGTTCAGGATAAATTTTCGATTCGGTAAGCTAAAAAGCGACATTAAAAAGAACCAGCACGGTATTGAAAACGACGATACTAAGGGCGGCAGCGCGAAACCTGCAACCGGCACCGGCAACTAACTTCAAGAATCAAGATGCAAGAGACAAGACCAGGGGCAAATCGCAGATTAAATTTATAATAAGCGCTCTTGTATTTTATCTTACTTCCTGACCCCTGGTTCTTGATTCCTCGCTCGCGGTTCCGTATTTTAGCCACATGACAGTATATGGCATCACCAATTGTAATACAGTAAAAAAGGCGCTCGACTGGCTCAAAGCCAATAAGATCGACTATGAATTCCATGATTTTAAAAAGCTTGGGGTAAGCGATGAAAAATTACAGGAATGGGATCGAAAAGCCGGTTACGAAAAGTTTTTGAATAAACAGGGCCTTACCTGGAAACAGCTTGACCCGCAACTTAAAGAAAGTATAAAGACAGCCGATGACGCGCTAAAATTGCTCCGGCAAAAAACCAGCATGATCAAACGGCCCGTGATTGAAGACGGCGGTTTTCTTTTTTTTGGTTTTGACGAGGATGTCTATCAAAACCATTTCAGCAAATAACACCTGCGCAACCAATGTAACATTAGTGTTTCAAATATTTTCGCCGTCTATTTTTCATAGTTTTGCTATTTAAAGCTAAATAATCAGACAGATGAAGTATAAAATCACGGCCGGGATTACACTGGCTCTTTTGGCAGTTATTCAAATAGCCGGTGCGCAAACTACGCCGCCTGCTACCACCACACGAACACAAACAACAACTACACCACAGCGGCGCGCACGTCCAACACCGCTTGTAGAGCCAAATGCACCGGAGACCAAATACGATTATCACGAACTTTGGAAGCCATTCTTCTACACCAAAAACGGCAACGAATATCGCGCCGCCAATGGCCAAGCGGGGCCAAAATACTGGCAAAACCGGGCTGATTACCAGCTTTCGGCACACCTGAACGAGGAAACAAACGAAATTGCCGGCAGCGAGGTATTAACATATACCAACAACAGCCCGCAAAAAATGGATTTCATTTGGATGCAGCTGGATCAAAACCTGTTTAAGCTGGATTCGCGGGGAAACAAGCAGGTTCCATTGGTGACCGGTGATTACCAGGCCAGCCGCAACTGGGGGCAGGGCCAGGTTTTTGATGCCGGTTATAAAATTAAATCGGTAAAAGTGCTGAGCACTGCTAAAGGCAGCAGGACAATTACAGCTACCGATGTAAAATTCCTGGTCAATGATACACGCATGCAGGTGTTTTTGCCAAAGGACATTGACGCCGCTGGCGGACAGCTGAAGCTAAAAATTGAGTATTCGTTTATTTCGCCTGATTATGGATCCGACCGTATGGGGATCATCAATACCAACCAATCAAAAAACGGAAAAATTTTCCAGGTGGCGCAGTGGTACCCGCGTATGTGTGTTTATGATGATATTATTGGCTGGAATACGCTTCCTTATACCGGCGAAAGCGAATTTTACCTGGAATATGGCAATTTCGATGTTAAAATTACCGCTCCGGCAAAAGACATTGTTGTATGCTCGGGCGAATTGCTAAATCCGAAGGATGTTTATACACCCGAACAGCAAAAAAGGTGGGCAGAGGCGGCAAACAGCGAAAAAACAGTTGCTATCCGTTCGGCTGATGAGGTGACCAACCCGGCATCGCGGCCTGCCGGAAAATCCGAACTGACCTGGCACTTCCAGATACACAATGCGCGCGATGCATCTTGGGCTGCTTCATCGGCATTCATTATCGATGCCGCAAAAATGGATTTGCCAAGCGGCAGAAAAGCCATGGCGATATCCGCTTACCCGGTTGAAAGCACACAGGGACGGGCTCAATGGGCACGCGGTACCGAAATGATAAAAGCTTCGATCGAATACAATTCGAAAAAATGGTTTGAATATCCTTATCCAAATGCAACAGGTGTTGCCGGTAAAGCAGGCGGTATGGAGTACCCGGGCATTGTATTCTGCAGCCTTTTTGGAGGCTGGGGCGTGATTGACCACGAATTTGGGCATACCTGGTTCCCGATGATCGTAGGATCGAACGAGCGTTTATATGGCTGGATGGACGAGGGTTTCAATACGTTTATCAATACACTTTCGACCGCTAACTCACTGAAGGGTGAATTTTACCGGGCGCCTACCCCTGCCGGAAATCAACGCGCCTGGAACTTTTTTACAGCGCCAACCCTCGAACCGATTTTAAGCAACCCGGACAACCTGAAGGAAGCTAACAACGGCACCTTGTTATACAGCAAGCCGAGTGCCGGTTTGGTGATGCTGCGCGAGCAGATATTAGGGCCCGAGCGTTTTGATTTTGCATTTAAAACTTACATACAGCGCTGGGCGTATAAACACCCCACCCCTGATGATTTTTTCCGTACCATTGAAAATGCGTCGGGCGAAAGCCTCCAATGGTTTTGGAGGGGGTGGTTTGAAAACAACTGGCGGCTGGATGTTGCCGTGCGCAGCGTAAGGTACGTGGATAATGACCCAACAAAAGGCGCCGTGATCACGATAGACAACCTCGAAAAGATGGCCATGCCGGTAGTACTCGAAATCAAAACCGTCAGCGGTAAAACCGACCGGGTTAATTTCCCGGCCGAGATTTGGGAACGCAATGTAAGCTGGTCATTTAAATATCCTTCAACCGAACCGATTGAATCAGTAACATACAATCCTGATTCTACTTTGCCTGATTATAACCCGGCAAACAACGTTTGGAAGAAACAATAGGATGGTGAGTGGTAAGTGGTGAATCCTGCCAGCCGGCAGGCAGGAATGATTGGTGAATAGTAGTATATTATTCACCAATCATTAAGTGTTAAATAAAAAACATTGCCCCTATATTAAGGTTACGTATAATGTAATCCATTTGCCATGCATTTAAAGCGCTTTTCTGTTGCTATTCCTTTATTGGCATTTGTTGTGAACTCTGCCATGTCGCAGGGCCTGCTGAAAGGAACGGTTCATGAAAGCGGAACTAACAATAACCTGCCAAACGTTTTTATAAGGGATAACAATAACAAGCAGCTAACGCTCACCGACAAAGACGGAAGATACTCGATAAGGACCGAACCGGGCCATATCCTAATTTTTGATTGTCCCGGGTATGTGTCCGATACGCTGTACGTGGTCAATCTTGCGCCAAAAAACATCATGATGGTAACAAAGACCATCGCTTTACGCGAGGTTAGCATTAACGCTACCCGACAGTTTTTTGATCCCCGTAAGGAATACCCCGAAATTTATACCAAAAGTAAGGTTTACATTATGTCGCCTACTACGTGGTTTAGCAAGGAGGGTAAGGATGCACGAAGGCTTAAGCGCTATTTTGCCCGTGAAGAAGAAGAGCGCCGCGTTGATGCGGTGTTTAACCGGGTTTACGTAGGAAGCATTGTGCCGTTAAAAGGACAGGAGCTGGAAGATTTCTTGATCCTTTACCGCCCTTCTTATTCCTTTATAAAAAGCAACGACAGCGAGTCGCTGGCCGTTTATATCAACGACAGCTATAAGAAATTCAAGGCCCTTCCAGTCGAGAAAAGAAAGTTACCTAAATTGGTGAGCCAGTAACCCACGAGTTTTTATTTCCCAATCATTGCCGGATCAAAAACACGGATATCTACCGGCGCGTCGGCCACCACATCATGGTAGGTTTCAACCTGCAATATCTTGTCGTTGATGTAAAAGCTGCATTTGGTTTCGCTCCAGGCTCGCTTTAACGGGATTTGTTGCTCAAAAAAGCCTTCTTCTTTGGTATTATTATCGTATTTGATAAATCGTACGGCCACCATCTTTTCCTGGTCTATCCAAAGCTGGTTTACCTTGTCGCCATCTTTATCCGCGCCAAGCACATACACCGGCTTACCCTTCCATGTATCGGCATGGAATTTCAAAAGGTCGTAATGCAACTCCGCAAAGTGGTTCAGTACTTTGTCAAACGGCATAAAATACATTCCACCGAGAAAAAATATAAGCTCATTCTCCCCTTTCGCCCCACGCACAACCTTATTATTACGGAATACATAGGTTGAGTCGTGCCTGAAAATCACCCCGTTGCTGCTTTTTGGCATGTTAAAATCGATCCGTAATAAATCCGGGTAAACAATCTGCTCATACCATGTAGCGGTTCTTATCAGGCTGTCATTCCTGAATTGTTCCGTGGTTTGGTTGAATTTCAAGGTTTTATGCCATTTGCCGTGGTATTTGTTGTACATTTTTAAAAGCACATCCTGCGATGTGGCGTTCTTTTGCGCATGGAATGGAAAAACCAAAAAAAGAATGATCGATATAAAATTCATAATACTCTTTTAGGTGGTGAGTTCTTCGTAAGCTGCGGTAATGCCGCGTTGAATGCCATCGCCCTGCCAGTCGGTAACGCCTGGGATTGATGTCGCCTTTAATATTTCGTCTTTTGTTTTCCCGGCCTTAATACCGCCGGCCACATAGTCTTCGAGGCGCTCCATAAAGTTTTGCATGGCTTTAACGTCGTCCTTGGTGCCGATAACTTTTTGCGGATCAAAAGCATGGCCGAATACAAATATGGTGTCTTTACTGAACTGCTTTTGCGCCTGCTCAAGCGCCACCGCCCAATGTTTTACCGAAGCACCTGCGCCGTTGTCGACAAAAGGATACCTGCGGTTGAACACCAGGTCGCCGGTGTGGACAATATTGGCGTGCTCAAAGTGGATCATAGCATCGCCATTGGTATGGCCCCTGCCGAAATAATGCGCTGTAATACGCTCGTCGCCTACCTTAATTTTCCATTTATCTTTAAAGGTGGTATCGGGGTAAAGCTGCTTATCCTCGTTTTTTTGCTTTATAGCCACATTCTTTTGGTTGGTCAATGAATTTTCGTGTGCCGCCACATTTTTTACAATGCCTTTAAACGAGATATTGCCGCTGGTATGGTCGCCGTGGTGGTGGGTATTGATCAGCCACTCAAACGGCAGGTCCGATTGCTTTTTCAGCAGCCCGATTAGGTGTGTCGCGGGGTCGGGGAATTCGGCATCAACCACCACTATACCCTCTTTATTAATCATCCAGGCAATGGTGCCGCCCTGCTCGGCGAACATGCCTACATTATTACGCAAGAGTTTAAACTGGTAGGCCGGATCGGCCAGCAGCGATGCAAAACTTCGTTTGCCCATTAACGCCAGCGTTCCTGCTGTTAGCGCTGTGTTTAAAAAATTTCTGCGTTCCATTTAAATATTTTGTTTAATTGTGTGTCAACGTAATTCTTAATCATCCAAGCCGCGGTCAATATTGGTGAAATGCCTGCGATACAAACTCCAGCACGCTCGGTAACGAGCCGCGCCAGTAGGTCCAGGTATGGCCGCCGTCCCTAACCCTGAATTCATGGGGTATCTCTTTTTTGCGCATGGCAATGTGTACCAGGCAATTACCCTCATACAAAAAATCGTCATCGCCGTCGTCAATATACCAGCGAACAGCCTTTTTCTGATCGTCGGGCATATTGTTGATCAGCGCCAATGCACTGTGCCGGTTGTAATAATTAATGATCACAGAGTCGGCCAGGCCGGGATTATTTCTTGTATAGGCCTTACGGGCATCATCAACGGTCAATGGCCCAACCGAGGCGCTTAAAGGACATGCCGAGGAAAACATTTCGGGATGGTGCAGGGCATACATAAAGCTGCCGCCGCCCCCCATGGACAACCCGGCAATGGCGCGGAAGCGCTTTTCGCTCTTGATACGGAATTTCTTCTCCACGTAAGGTACAAGTTCCTTAAAAAAGAAGTCTTCGTAATTCCAATCGCCCTTTATATCGTTAAAATAACCCCGTCTGCCGGTGTTGGCATCGGGCATTATAATGATCATCGGAGTGGCTATACCATCGGCAATGGCTTTATCGGTTATATTCAATACTTCGCCAAACTGTACCCAGCCTGTTTGGTCGTCGCCGCTGCCATGAAGCAAATACAATACCGGGTAGCTGCGCTCCGAGGTTTCGTAGCCAGGTGGCAGGTAAACCGCAAATTTGCGCTCGCTTTTTAATATTTTGCTTGGCAGCGACAGGTTATCATAAACTTTTCCGGTTTGCGCAACCGATAAAAGAGGCAACAAGAACAAAATAATTGCTGCAATGGGTAAGGATGGTTTCATATGTACAAGGTTTACAAGGAAAGTATTCCAATATCGGAGTTATATTGTAAACCCGGTATATATTAGTGTAAAAATATTGAAGTCACTCTACATTCCGAAAGTTTCAAACTGCCACCAGTTCCCACCCATACTTTTCTAAAAACTCAGTTACTTCATCGTCGAACGATTTTTTTAGATGATGTTTTTCCTGGTTTTGTATGTAGTTGATCACTGTTTCGACCTGAGATTCACTTACCGAAACGGCAAAGTAATCGTCCTGCCACGCGAATTTTCTGGGTGTTAAATTATTTTTATTTATCCAAAATGATGACTCGCCTTTGATGAACTGGCTGACTTTCGCTATGTTTTGGTCTTTCCCTAACGATACCAGGCAGTGCAGGTGATCGGTATAGCCGTTAACCGCTTTTTAAATATCCCTTGATTTTTGCAGTTTTCAATGATATGTTTGTGAACGTCGTCTCGTATTTCCTTTTTCAGGAATGGTTCCCGGTTCTTTGTCGCAAAAACTAAATGAACCCAAATTCTTACATATGACATGGCGGAAGATTTTGGCTAAAGCCCTTTTTTAATTAAAAAATACTCTATCCGTTGGTTAAAACCAACGGCAATAATAATTTATTTCTTCGGCTACCCAGGCTGCGATATACTCTATCCGTTGGTTGAAACCAACGGCAATGACATTTTTTGCCACCCGGCTGGTATGAATCTTTCTCCTTTTATGGCTAAAGCCATACATCTATAGAATATAAAGGCCCTGGCAAAGAAATGGCTTCACTCATCGGCATTGGTTTCAGTAAAGCACTCTCGAAATAAAAAAAGAAAAAATTGGTTGAAACCAACGGCAATGATAATTTCTTTCTTCGGCTACCCAGGCTGCGATATGTGCTATTATTTAGCCCGGTCAATTGCTTCATTGCCGTTGGCTTCAGCCAACGGAATAAATGAAAATTGGAAGCCGGCTTTAGCCAACCATTCATCGCCATGCCTTATATTGATTGATCAACCCATTGGTCGACGAATCGTGGGTGCTAACAGGATTATTATCCTTCAATTCGGGTTGTATCTTAACGGCCAGCTGCTTACCGAGCTCCACGCCCCATTGATCAAAGCTGTAGATGTTCCAGATAATACCCTGTACAAAAATTTTATGTTCGTACATGGCTATTAACGACCCCAGGCTTCGCGGTGTTATTTTTTTGAGCAGGATGGAGTTGGTGGGCCTGTTACCGTCAAATATTTTAAAGGGTGCCAGCTTTTCAATTTCCTCATCCGTTTTACCCGATTTTTTCAATTCGGCAACAACCTCGTCCCTGCCTTTACCATTCATCAGTGCTTCTGTTTGCGCAAAGAAGTTTGATAGCAGCATGTTATGATGTTCGCCAAGCGGATTATGACTTTGCGCCGGGGCGATAAAATCGCAGGGTATTAATTTGGTACCCTGGTGGATAAGTTGGTAAAAAGCATGCTGCCCGTTGGTGCCAGGTTCGCCCCAAATGATCGGACCTGTTTGATAATCCACATCGTTGCCGTTGCGGTCAACGTGTTTGCCATTGCTTTCCATATCGCCCTGCTGGAAGTAGGCGGCAAAGCGATGCATGTATTGGTCGTAAGGCAGTATGGCGTTGGTTTCGGCCTCAAAAAAGTTGTTATACCATATGCCCACTAAAGCCAATGCTACCGGCAGGCTTTGCTCAAATTCAGTCGTTTTAAAGTGCTGGTCCATGGCATGGGCGCCGTCCAAAAGCTTCGCGAAGTTTTCGAACCCGATGCTCAGGACAATGGACAACCCGATAGCGCTCCACAAAGAGTAGCGGCCGCCTACCCAATCCCAAAATTCGAACATGTTTTTAGTGTCGATGCCAAATTTTTCAACCCCTTCGGTATTGGTTGATAGTGCCACAAAATGTTTGGCTACATCTTTTTCGCCGCCTCCGCCTTTCAAAAACCAATCGCGGGCGCTATGCGCGTTGGCCATGGTTTCCTGGGTGGTGAATGTTTTTGAAGCGATCAGAAACAGCGTGGTCTCGGGGCTTAACCCCTTTAAAGTTTCGACGATTTGCGTAGCATCAACGTTCGATACGAAATGCATGTTAAGATGGTTCTTATACGCCTTCAGCGCTTCGGTAACCATTACCGGCCCCAGGTCCGAGCCGCCTATCCCAATGTTTACCACATCGGTTATAACCTTACCTGTAAAACCCTTCCATTTGCCCGAAATTACCTCCTGGCTAAAATTTTTCATTTGCTCAAGCACGCGGTTCACATCGTCCATCACATTTTTTCCGTCGACGAAAATCGGCGTATTGCTGCGGTTGCGCAAAGCGATGTGCAATACGGGGCGACCCTCGGTTGCATTGATTTTCTCGCCCGAATACATGGCATCGATCGCCTTGTTTACTGAACATTCCTTAGCCAGCTGGATCAATAAAGCCCAGGTTTGTTCGTCGATACGATTCTTTGAATAATCGAGAAGGATACCTTCAAATTGCAGGGAGAACTTGTCAAACCGCTGATTATCAGCAGCAAAAAGATCCTTCATGCTTTTCGATAGCATCTCCACATAACGATCAGCCAAGTATTTGTAAGACGGCGTGGTTGTAAAATCGATTTTTGGCAGCATAATTGAGCGGTTTTTGGGCAAAAATAATAAGTTAATATTTAAGCCGCTGTATAAACGAAAAATAAGCCTTATTGGTGTTATCTTAACACCAGGCACATAGTGTTTGTTTTACACCGACAAATTGCCAGATTTTCAAAATTTTTTCCGATTTTTTTTGAATCTCAAAACATTTATTTAATATATTTGTTGCGATGATAAATAAACCTGTTATTTTTCGTCATTTTGTTAATCTGCCAATAAAAAAGAATTTTTATGTTTGAAAAACTCTTCATTCTTGTCAAAAATAACGCCGGGAAGGCATTTCTTGAGAACCCTGGAATTCCGGCTATGTATCATGATTCCATGATCAACGAGGCGTCCAGCTCAATTATCGAGGTTTTAAAAAACCTGATGGAAACCGGCAGGTTAAACGACCTGGTGAGGTACTTCCAGTTTTCGGGCATCCCGGGCAATTCGCTGGTGCTAAGTATGGTTAACAAGTTTGCCAACAAGCTGAACAATTTCTATGGGGTTGATCCAAAGTCGGCGTTATCACTGGCAAATTCATTAATACCTCCTGTAATGCAGGAATTGGTGAGGCAAATCAAAACCGAACAAAACAAGGAGTTCACTCTTGCCAGCCTGCTTTCAAAACTGAATGGCAACCGCGTCGATCTGAGCGGTTTGGTAAATAAGATGATGGTGGCGTAAGTAAGTTAAAAAAGTTATAAAGGTTTAAAGGGTTGTAAAGGTACTTTACGGCCCTTTCTATTATAAATTTACATCCGGCTATAAATAACATTCCAACCTTACAACATTCCAACCCTTCAACAATTACCCTATATTTGCCAAATGACTAAAGAACAGATACAGGATTTGAGGGATAGAGTAACTTCCCTGAGGAGGCATCTTTGACATCGATAAAAAGCTTGATGCGCTTCAAAAAGAACAGGAAATAACGATGGGCCCCGGTTTTTGGGACCAGCCAAAAGAAGCCGAAAAGGTATTAGCATCGATAAAAACAAAGAAAGTGTGGACAGACGCCTACCAGCAAGTGGTATCAGTGGTTGAGGACGCGGGGGTGATATTTGAATTTTTCCAGGCTGACGGTGCTACGGAAGCCGAAATGCAGGAGCAATATAATGCCGCGATGAAAGCGGTGGAAGAGCTTGAGTTTAAGAATATGCTTTCGGCGGAAGAAGACCAGTTCAACGCCGTATTGCAAATTACCGCCGGCGCCGGTGGCACCGAAAGCTGCGACTGGGCGGGCATGCTGATGCGCATGTATATTATGTGGGGCGAAAAAAACGGCTACAAGGTAAGTGAGCAGGATTTCCAGGAAGGGGATGTTGCCGGCGTAAAAACCGTCACCCTTCAGATAGAAGGCGACTTTGCTTACGGATACCTGAAAGGTGAAAATGGGGTACACCGTCTGGTCAGGATATCACCATTTGACTCGAATGCCAAACGACATACGTCTTTTGCTTCGGTATATGTTTATCCCCTGGTTGATGATACGATAGAAATAGAAGTAAAGGATGCCGATATCGAGTTCGAAACCTTCCGGTCGGGCGGCGCGGGCGGCCAAAATGTAAACAAGGTGGAAACGGCGGTGCGCTTGTATCACAAACCTTCGGGCATTATCATCAAAAACCAGGAATCTCGCTCCCAGCTGCAAAATAAGGAAAACGCCATCCGGTTGTTAAAGTCGCAGCTGTATGAGGCTGAAATGCGCAAACGGCTGGAAACCACCAACCTTATAGAGGGTAATAAGAAAAAAATTGAATGGGGGTCACAGATCCGCAATTATGTGCTGCATCCGTATAAACTGGTTAAAGACCTGCGTACTGATCATGAAACATCAAACGCGCAGGCGGTTTTAGATGGCGATCTGAACGACTTTTTAAAATCGTACCTGATGGAATTTGGCGGGCCGAAGGGATAGGTTGCCCGGGTAACAAAGGAAAATATTTTTTCATTATACAATGATAAGTTATGAAAACAATTGTGTGTACCTTAATGCTTATGAGTTTGGCCAAATTAGCCCTTTCGCAGGGAGTCCCCATGCCTTTATATCCGAATGGCGTACCCAATAGCAAGCCGGCGCCAGCTGCATATGCTGAAAAATACGAACAAGACAAAGATTGGGTCAGCATGGTGACGGTGCCCACCATTACGCCTTTTTTTCCCGAAAAGGGAACAGCAAACGGCACTGCAGTCGTTATTTTTCCGGGAGGTGGCTATGGCGGGTTAGCGATCGATAAAGAAGGTTACGCCGTTGCGCGGGCTTTTAATAAAATGGGCATTACCGGCTTTGTTGTGAAATACCGTTTGCCGAGCGATGATATCATGATCGATAAAAGCAAGGGGCCTTTACAGGATGCCCAGCAGGCGGTTTTGATGGTGCGTAAACATGCAAGCGAATGGGGCATAAACCCGCATAAAATAGGCATTATCGGTTTTTCGGCGGGAGGGCATCTCGCGTCGACCGAGGGCACACATTTTAACAAACTCGTCATAGACGACCCGGAGCAAATCAGCGTCCGCCCCGATTTTATGATATTGATCTATCCGGTTATCACCTTCGGACCATTTGCACATGTGGGCTCGCGCGAGAACCTGATTGGCAAAAACCCGTCTGCGGAGCTGCTCGAACTTTACAGCAATGAAAAGCAAATAACAGCCGACACGCCACCGACGTTTTTGGTACAGGCCGGCGACGACCACTCCGTGCCGGTCCAAAACAGCCTGATGTTTTATGATGAATTGCTGCGAAACAAGGTAAAAGCCGAGATGCACATCTTCCAGGCGGGCGGCCACGGCTTTGGCCTTAATAATCCTAAAAGCAAGGATAAATGGATGGATTGGTGCAAAAACTGGCTGGACGAGAACGGTTTTTTAGGCAATCACTAACTATTATTAACAGCGATAATAATGAAAATGCTTTTAATTTATTCAGTAAGCTGTATGGTGTTGACGGCATCAGCACAAAAAATCACGTATAAAAATTTACCCGACAGTAACCTGACCTATATTTTAAATAGTATTGAAAAGCACATTGCATTTAAAAATAATAAGGATGATCTGTTTATAAACGTGTATGTAGTATCAGATCCTTCAGGCAGTGCTCATACCGAGGGGACCGACGAAATAACAAATACGATATATGTAGCTGTTTCGGAAGATGGCGAGTACCCAGAGCAGCATTTGTATAAATTAACTTCTGTATACGATCCCAAAATTGTTAGCTGGACAAAGAATGCCGCAAACCCACAATTGGTTTTTACATGTGGTGCATATGGTCACAGAAAGCGGGTCGTTGTTTCAATTTTTCTTAAAAGTTTGCAAATCGGGCAATGAACGCTTACCCCAATATTCCCAGCAGCTCATTCAGTTCCGCTACTTTTTCCGGCGAGCCCATATGCTCGTACGAAGCGATCAGGTTGCGGATTACCCGTTTAATAATATCCGTGTTGGAGCAGGGCTCATAAAATTGCTTGTCGAATTTTAAGTTCAGCTGCTTCAAAAACATATCCACATCCCGTCGGCCAAAAATGAAACCCTTGTTAAAAGCGTTAATATAAAAAAGAATGCCGCCTTCAAATTCGCTTTGCATCGTCTCGTCAACGTACGCCAGTATAAAATGCTGTGGCAGGTTTACCCCGTAAACCGGGATATCCAGTTTTTGCGCTATGACGGAATAAATGATCGCCAGCGATATCTGGTTGCCGCGTCGGGTGTCGAGCACCTGGCTGATGTAACTGTTTTGCGGGTCCTGGTGATTGGTGGTGTTGCCGCTAAACCCGTGAATGTTATAAAATACATGATTGATGAGCTTAACCTGTTCCGAAGGGCTTGCATCGTTCATCATTTGTAACCAGATGTCGCGCTTAATGCTTTCTATCTGGTTAATCAGCTTTTGTTCGTCCAGATCGGGATATTGGTAGCGGTTAACGATAAGGATACCCCGCAGCAGGTCGAACGAGCCGCTTTGATGCCATAGCTTCAAATCGTTTTTTACCATGCCGAACTGTATCTCATGCACCAGGTTAGCCAGCCTGTCCTGTTGTATCGCATCAAAAGCCTCTTCCCAGGCCGACTCGAGGTATTCGATCGCTTCGATTCCTAACGACAGCAATTTTTCGTGCACATGTTCATATATTTCATTATCCGGGTCATCGAGCAGCCGGATCATTGATTTTACTTCTATAGGATTAATCATATTCACTCCATGCTAAAATACTAAACCTTTATATATTTATAGCCATGTTCAATTTAAGGTTTGCGAAGGATTACCTGCTGCACCGGCTTAAAGCTAAAACTCGGCATGGCCTCCACTCGCCGTTTGTTTACCGGCTGGCTGATAAAATAATTTACGATTTTAGTGCCAAATCAGTCTATGGCACTGTAGAATCCATACGCAAAAAACTGTTAAATGACAGCAGGATGATAACTGTAACCGATCTGGGAGCAGGATCACATGTAAACAACCACCATAAAAAAAAAATTAGCGATATAGCAAAGCATGCCCTGAAGCCGCCCCGGCTGGCGCAATTACTATACAGGCTGACTCATGATTTAAGCCCGCGTACCATCGTTGAGCTGGGTACCTGCCTGGGCATTACCACCGTATATTTGCAAAAAGCCGCGCCCATAGCAAAAGTATATACCCTGGAAGGCTGCCCCGAAACCGCAGCCATTACCCGACAGGTTTTTAACAAAGCGCACGCTGAGGGGATCGAACTGGTAACGGCGAATTTTGACGATACACTGCCCGGCATCCTTAGGGATTTAGACACACTCGATCTTGTAGTCATCGACAAGGGTCATCAAAAGGAGTCCGTCCTCAAATATTTTGAATGGTGCCTGCCTACAGTGCACGATGGCACACTGCTTATTTTCGGCGATCTTTACCGAAGCGAAGGCATGAAGGGGAACTGGGCTAAAATAAAGGCACATCCAAAAGTTACCGTTACGATCGACCTGTTTTGGATAGGGCTGGTGTATTTTAAAAAAGGGCAGGCAAAAGAGGATTTTTTAGTAAGGTTCTGAACCGTTGATTTTTTGATTTTAAAATTTCGCTGATTTTCTGTTATCAACAGCATTCCATCAATCATTTAAAATCAACGGTTTAAAAAGATTGTCCCAGCGAAATGTAAAACCCCGTCTCGCGGGGTTCACCGGCCGGTTTTTGGCCAATGCCATAGTCTAACCGGATACTCAGGCCTTTATCCGCATCAAAAAAGTAGCGGAGGCCGCCGCCATAGTCGGGCTTTAATTCATTAAAGCTGAATTGGGTATGAAACACCTCGCCGGCTCCCGCGAATGCGGCAATCCCAAAACGGCCGTTGATACGATAACGGAGCTCGGTTTGCGCTGCTAAAAGGTTCCTGTCGCGGTAGCGGCCGGTATAGTAGCCGCGCATCATCTCGTCGCTGCCCAACTGCGGCATTAAATAAAAGGGTGAACGGCCACCGGCGAGGCTCTGCTCCTGCGCATCAATCCCTAAAGTTAATCGCCGGCTGACCGGCAAAAACTGCGAATATTCGACATTAAAAAGCCCGCCGGTATAACTGTTATTCCCAAACACGCCTTGCATCACGTTAAAATAGGTTGTCACTATTATTCCCCTGGTCGTGTACGTGTTGTTGTCGCGGGTATCGTAAACCAGGCTGGGCCCGGCGAATACGCTTGTGCCACCGTTTTTGTCTTCCACCAGCGGGCTTGTAAATAAAATACCCCCGGAAGTTCTATCGCTATAAGCATAATCAAGCCCCCCCAATGTGTAGCCGGCATAAATATGACCACCCAAAAGTTTTTGGCTCGTAAAGTTCAATTTAAATCTTTTCTCGACGGTAGGATCGGCGTTTGCCAGCCGGGTGTTATTACCTATGCCATAAAAGTTGAAGGGGAAATTTTGGTAGCCGATAGCTGCGGTATAATAGTGCTTATTTTGCGGTGTCCAGTAGTTGGCGCTTAAGTTAAACCGCTCCTGGCCTTTTGTGGTTGCAGTTGCATACGCGAATATATTTGAAACCCTCGTTTTTCGGTTAGCGGTATCTGTATAAAATGACAAAAGCGCGGTGCCACCCGCCTCAATACCGGTTTCGGGCGCCGAAGCAAGCACAGGTAAAATGACGAAGCTCTTTTTCCGGCCGGTGTCGTTGTTGATATACATTTTTCTGATAAACTTAGAAAGGAACAATAGCTGAGCCGACGCAACTTGCCATCCCAAGAGAATAATAAGAAAAATGATAAGGGTTTTCAATACTCAATAATTGAAGTAGCAAGATGGGTAATTATAATGACTAATTAATTGTTCGCTTTACAAATCTACCCTATTATTTACCGGCAGGTGATTGATGCAGTATTGCCAAATAACGGCGTGAACATAAGGGTTAACCCGTCCATTTTAAGCTAACGCCGGCGCAATCTTTTAGTGCAGGCAACGTTTACTTAAACCATGACCCGTAGCCGGGTATGATCATCAATAATTCATGAGCCGGGGTTATATTTGCTAACGCATAAATACAATTGTTTGAAAGCTGTTGGATATATATACTTCGTTGTTTTAATTTTTAGCTTTTTAAAAAGCGCAGCGCAGCAGGACACAACCCTACTGACAAAGAACAGCAGGGATAAAACCCAGGGGCCGGTTATCGACTCGTCCAAACAATGGGACGTGATCGATGTGTTAAAAAAAGTATTTGATAAAGAATCACCGGATTCTGCAAGGAACAAGCCCAAAAAGTTGGTTTATTCGGTAATGCCGGCCGTTGGTTATTCGCTCTCGACCGGGTTTGCTGTCGATATAACGGCAAACGTCGCTTTTTACACCAATAATAATCATAAGCAAAACCTGTCTGAAATGGATGTCGAAGCTGTATACGACACTAAAATTCAGAAAATACTGATCAGCAGGGCTACGATCTGGGGCACTGACAATAATTACAAATTTGTCACCGATCTAAGGCTTGAAAAATACCCGGTAAGCACGTTCGGGTTGGGAATGGGAACCAGCCAGGCTAAAGAGGACCCGCTGGTATATTCGTATATCCGGACCTATTTAACAACCTACCGGAAAATAATCCCTGATTTTTATATCGGGCTCGGTTACGCTCTCGACTATCATTTTAATATTACCGAGGCGGGAAATGTTGATAAAACGATCTCAGATTTTCAAAAATACGGTGAAACATCTTCATCAACGTCGTCGGGGGCGACTATTAACCTGCTGTTCGATAACAGGCGAAACCCGATAAACCCATTGAACGGGGGCTATGCTTCGATACTATACCGCGATAATCCCACCTTATTGGGGAGCGACAATAACTGGAGCGAGCTTCAATTCGATTTCAGGCGTTATTTCAGGCTATCGCCGCGGTCAAATAACATCCTCGCGTTTTGGACGGTGTGGGAATTTACAACGGGTCACGCTCCCTATCCCGACCTGCCCAGTACGGCTTCAGATATGTACAACAATGGCGGAAGGGGATACGCCGAGCAGCGCTTCCGCGGCAAAGACATGTTATATCTTGAAGGTGAATTCCGATTCGGTATAACCAAAAATGGGTTATTAGGCGGCGTGTTGTTTAGCAACGCGCAAAGTTATTCGGAATTTCAAACTAACCGGTTTCAGAAAGTGGCCCCGGCCGTTGGAACAGGCCTGCGGGTAAAGGTGAACAAACATTCAGATACCAATGTCTG
>Ga0134126_10002320_pt1 | contig 24065 bp, 16 predicted proteins | sample KB31752_FD_96881 | JGI IMG/M metagenome (GOLD analysis project Ga0134126, IMG submission 96881) | Terrestrial soil microbial communities with excess Nitrogen fertilizer from Kellogg Biological Station, Michigan, USA - KB3-175-2 | ecosystem: Environmental > Terrestrial > Soil > Unclassified ... | reverse complement strand
TTGCCTTTCACTCAGGTTCTCCTTCTCCCGTGGAGACTCACATTGTAGGCTGGACTACTTTTTGGGGGCTGGGTCAATACTGTTCAGCGTGCGCGGTGAAAATTGTGAGTGGTGATCTGCTCGTCATGTGCTTGAACCGCTTACCATGCGGTCTGATATATCTGTTTTGCATCATCGACGGTAAGAGGTTTTGGATTATTGATTAGCAAGCGCGTTTGCTTCATTGCGTCTCTTGCCAGAATTGGGAGTGCAGAGCTGTCGACGCCAACATCGCGAAGACGTTGTGGTACGCCTATTGCTTTCGATAGCTTTTGAATTTCAGCGATAAATGCCGTTGAGCGCTGCTCGACCGGGATCTCGGAAACAGACGGAAAAGCGATTGTGGCGAGTTCCGAGTAAGCCGCGCCGCAGACGTCAATGTTAAATTGCAGGACATACGGCAACACCAACGCGTTTGAGAGCCCGTGCGGGACATGATAATGTCCACCCAATGGATAAGCTAGAGCATGGACCGCGGCGACGGGAGAATTAGCAAAGGCTTGTCCGGCGAGCATCGAACCTAAAAGCATGTTGCTTCTCGCAGACCGCTCGGCACCATTGTTCACTGCCGTTTCAATTGCACCTGCCAGAAGCGACAGAGCGGTTCGTGCGAGATGTTTTGAAATTGGATTGTTGTTACCGTTAATCGAGGTAAACGCTTCGATGGCATGCACCATGGCGTCGAGACCAGTCGCCGCTGTGACCATAGGCGGTAACCCTACCGTCAACTCTGGATCAAGCAGAGCCAAATCGGGCAACAGGACCTCTGAGACAACTCCTTTCTTTTCTGAGCCGGCGGTTGTCACAACGGCAATCGGAGTCACCTCAGATCCGGTACCTGCGGTGGTCGGAACAAGAGCTAACGGGAGGCGCTCGTAACGCACATTGTTCACACCATAGATATCTCCGAGATGCTCCTTGCCACACGCGAGAAGTGCGACGAGTTTGGCGACATCGAGGGAGGAGCCACCTCCGAAGCCAATAACCGCTTTGACGCCTGCCGAGCAGGCGACTGACGTTGCATCCTGCACGATCGCTTCTGGCGGGTCAGCTTCTACCTTGTCATAGATGACTGGAGCTGTGTCGAGCGCTGAAATCAATCTGTCTAGAAGGCCTGATTTGACGATTCCCGGATCGGTCACGACCAGAGTTTTTCTTCCGGCACCTGCTTTGAAATCTTTCCCAATGTCCGAAGTCGCGCCCCAGCCGAAACGGATACTAGAAGTCGTACTGAACTTGAATCTATTCATGGGAGTGTTCCGTCGCGCCAGGGTTGGATTGAAGTGAACTCGGAGCGAACTTTGCTGCACCGCCTTGCCTGACTTCGACGGCGCGAAATCCGCCTGCTGGAATACGAACCAGGGAGTCTCGATCTGAGTCGGAAATTCGTGCTCCCGTCACTAAGTCAATCCAGGTAGCTGGCAACTGAGAATTCGATTGCAGAGCACGTACCCTCAGTTCCTTGTCAACCGAATTGTGATTGACAATGCTAAAAGCAAAGCCGTCTGCGAGCTTTTCCATTGCGACATCCATGCTGCTGTCGGTTCCGATGAGGTCGACGACGCGCTCATTTCCTGTGTTCGCGAGAACGGAATCGATAACGTCGCGAATGAGATCTGGAAAGTACTGTGCCGCGCTCGCCGCATCCGGGAAAATTGTCACGGTCTTGCCTTTGCCATAGGAATTGACCAGGACGGCGGCTGATCCATCCTCAAATTGAGCGATCGCTTTGCCTGCTGCAGTTCTCCAGGAGGGAGACTGAAGGTTTGGCAAGGTGATTCGCGTCCCTGCGTTGACTCGGGTTCCAACTGGCTCTTTCAGAATGAGTGCGCTATGTGACTTAGTTTCCAGAGGCTCTCCTCCGAAGAGTTCATTTCGTTCATAACTGCGTCCCATTGGAATCTGAGGGCCGAAAGCAACGACAGTTCCTCCCTGCTCGACGAACGCTGTGATCAGATCGCTATCCGTTTGCTGGAACCCAGAAACATCAGGCAGCACAAGTACTGTGCATTGTGTGAGCAGACGAGCCAATACTTTTGAGTTCATATGAATTGGATAGTACGGAAGAAGCGACTCGGCTAGCGGCGGAGCGTAGGGGAGAACGTCAACAGAGATACCCAGTACCCGAAAGGCGTCGAGTGCCGGCAGGAAGGAATTTGTCCAGCGTTCGATGACCCAATCCGAATAAGGGAAATACAACGCCAATGGATTCGGGTGGCGAGAGATGTGGGAAGTAATCAGGTTGAACGCCGCAAGTCCGTCCACGACGGCTTTCCGGCTTTGCAGCACCAGGCGATGCTGTTTCACGGCGTTGTAGATGTGGTATTGATAGGTGAAAAGCACAATGCCATCGCTGTCGCTCACAGTCGCTGCGCTCAGAATTTGCTCATAGATATTCTTGTAAGTGGTTGTGAGGATGTCCGGTGCGAGGCGTTGCTCCAGATATCCAAACAACTCCACGTGCGTTAAGGCGATCTTGCCTTGCAGTCGTTTCGCACCTGTGGCAAGAGAGCAGAAATCTCTTACTCGACGCAATGGATATTGCTTCCGATTGTCTGGTCGATAACTTCCCATTACTCCCGATTGCCAAATAATGATGTCCAAATCTTTCAGTGTGCTCAAATAGCCTGCAAGTAGCGGGTCATCAATGTACGGAGCACAGGCTACGAGCAAATCTCCATCCAGAGCCTTTGCGTAGCGACTGAACTTCCGTATGTAGGAAACGTAGTACGTGCCACTGCCTTCTTGAAATGAATAGAACCCAGCAAAGGACGCATGCCGCGAATAGTGTCGAAATAGTTCCTTCATGATCTTCCTGGTCTCAGCCATACGCTGTTCGTAGGGAACATCCTGGGTCATGTCCCAACCGACCGAGAGTAAGACAGAGTAGCCGCGTTGATCGGCTTGCCTGAGAAGCAGTTCGACAATATCTTGCTGGTTCTGATCGACGCCTCGTTTGCAGACAGCGCAAGGGAAATAAGCTCGATCAGCCGTGATGAGATTGTGCGCGACCAGGAAGTTGCCGCCAATTTGATGGAACTCGTCGAGATACCCGTTCAGGTCAGCCGACGGATTCGCTTTGTCAACTGCGGAGACGATCAGGAAATCTCCGATAAGTTTGCCTAATAGGAAACTCGCTTTTCCAACCGCAGTCGGATGTTCGCTATTCCCGCTCCAAGCGTGGATTAGATACAGACCTTGAGGGGCCTGTTTCGGCAGCGAAACCACGGCCGAGTAGGAGCCTATCTTCTGGGAGGCAGGAGATAGAGACAATGGTTCGGTCCCGGCGGAGGGTTTCAGTAGGACAGCATGCACTGGCTCGCGCGAAGGCAATCCATTTTGCAGCGCAGCAATCGTGACGGAAACCGTTTGCCCCGGTTCGGCTCTGGATTGACTTAGAGAGACCGTTACTTGGTATTTGGATGTCATCGCAAACGCGCAGACACAGTTGGCTGCCAGGAATGCCAAAGTGATACACGCAGATCTCGCGAGAAACGGTTTGGCCACAATTTCATTCATGCGAAAAGACCGGAGGTTCGTCCGCCGCGCTGGATCATCCTCTCAATCGCAAGCAAGCTCAGCATCAGGTGCCTGGGATGGTGATAGTTCTCCACGCGCTTGGGCAGTTTGACAAAAGCGTCGAAGGTTACTCGGCGATCTGACTGGTACATCCAAAGAGGGGAGCCGTGAGCCTTGAGAGGATATTTCGAACGAACGTAGTCGTACATCTCATCAAAAAGATCTTTTGCCCATTGCGCGCCTGTGTGCTCGATCACCAGAAGCGTTCCGGTAAGCACTTCTTCCTGCGCCCACAGTACTTTGCCCATGGTAAAGATATTTTGATCGACATCTTTTAAGTCATAGAAAATGCCGCCATAGACTCTGTCCTTGGCAACTTCAACATGGCGTCGAAAGCGGTCTGCAGCAGTTTGGAATAGGACTTTATCCTTACGTCGAACAGCCTCCTCAAGCAGCATCCATGAAACTTCTACCGTGTGCCCTGGATAGACAAGCTCCGCGTATAGATTGGCGGGGCGGGAGAGGTCGTGATTCAGCAATTCATTATTGAGACCGAATTCTGGGTTGTAGTGATAGCGAATAAGAGCGTCTACACAGCGCTGCGCGACGGCTTCGATTTCCGAATCGGGGCGCTGTACGAGCATCTGCGTGGCCAGTCGAATCAACACCATCCAGGCGCCCTGGATGCGGGCTCCAGGAAACAAAGGCGCATCCGGCCCGAGATAGGTTCGCCCAATTAGCGGGTTGTAGTCTCCGCGATCATAGATGCGCACACATTTTTGCAGAAGCCGTTTGGCGTGATCGAGATGAGAAACTTCTCCTGTGGCGGCGGCGTACGCCGTGAGACCTTCCGCAATGAATAAGTCCCCATAGATTTCGCTATCCGGACCAGTAAGTGGTTTACCATCGCGGGTGAATTGCTTGACCCAAAGAACGTCATCAGGAGGCTCGCTCTTGAGAATAAAATCGAGAGACCTGCGAGCGATGTCCAGATACTTTGGTCCTGACGCAAAGTGGCGGTAGAGGAAGGAATACACCCATACTCCCCGCCCCTCAAACCAGTCAAACTTCTTATCGTCGGCCCGCGCGCCGTCGAAATCGGTGTCGCACATGAAGCCGCCGTATTGGTGATCGATTACATACTTGTCCATGAACGGCAAGAAATCGTCAAAAAGATCACGGCGCAACTGATCTCGCAATTCGGACAACGAGTGGCCGGCAAGATTGCCTATATTCTCGAATCCCTGCTCCGCGGATTGAGGCTTTTCTCGGAAAGCCAGAAGGGCAGGCTCAAGAACCACAGCGCCACCGGCGGCGATTGTTCCGGCCAGAAAGTCGCGTCGCTTCATTCTTCATGTCTCCAGTTCAATGTCCACTTCATGGCATATCGAATCAATCTGGATCTGCATTAATTGCTTTTGCAGTCGACTCGTCGTCTCTGCACACATTTGTGGAGACCACTCGTAAAATCCGTGTCCGGACTTAGCCCCAAGGTGCTTGCAGGATAGTTTCTCTTCCACCATGGGCGGCACGGCATCGTCATGGCTGAGCTGAGGAAACAGATTGCGCATTACTTCCGCCCAGACGTCCAGGCCGCCCCAATCCATCACCTGAAAAGGTCCCAGCAAAGCGAGGCGCGGGCCGATACTCCCCTGAATCGCGCGGTCAAGGTCTTCCGGCGTGGTCACCCCTTGTTCCAGAAGAAACAAGGCTTCTCGCATCATCGCTGCCTGAATGCGATTTACGATGAACCCGCGAATCTCTTTGCGTAACACAATGGGGATCTTTCCAAGGGATGTAAGTAATCGGCACACCCGATTGACGACACCGGCGCTGGTTGCCGGAGAAGCAACTACCTCAACTGCGCGCAAAATGTGAGCTGGATTGAAATAATGCGTGATAATGAGCCGCGATTTCTCTTTCAGGAGTTTGCCCATTTCCGACAAGGACAGTGAGGAAGTGTTGGAAGCCAGCACTGCGTTGGGTGGGGCAAGATTCTCCAGCTCCGCGAACATCTTCTGCTTGAGCTCCAGTTTTTCCGTTACACATTCGGTTACAATTTCCACGTCGCACACCGCAGCTTGCAGATCCGGTAGGGCGATAATCTGCTTGATACTTTGCTGTGCTTCTGCACGGGTGATGAACGAAGCCTCGGCCATGGCCTCCAGACTCTGCTGAATCCTGATCATTGCGAGATCAAGGGCGATCCGATCGCGGTCGGTAATCCGAACCTTCAAACCCCCCAACGCGAAAACTTGGGCGATTCCACTTCCCATAGTGCCGGCTCCAACGACTGCCACCTTCTTTATCGGAGCGGTAATGCTTGTCTCCATAGACTCAATCCTGAACCGACGCTTCAAACTGCACTACTCCTTTGCGAAAACCGCGCGAGGCATGTGCAGCGTAAGCCACAGCTACGCCGAGACACACCGTTCCAAAGAGTTTGGCTTGAACGCTGAGGTTCCACCACAGGAACAGGCAAATTGCGAAGCCCAGTAGCGACGAAATAAGAGGCAAGAGCCGCCTCCGGTTTTCACTGCGAAGATCGCGAGCAAAGGCAGCGGCGTTCACGCCCATAAATGCAACGAATGCGCCGAAGTTGAGTAGTTCAGCTCCGCGCGCGTAGCTGATTGCGCAAGCCCCAATCAATGCCACCGCTCCGATGAGGAGCACATTGTTGGCAGGAATCCGCCGGCGGGGTTCGAGCACGCCGAAGATTTTTTCGGGAATCGCCTTGCCCTTTCCCATACCGTAAAGCAGGCGAGCCGACGCCAATTGAGCACCCATGCCGGAGCCGATATTGGCCAGCAGCAGCGTGGAGTTGATGAGGTGGAACAACCCAGGCCCCCCTGCTCTCCCGGCGACGTAGGCGTATGCGGTGTCGACGGTCTGCGAGGAAAAAGTTTCGCCGCGAGGCCAGATAAGCTGGGCGGCATAGACTTCCATCGAGGCAAGTACTCCCGTGATTACGCAAACCAGGACGGTCGCTCGCAAAATGTCATGGCGCGGATCCTTGGCCTCTTCCGACAGAGTAGTGATGCCATCAAATCCCATATAGGTCAAAACCGCGATCGATGTTCCCGAGAACAATGCGGAAGGCGAAAAAGTTGCCGCATCATAAAACGGATTGGTGTAGAAGCTGGCGCTATGCGGAGCGTGATGCAGCAGATATTTGAATGCTGCGAGAAAGAAAACGGCGATAACGATCGCCATCGCCGCCGCCAGTCCTTCATTGATTTTCCCCGAAGTACGAATACCTCGAAGATTGAGAACTGTGAACAGCAGCGCGAAGAATACCGCCGCTGCCCAATAGGGCAACACTGCAACTATGTTCTGCAGGGCTTTACTGCACCAGATCACGCAGATCAGGGGACTGAAGACATATTCCATCAACATCGCCCATCCGGTGACGTATCCCATTATGGGATGAAGCTCGCGGCTGGCATAAGTGTAGGCGGAACCAGCGCTGGGATAAGCGCTGGCCATCCGTACGTAGCTGATCGCAGTAAATAGCATGGCCACCATGCCAATCAGGAGCGTAGTGACGACGTGCCCGCGCGCCTGGTTGTTCACGATGCCGAACACCGGCATGGGCGCGGTCGGCTGGATCAAAACGATACCGTAGATCAACAGATTCCATAGGCCCAGGCTGCGCCGGAGATGAGGAGTTTGATGGTCGGTCAGTTCTGCCATACAGACGAGGAGCTCCTGCCGGTTTTGAATTGCGCTAAGCGAGCCGGTGACAGCATGATGGGTTCACATCCATGTGTTCCAGCAAAGTCGCGAATTCTCTGACTTTGGCTTCAACAACGTTCCCAAAAGGGTCCCTTTCCGGACGCACCGCCCTCCCGAGATGGAACTCCCTCACCTGCGTCCGCTGGCGAACCAAGGTTATGTTCTGCAGGTTGAGTCCTCCGCCAGCCAGAATCTCGATCTGGGGCAAACCTCTTTCGCGGTAAAGATCGAAACGATGAACTCGCTCTTGCCACTTTCCTTCGCCGCCGTGGGTGAGAATGCGATCAATTTGGGAGACGCTTTTCAGGTCGGAGATGGCCTGCAGAGGAGAGGGAATAGCTTCGAAGGCATGGTGAAAAGTTGCACGCAGCCCTGGAGCGCAGCCGAGGATGGCTCGAGTGGAGTGGAGGTCAACTCCGGCTTGATGAGTGAACCCCAGCACCAGTCCATCCAGGGGAAATCGCGCCATTGCCTCGGCGCGCGCGCACAGGCGACCGAGTTCATCCGTCCCTGCGATTTCGTATGACTCGCTTTCTCTTAAGATCACTCGCGCGGGGAGACGGACGACATTCAGAATTTTCTCGATTCGCTCGAGTGACGGGGTGAAGCCCCCACGCGCGAGGTCATCAATGATTTCAAGACGTGTAGCGCCGCCGCGTTCCGCCTGAAGGGCGTCTTCCGGGGAACAGACGATGACCTCCAAAACGTAATTCACCGCTGGCCTCGGGCGGCACGCGGTGGGTTCGAGAGCTTGCTCCCCGGGCTACCGCCGCTGGCGCGAATCTCTTCAGGACGCCGGGTCTGCCACACGATGATGTCTCCCTTGTTTTCCCGGACGATCCTCCCATCCCGCAACCGGATATTGGACCCGGTGACATAGAAATTTCCGCCGGCATTCAGCATGTAAGCAATCTGGTAATACTTTCCCGGGATATTGAGAGTAATAAAGTGCAGCTTTTCCGTTTTAGGATCAAGGTCGAGAATGGAGTTCAGAAAGTGATATTGATTTCCGTCGATCCCGGGATCATCGTGTCCGGCGTAACTGCTCAAAGAAAAATACCAGTGGCCCTTGAATGGCGTCCCAATCCCGATAAAGCCGTACTTAGTTCCCAAGCCGGGAACGTCGATGAACTTGCACCACCGCTTCTCCCGAATATCGAATGGCATTAGCTTTCCCTTGAGCGTCCAGGCGTAGTACCTCGTGCTCTCGGGATTCGGGCAAGGCCGAAGATCGATGTCGTCCTTCGGTACATACCAAAGGCCGGTAAAGGAGTCGCTTTTTGTATCTAACCGGGTGATGGCAATCGGTCGGTATTTCCCGTCGGTGTAATCCCAGATGCCAGCCCAAATGCCACGATCGCGAGCATCGTATGCCCCGAAGCTGGGCACCAATGTCTTGTAGGGGTAAGGAATGGCCCTTCCTGTATCGGTTTTCGTATCCCACTTGATCAGGCCTACTCCGCCCCGGTCAAAAAGGTATAAGTGCTGCCGGTCAGGGCTCGCGACCCCATACCACATATCTGGCTTAGGCGATGGGTAGGGTTTCTCGGTGAATGTCTTCTGAGTCGAATTGTAGATAATTAAGTTTGGATAAGCTCCGAGGAAATACACTTTGTTGTTCATTGGAAGAGATTGGCTCGCCCACAATTTGTAATTCACCGTCGTCCTGGGGAGAGGAATTGTTTCAACCGTCCCGGTGCGCGGGTTATAGCGGTGCACCACGTGGTGAATGGAACCGAACCAGATATCGCCGTTCCGATCCATAGCCATCGCCAGCAATCGGTAGGAGTGGATCGGAAGGTGAACGACATACATCCGCATCGCCGACTGGTCTGCTGCCGCCACCGCCCCCGTCAGCATCGTGAGCATGAGTACGCGAAATAGGCGGCTCATCTTCTTCCCCTCCCGGAGCCATCATCCATCTCCTCCCGTCTGCTTACGGTATTGCGCAGAACGCCTATGTCCTCCACCTCCACTTCGACGACATCCCCGTCCTTGAGAAAGATCTTGGGATTGGCGTTTGCGATAGAAAAGAAAGCAACTGAGCGGGCTTAAAGACAAGTTGTTTGGTGTTGGAGCTTTGCCGCACCTGGCCATTGAGGCGCAATGTGATTGCAAGACTGTCAGGACGGGAAACTTCATCGGCGGTTGTAAGCCAGGGGCCGATGGGAGCAAAGCCATCGCAGTTTTTGCCGCGAAACCACTGCTTGTCTTGAAACTGCAGGTCGCGCGCGCTTACATCGTTCATGATGGTGTATCCGGCGATGTACTTTCCCGCGTCTTCTACCGAGACTCGCTTGGCGCGCGCTCCCACGACCAATGCGAACTCAGCCTCGTAATCCACTTGCTCGCTGATGGCGGGGAGTGGAATAGATCGATTGTGACCGACGGTGACCGAGGCCAGCTTGGCGAAAAAGATGGGAGACTCCGGAGGGGATAAATTGTTTTCGGCGGCATGGTCGGCGTAGTTGAGACCCACGCAAAAGATTCGGCAGCGATCATCCACCAGAGACGCATACTCGATTTCATCCGGTGTAGCAGGGGCCATAGCTCGGCTGGAACCTTCCGCGATTCTCTGCTGAGCGCGCCGCATTGAATCCTTGCCGGCACGCAACAGCGCGGAAACGGAAGCGAACGTCGGATCGGCGGGAAAAGCCTGAGTCAGATCGACGACTCTTCCACTGACAATCGCACCAAGATGCGGGTGGTGCGAGGAAGACTGCGTGTAGAAGTTGAACAATTTCATCGTTGCTTATCGCGCTAGCGATGCAGTTTCGTTCTGCGGCAGGTGATCGGCGGAGCGGTTGAGCGCGCCAAATACCCCGCGTCGCCTCCATCTCTGGATAAAGATAGAAAAACTGACGCCGGCGACCGCGACGTTCAAAAAGCCGACCAGCCAATGTCGGCCGAAGAAATCGGCGGTGGCCGCAGTGCTGGTTGCGCAAAAGATGATTCCTAAAGCGCACTCATAAACATCCCGACGCAGTTCGGAGCGCGCAGCTTGCCGCTCCGCCAGTGGCAAGGCCCGCGTAATCTCTCCCCATAGGCCAGGCGGCCGGCAGAGTCGATAGAAGTTCTCAAGCACTTCCTTCTTCTCTGGTGGGGTGAGTAAGGTCACAGCGACAATCACGATCCATCCTGTGCCGAATATGGCCAGGAACCCTTGCCAGAAAGGGTGATGCGAGTAACCCAGCGGAAACCAGATGATATAGCTCAGGGGAAGACCAATTACCAGAGCAGCGATCTCTCCCCAAATGTTCAGGCGCCACCAGAAGAATCTCAACCATGCCAGAGGAAGAATGAAGGCGATCATCACGTTATTAATAAAGAGGAACCACGACATCATCTCGTGCACGAGCACATAGCCGATAAACACTGCGAGAATGAGCAGTATGAATGTAGCAATCCGGCCTGCCCATGCGTAATGACGGTCAGTCGCCTCTTTCTTGATCAATCGTTTGTAGAGATCGTTGATCAAATACGACGCTCCCCAATTCATCTCAGTGCTGATGGCAGACTGATAGGAAGCTAGCTCGCCGGCAACTAACAACCCAGTCAGTCCGGGAAGACTGAAACGCCGCACCAGTTCGCCCCATACCTGCTCGCCGGCGATGCTGTTGCGAGGAAAGGCGGCTGTCGCGATGAGTCCGAGGAAGAAAAATGGAATTACGCGCACTACCAGAGAAAGGAGTGCATTGAAGAGCTGGCCGACCTGCGCATGAAATTCATTTTTTGCAGCCATGAACTTCTGCGCCGTGAAACCCTCGCCTCCGGCCGGAGATGCAGCAAAGAACAAACCTTGAAGCACCAAAGCGAGGATCGTCAGGCTCGTGAAATCCCCTCCCGGTGGAGTGGACACGAAGAACGATCTGCCCGCGTTATGCGCCGCAGCCGCATAAACTGCAGACAGCCCTCCCAGCCGATGAATCAGTACAGGAATAAAGATGAGGTTGGCGAGGATAAAAAGTACAAACTGAAAGATTTCCGAGTAGACGGCTCCCAATAATCCACCCAAGACCGTATAGATGAGAGTAAGAGTCGCAGCGAAGGCGATAACTGTGCCGTTCTTCCAGCCGAGGATCGGGCCCACCGAATGAGTCAGCCATCCGGTGACGTATGCCATCAGTAAGACTGCCCATCCGAAGCTGAAGTAAATCGCTGCAATCGATCGGAAGATGCTGGCGGCGCGCCCTCCGTAACGAACCTGGACAAACTCTGCCGTAGAAACAATTTTCAGACGCCGCCAGAACTTCGACCAGATCACTGCGACGAGCGGCATCCAGATCACCCAGGGAATCCACCACCACCAGTTTCCTAACAGGCCGTCAGAGAAAATCAGCATGGTGAAGGCCGAGGCCGAGCCCGCGGAGGTGAAGGTAGCGACTGCGGAAAAGCCGATCGCCCACCATGGCAGTGAGCGGCCCGCCATGAAATAGCCTTCAATTCCTTTGCTGGCCTTGCGCGTGAAATAAATGCCGATCAGCAGCGCGCACAGAGAGTACAACCCGACCACGCTCCAGTCGAGAGCTTTCATGCAGCCGTCCCTCGCGAAGCGGGTCGGCGAGATTCCAATTCCGGGGCGCTGTCGATAGCCAGAGAGGTGAGGATCACTGTCACAGCGCCAACTCCAGCGCGTGAGTCACGAGCGCATCCGCGGCAAAGAAAGCCGAAGCCAGGGATTCGCGGCGCGTGAGCGCGCGCTGCCCGGGAACGGGCTCATATTCTGCGCCTTCCGTCGCCAGCATTCCGCCATTGAATTCCACGATCAGAGTCCGGGCTCCGATCTGGTGTACCCAATAGTCTTCGTAGTATTTCTCCGCGGGCTTGGTGTACGGACGCGGCGGACGCTGGTGGAACTGAAGCTGGTGCGCCTTCCAGGCGCGCTGCATGGCGAGGGCGAGCTGCGTTTCCTCCTGCGCCAGCGCTCCGCTTGAGTACACCGTCGGAGCGAATACCTCGGTGGGGTACATGAAATTATGGAAGTCGGCGAATACTGCCGGACGAATCTGCTCAAGGACCTCTTTCAGTGCGAGCGTCTGTCGTCCATGGGTGTCGTCCCAGTCGAACCACATGTCGAGTCCATCGTCGGTAACACTGGAGCCAAGCATGTTTCCCGTGGCTTCCCATTTCGCAATCTGGTCCGGAGTAAACCGCATCGGAGGTTTCTTGACATACGTGCCGTAAAAGAAATGGTTGGGTTCATTTCCTTCGGCAAAGAACTTTTCCTTATTTGCGGCAGTCCATTCCGGAATCCATGTTCCATGCCAAGAATCGGGAAAGTGTTGGGAAAAGCGCTGAGCTCCGCCAGGATTCACCAGGGGAAAGACGTGCAAGGTCATCTTCTCCAGGATCTGCCCGGCATTGACATCGGTATCGAATGGCTTTGCGGCATTGAGCAGCGCATCAAGGTATGCAAGCACGCCGCGCGGGCCGGTGGGCTCGCATCCGTGCATGCCTGACATGATCGCGACGGTCTTGGGACCTTTCCCAAGACGGAACTGATAGATGGGTAAGCCGGTCACAGAGCGGGTCAATTCGGTAAATTCGCAGCGATCTCGGTGACTTTCTGCGAGTCGGCGAAAGCGGTCGAGCCCGTCTGTGGCGGAAAAGAACCAGTAACGCTCTTCTTCAGGTGACCAGTTGAGAAACCGGCCGCGGGTGGAGAGCTGAGAGTTGAGGGTTGGGGTCATCGGCATGCTGCTGCTTGACAGATCACTTCCTCCCGTCTTTGGCATCGTTATCCAGCCCGCATCGTTTCTTGCCCATAAAGGAATTCCAGCAAGGCCGGAAACGGCAAACCGAAGCCATTCACGACGGTTCATCGCGAGGCCACCTGGGACTCACTTGCGTGTTCTCCGCATTGGCCCGAGGTTGAAGATTTGGCGTTTGCAGTATAGGACCGGGCGATCTGAAGCAGAGGGTCCGGCGGCTGGATCGAGATCTTCCAGATAATGGCCCCATTGGCCAGTTCACAGGTTTTCTGTAATGTCTGTGCAAAGGTTTCCTTTTCCGGCGGACCTTGCTTATGCCAGGAAGTCCAGTGAGCGTAGACGCCTCCATAAACGGGAAAGCGTCCGGCGGACGCAGCCCTGGCTTGGTCAAGCGACGCGGCCAGACCCGTCACCGTATCTAACTTGCTCCACCACAGCCATACACCATCCACGCAGCCGCTCATGCGGTCAGCAAAATCTCTATTCAGGCTGTAGATAGTCGGCACAAACAACAGTTTGGGATTGATTGCTTGTTTGGCTTTGTAGATACGACAAATGTAACCGCGGGAAAAGAGTTTGGCGTTCTCGCCCTGATCGAGATCATCGATATTTGCCCCGCGCAAATGGGGATGGTGCAACGCGAGCTTGGCTAGTGCTTCCATCCAAGACACAAAGTCGTGCTGGTATGGAGTCGAGGACCCCTCCGTCGGGGGAAGCAGGACCGGCCACTCATCGATGCCGGCGGTATCGGCAGCGGCGACGAGTTGCTGAAACTCGTTCCAACTGTAGGGCGGTCCTCCTGCAACCGGCATAGCGTGACAGGAGAATCCATCCTGCTTGAGCAGCGCAATCGTCCGCGAAACGTCGAGACTCCCATCGCCTTTCTGGATCACTTCTGACCATGCGCAGGGCGACTTCCCCATCGCATGCCAATCGGATATAGCGGGTGAATCTGCGTGACGGACGGTACTCTGAGCGAAGGCTTCCGTGCCGAGCCGCAGAACTAGAAAGATCAAACAAAGGCCAACTGTTTTTGACATGTCCGAGCCGGTGGGAATTCACCGCACCTAAACTTCAACCTGGTTTGGCGCCCACCGCCTCTGTCGCCACGCGGTGGGCGCGGAAGAGTCTCAGAAGGTATAGCGCAGTGCCATCTGGATGATGCGCGGGGTCCAGAGAATCTGCTCGCCAAGCCGGGAGGTATCGGTAGCAGCGATGGCGCCGGTCTTGGGGTCCGGAACTGGCCGCGGGATTATCGCTCCGAATTGCGCGGATGGAGTGGTGGAAAATACATGCACCGGAACGCGCTGCACCGAATGCCAGCTGGAAAAGATGTTAAAGATATCGAGCCGGTATTGCAGGTTGTGGCGTTCGCCGATAGGAAGGTTCTTCAGGAACGATACATCACCACGGCGGTACATTGGCGCTCGTAAGATGTTGCGTCCCGTGTTTCCAAAAGTCCCATCTGCGGGCACAGCAAAGGCGGCTTCGTTGAACCAGTCTCTCAATGTCTGCGAAGTTCCATGCGGATCCTGTCCGGCAACCAGATTCGCGCGCAGGCGGTCGCCGAAGGGATCGCCGGTTAAATCGGTGTGCAGGCCGCGGGCGCAACAGAAGACGCTAAAGGGGACTCCGCTGGCAAGGGTTACAATTCCGCTCGTTTGCCAGTTGCCCAAGATCCAGTTTCCGGGACCAAGGGAAAACTTCTTTCCTTTGCCGACGGGGAATTCATAGACGTAGGAAAACACCGCCCGGTGGGTTTGGTCATAGTCAGCCGGGCCGTAATCGCCGCGGATATTGTGCGTATCCTGAATCTCGTTGCTTCCGCCGCTGCCGTTCGAAAAAGTTGCGATTTCGGAATTGATGTCCAGTGCCTTGGACCAGGTGTAGTTCGCCCGCAGATTCAGCCCGTATCTGGTCCGCTGCTCTACCCGCACCTGGAGCGCATTGTAAGTGGAGTAAAGGATGTTCGCATTCGCATACGAGCCAGGTCCCAGATTGGGAAATGGCATTCTCGTATCAATGGGCTGGAAGGCGGAGCCGGTCGCAGCGCAGGGTGCAAATTGACCTGTTGCTTGAGAGGCATCGATCAGGCTGTTACACACTATGCTGGTGTTAGGAAGCTGGTCGGAGGTGGTGGGCAAAGTCGCATCGTTAAAGAAGTACTGAATAGGCTCATGCAGTGAGCGCGAACCCACATAGCCCAGATCAAGCAGTAGATCTTGAGTAAGAGCATACTGCGTGTCCAAACTCCACTGTTCAATGTAAGGTGGTTTGTTGTTCGGCCATTCAGATTGAAAACCGCCGTTCTGCCATCCCGGCGTAAAGTCGAGTGAATTGGGAGCGATGGTTATCGAAGGCCGGAACAATGTATTTAGTGCAAAGGGCGATGCCGACTCCGCCCCGGAGACAGGTGTTGTGGCGTAGAAGGGATCTCGCTTAAATACATATAAGAGATTGTTGGCGAAGTTGGATTCATCGTAAAAGCGCATGTAGATATCGTCGTACATTCCGAAGCCTCCTCGGACGACGAATCGATCTGAGGCGAAGGGACGAAATGCAAAACCAACTCGGGGTAGGAAATTGTTGATACGCCCAGAGACCAGTTTGTTGCTGACGCAACACTGGAAATATGTGGCTTTCGCAGTGGGATTGCTTGTGCCGTAGGTGTTCACAAAGTTTTGGTCGGCCCAGGCAAGGCCGCCGCCGTTGCCAAAGGTAATCACCGAGCCGCTCTGGTCGAGAGCATGCAAGCTGGCGGGAATTTCATACCTCATTCCCAGGTTCAGCGTTAGTCGAGGAGTAACCCTCCAGTCATCCTGAAAATAAAACCCCATGTCCGTGCCGCGGAGATTAATAGGAACCTTTAATGGACTGGGAGCCGTCACTGATTTGGGAAATCCGAGCAGTAGATCGGCAGCCGAATTGCCGTTGGTGGCACTTGATGACTTGCCCGCCTGCGTGGGATCGGAGGCTGTGAATGCGCCCGTAAAAGTGAGAGCACCGAAAGTATTGAAACCGGAAAAGTCCTGGAGCTGTATGCGACGGAACTCGGAGCCTATGTTGAACGTGTGGGCTCCACGGACCCAGCTCAGATTTCCCGAATACTGAAAGATATTGTCGGTTTCGTGGTTGGCGTTATTACCCTGCACGGGAGCACTGTACTGCAACGAGGACAGAACCACAGTGGGGACTCCGAAAAAACCTGGGGGGCTGGGCACATTGGCGAACCCAAGTTTCGATCGCACGCTGGAATCATAGACGCCGAGAGCACCGTTGTTGTAATTCTCACGGTTGTAGCCGGCGTTGAACACTCCGACCAAGTTGTTGGTGAAGTCGCGCTGGTATTGCAATCCGTACAAGTAAGAATGGACTACATCACTGGTGCCGATGAGGGGCAGCACCGACAGCGTGCTCTCGTGAAGTCGTCCGGCATTGCCGGTGAATGACAGTTGATCGCGGTCCGTCAGATGATGGTCGAATCTAGCCGTAAGCACATCCGTGTTGAGTGGATGCGTGCCGCTGCCCACAAAATTAAGGCATGGTACGGCACAAGTGATATTCGGCGCCGGGTAAAGCAGATTCAGCAAAGCCAGGCCTTGAGAACTAATCCTGCCACTCGGAATTTTGTTGCCCGCAAACTGAGTCCGCCCAGTCGGGTTGCCCGCAGTCGGAGCCACTGATCCCGTGGTTGCGGGGTCGTAAATGGGGAATGGCCAGTCGGAAAAATCTCCCTGTCGTTCCAGAGCGGTTGGCACTTGAGCTTGCGCCGCTGCGGTCGTTTGACGGATCCTCCCACCTTCGTAGCTCGCAAACCAGAATGTCTTATTTTTGCCGTCGTAAAGCTTCGGAATCCAAACCGGGCCTCCTAATTGGAGACCGAACTGGTTCTGTCTGCGCGGCGGGTTCGCCAGTCCGTTGAAGCCCTTTGCGTTGTTTATGAAGAAAACATTGACCGGATTCTTCGGCTGGAAGGCTGAGTTCTGGACAAAATCATAGATTCCGCCGTGGAACTGATTGGTCCCGGATTTGATGGCCACATTCACTTGTCCGGCGCCGAATCCGTATTGGGCCGAGTACAGGCCGTTCTGCAGTTTGAATTCCTGAATGGTATCGGCGGGAGGAATATTTGTCGGCCTGCTGAAGAACAAGTCGGTATCTGTCACGCCGTCAATGATGTAACTGATCGATGAGGGTCGCGCCCCATCCACGCTGACCATCGTGAACTGCGTATTCAACCCATGAGGATCGAAGATCGTGGCCTGAATTCCGCCCGATGCCTGCGTCACGCCGGCGTTGGTGGCCAATAAATTCGTAAAATCCCGGCCACTAATAGGCAAAGATTGAATCTGCTTCTCATTGATCACGCCTCCGACCGTCGCATTGTCCGATTGCAACATTTGAGCATTTGCCGAGACCTCGACCTGCTGCTCGACCGTGCCAACCTGCATGGTGAAATTCTGGCGCAAAGTCTGATCGACTTGAAGCACCAGACCTTTGGCCGCAGCGGTCTGAAATCCTCGATCCTCGACAGAGACGTCATAAGTCCCGGGAATGAGGTTCACAACGACGTAGTCCCCGGTCGATGTCGTAAGAAACGTATTGCTGATTCCCGTATTGATGTTGCGGACTGTGACCTTCGCTCCGGCAATCGTGGCTCCGGAATTGTCTTCCACATGCCCGAGAATACTGCCGCGCTCGTTTTGCGCGAAGAGTGACAGATTCACAAACAGGCACAACAGAGCCCCCACCCAAATCTTGACCGAGTTTCGCGACATGGCGTTTTTTCTCCTCCGCTTGAATACGGATCTTTAGAAACCTACGTTCTGCACGGTAGAACACTAATTTTCTTGGCCAAACATTGTTTAATCATGGGTCAAAATGTTGTCAAGTATTCCTGCATATTTTCGATTGCGCGCATTCTATACAGCAGAACGCGGTTCGCAGATAGAGCAAAATGAGCTTTACACTCACTTGCGTATTCTGCAAGACTGTGTGCGATCAAGAAACCAATGCCCGCCAACAACAACATCGCGGTGATCGAACGTATGATGCGCGTCCTGGAAAATTTTCAGGGAGAGCGTGACCTCGCCCTGGCGACTTTGGCGGCGCGTTCCAAAATGGTCAAAAGCTCGGTCTATCGAATTCTTTTCACCCTGGAACGCCTGGGATACGTCGAGAAGAATGGAGACGGGCAATATTCGATTACATCGCGTTTCGCTCGCCTCGGCGGGCAGATTCGCCCGCCCTCCGATTTGCCGGCGCTGGCTCACCCATTTATGACCGACTTGATGCGAAAGTTTCAGGAAACTGTCAATCTCGGCGTGCTCGACGGAGATGAAGTGTTTTATATCCGAGTCATCGAAAGCCCGCACACCTTTCGACTCGCCGCGCACGCCGGTATACGTAGTCCGCTGCATTCCACAGCTCTCGGCAAGGCGCTCCTTGCGTCTCTTCCCGATCCCGAATTGCAGAAATTGGTGAAGCGCTGCGATTTCCGTCGCTTCACCCGCAACACGATCTGCGAGGTTTCCCCTTTTATGCGTGAGCTGGTACGCGTGCGCCGGAGGGGTTACGCAATCGACAACATGGAGGATTCGGAAGGAGCGCGCTGCCTCGCCGCGCCGATTCTGGACGGTGAGGGACGAGGCGTGGCTGCTCTCAGTGTCTCTGGTCCGGCATCGCGTGTTCATCGAGCGCGCGATCCGGAATTGACAGAAGCACTCATCGGAGCATGCAAGCAACTCTCGAAACTGCTTGGTTACAGCACAGTACACGCAAGCAAAAGCGCATAGGAGCATGATCCCATAATGGAACTGGCTCTGGTTGGCGGCGATCCCATTCGGACGGATTGCTTTCCTTCGTGGCCCTCGTTCGGAGAAGAAGAAGTCGAGTCGCTTTTAGACGTCCTGCGAAGCGGCAGTTGGGGCGGCTACAACGAGAAGGTTGCGGAGTTCGAAGCGGCTTTCGCAGCCATGCACGAGACTCGGTACGCGATTTCCTGTGTCAATGGGACTGTTGCTCTTGAACTCGCTCTGAGAGCTGTCGGCATCGGCTGCGGTGATGAAGTCATCGTCCCGCCGATCACGTTTGTTGCCACCGCCACCTCGGTTTTGCTCTGCCACGGAGTACCGGTATTCGCCGATATCGATCCGCAAACGCACAACCTGTCGCCGACCGCGGCGGAGCGGGCCATCACTCCGCGCACCCGCGCCATCATTGTGGTTCATTTTGGCGGTCAGCCGGCTGACATGGACGGCTTCCGTTCACTGGCCGAGCGGCATCGGCTGGCGCTCATCGAAGATGCGGCTCACGCTCACGGCGCTGTCTGGCGGGGAAAACCGGTCGGGAATTTCGGAGTCGCGGCGACCTTCAGTTTTCAGAGTTTCAAACTGGTAACGTCGGGAGAAGGCGGAATCGTGCTTACCAACTCCTCCGATATTGCCGATAACGTGTGGAGTTACTGCAATCAGGGACGGCGCAAGGGTGGAGGCTGGTTCGAGCATTTCACGCTGGGTACAAACTATCGCATCACCGGATTTCAAGCTGCGATTCTTTCTCAGCAGATCAAGAGGCTGCCGGAGCAGACGCGCAAGCGGGAGGAGAATGTCGAGTACCTGCGCCACAGATTGCGGACCATTCCGGGATTCGAGTTGTCCGGGCCGGATGCGCGCGTGCAGCGCCATCCTCATTATCTGGTTACGCTCCGCTATCACGCTTCGGAATTTGCCGGAGCCAAACGCGACACGGTGATTCAGGCGCTGCGCGCGGAAGGCATTCCGGTCCAGCCGGCCTATCCACATCCGCTCTACCGCAATCCTTTATTTAGATCGGAGGCGCTGCCGCCGTGCCGATGCGGCCATTGGCGGTCGGCCCAGGACTACTCCTCGTTGTTTTTGCCTGAAAGCGAACGCTTCTGCGCTGAAGGGCTGTGGCTGGAGCACAACCTCTTTCTGGGTACACGCCATGATGTCGATGAGATCGTGGCGGCGTGTGAAAAAGTACACGAGAATCATTCTTCTTTGATTGCCTTTGAGCATGCAAAATCCGCAACACTCGTTTCCCATTAGACCTGCGATGGGGCTTACCTGCTTGCAAAAACTCGGAACTGGATTGTTTTTGATTGTTATCCTGGCCGCAGCGCCCCTGTTTGCAGCCCAGATTGAACCGAGAGCGAAAGTGCCGTCGACCGGCAATTTGCTTAGCGTCTGGAAGTTTCGTGAAGACTTCAGCAAAGGCATCCCGGGGTGGATGAGTTTTCCCCTTGCCCAGGATGTAGGTTATGACCCATCGATCTATACCGCTCGGCGTGCGGGCACGCCCGTGCTGGTGAGAGACGTGATCGGCGATGGGCAGCGCGAGTTGCGCGTAGGAATGATACGTCCGCTAAAGTTCCGCGCGACTGCCGGCTCAGCCATTCGGCTGGCGTACAACTCGGAAACAACGGGCGCTGTTCGAATGACACTGACCCTGGGTTCCGTTTCGGGAAGACGTTACACAACTGTCTTGCCACCAACCGAAGCTCGCCGTTCCTTTCAGGTCAGCGGAAAGAAGCTCGGAATTCCGGCCAGCGGCGACGAAATCGAAGTCATCGTGATCGAAGCCAAAGTAGACAGGCCGGTAGCGGATTCACACAACCGTCTAATCCTGTCTGTCTTCGAGATCGACGCCCAACGGAGAGCAGCGCTGCCTTTGCTACTGCCACGCCTGACGCGCTCGGAGGGCATGCAGGTCGCGGTGGCCGACGAAGTTTCGTTTGTGGATAGGCCGCTGCAGATTCAGACGGCTGCTCCTCACCATCCTGTCACATTGCTTCTGTTTGATGGTTCCGGAAAAGAAACTTCGCGGTCAAGCTTCACCGGCTCAGTTACTCCGGACCTAAATCGTGGATCGCCTGGCTTATGGAAAGCCGTGATCGAGTCTGAGGGTGAGCGCACAGAATTTCGTTTTTTGGTTCTTCGCAGAATTCCTGCTCATCCGCGAGTTTTACTGACGACTGCGCGTATCGCACAGTTGAAGGGAGATGCGCCGCTGCGCGATCTCATCCATCGCAAGGCGGAGCAGACTGCCGCCGCAACAGTCTTCAATCCATGGGCGGGAGAGAACATTCAGCTCCTTTCTCGAACCTCCGTTCTTTTGGGCTTGCCTCAGTACTTCACGCTGATGGAGAACTACAGCAATACCGCTTCCCTGGGCGCGTTGGATTACTTGCTTAATGAGAATTCACAGGGCCTGGAGCGAGCTAGGAAGGTCCTGCTCGAGAGTGCAAGCTGGCCGTCCTGGACCCCGCCCTGGTTTGCAGCGCAGGGTCTGCATACTTACTACGAAACGGGAATTTTCAGCCAGCGCCTGGCGCTCGCGTACGACCTGATCGCCGAGCAACTCAGCGCCCAAGAGAAATCGAAAATCGCTGAGGGATTCCTGCGCAACGCGATCGATCCAGCAATTGACGAATATTTTCTGAATGACCGAATGCCGATTGCAGCCAGCAATCATGCTGCTCATGCAGTGGGCGGAGCGATAGCCGATTGCGTCGCTCTCGAAGGCGATGTTCCGGAATGGAACAACCGTTTTGCGCCACGGCTGGCGCAATTGATTGTGAGTTATGAGCGGCTGATGAATGGGCTTTTTCCTGGAGATGGGAGCGAAGCTGAGCCCGCTGGTTATGAAGATTTCGCGATGGAAGGCATGTCCTGGGGAGGCGCGGCGCTGGATGCGCTCGGAATCCATTCTGCGCGCATGGATGACATGCTGCAGGCATTCTGGTGGGAAAAATACATTCGCATCCGCCCCGATTTGTTGCTCGACACCGGCGATTTCCACGGCGAATTGGGTTCCCTTCCAGGCTTTGCCTGGACTGCGGAATACGCCCACGATCCGTCGCTTCGCGCCTTCTATGAGAACGATAACCATACGACAGTGATGGCGATCTCGCGCTCACAACACAGCGAAAGTGAAGCGGGCGCATCAGACCCGGTTCCGGCACTGCTCGATCTCGCGTGTTGCACCGGACCGTCGAGCATTCCGCGCGTCGCTCCGCTTTCACGGGTCTTCCCATTACGCGGCAGCGCGGTGCTGCGCAGCGGCTGGAACGAAGACGATACCGTAATCTCGTTGCGAGCCGGTGCGTGGTTCAACCACGAACATCACGATCAGGGAAGTTTTCAGGTGGCTGCGTTTGGTGAGAAGCTCATTGCCGAAGCCGGATACAGCGATTACTACAAAGATCCGAGATATGTCGATTACTTTACTCAGGCTGCGGGTCATAACACAGTGTTGCTGGATCAGAATCCCTTCAGCCAGGGAGACTACGATGGACGCTACTGGTCTGCATTTCGTTCCCATCCGTCGATCGAGAGTCATCTCTTTTCTCAGAATATCGATTACCTGGTTGCCGATTTGAGCCCGGCTTACAAGGGAGCGCTGAAGCAGTTCACTCGCGACTATTTCTTCCTCAAGCCGGGGATCCTGATCATTCGCGATCGACTATCGTCAACTCAAGCTCATCAATACAGCTGGCTGCTCCATGCTCCGGCCGGGGCGCGGACGTCCATTGCCAAAGAAAAAGCAACCATCTCCGGCAGCAACGGAACTGCGGCGATTACAACCCCGAATGGAGATTGGAGTGTCACCTCAGAACCTATTCCCATAGCTGCTTATGGAGAGCTGGAAAAAGGGCGAATCTTCCCCCGCTCAGCTTTTGTGCTGAATACGCCGAAAGCGATGAATCACACTTTTCTTGTGGGCATGCAATTCATTAAAGGGCCATCGAGCGATTCTTCCGTCGCCTGGAAGAATTCAAGCAACGGAATCGATTTCGACGCTCACGACGGAGACGTAGAGATTCACGGAAGCTTCCGCAGAATCTCCGGCGGAGAACTATCGGCCGGGCAATTCACCACCGACGGGGATGGTCTAGCCATTTCCCAAAGGGGAACTCAGAGCGATGTTCTGATCACCCAGGCGCGCAATGTGCGGGCGATGAATACGGAGTTAGTTTCGACGACCGCCCCGGTCGACCTGATGTTCCATCAAGCCGCCACGGGCGTCCGCGAGCTTCATTTTGCCTGTCGCACGAATACCACGGTGAAGCTATCCTCTTCGCGACCCACACCCACAATTCGGCTCGATGGACACTCCTTCGCCGCTGAGTACCACAATGGAACGATGACTTTCGAGCTGCCGCAAGGAGAGCACATTGCCATCCTCCAGCCTTGATCCGTTTCTCAGCGAAGTCGCGAGTTGGAATGTCATGGACGCCAACGTGCACCTCGGGCACTCGGGCATTCATGGTCATCTGGCTTTGGAGACGCCTGCTCTACTCGAGGAGATGGACCGCTTCGGGATCGCGAAGGCGCTCGTCTCCCACTTTACCGCCGAAGAATATGACGTCGCCGAAGGCAACGCCGCGCTTCCCCGGGACCTGGACCAGCGTTTCGTTCCAGCGTGGTCGACCTCGGCCGAACCTTGGATTCTCAAACAACTGGAGCACTATAAAGCGAAGGCCGTACGCCTGTGGTTCAGCCCATTGCGGCACAATTTCTCCAGTGCATCCTGGTCAGCGGGAGAGCTATATGAGTACTTACAAGAGCGAGCCATGTTGATGACCGTCTCGCGCGAGGAGCTTGAGTGGAATACTCTCGCAGCCATTTTGCAGGACTTTCCTAAGCTTCGAGTTCTGCTCCTCAATGTCGGTTATCGCAGCGATCGGTATTTGCTCCCGCTGCTCGAACGCTTTCCCGGTCTTCATTTCGATTCCACCACCTATGTTGCGCATCGACAGTTCGAATCGTTTGTACAGACACACGGACCAGAGCGCATTCTCTTTGGCAGCCGGCTGCCTTTATACACGGCCGGCGCAGCGATCGCGGTACTCGCCACAGCGCGAATTTCGGACGAGGCCAGGCTGGCGGTTGCGGGCGGCAATCTGCGCCGGCTGTTGGGAGAGGCTTCGTGAAATCTCCAGTTCCCATCGTCGATTGCCATGGCCACATCGGCACTCATCCGGACTTTCCGGCTTACAAGATTTGCCCGCAAGAGATGGTTCAGGTAATGGACTTA
>Ga0134126_10002319_pt1 | contig 24066 bp, 21 predicted proteins | sample KB31752_FD_96881 | JGI IMG/M metagenome (GOLD analysis project Ga0134126, IMG submission 96881) | Terrestrial soil microbial communities with excess Nitrogen fertilizer from Kellogg Biological Station, Michigan, USA - KB3-175-2 | ecosystem: Environmental > Terrestrial > Soil > Unclassified ... | reverse complement strand
CAGCGAACTTTACTGGATCTATCTCGACCTCAATCGGTTGAAACTCGAGGTTCTGGTGAACGCGCGTGCCCTCACTGGCTCACGTCTGCAAATCGGGGCGACGATTTCGGCAGAGGTCTGGCTGCAAGGCCATGTCCTCGACTCGCGCGCGTTGCGCCACCAATATGAAGGCGTCGATCAATCTTGCTCCACCGCCTCTCTATGGTCACACTTCCTGCGTCATAACTAAGCTCAAGAGAGCGATCCCGATTGCATGAAGCGTTTCATCATCATTGCGCTCACGCTCGTCCTGCTTGCCGCTGCTGCCTACGTCATAGATCAATATTGGATTCATCGCTACGACTCGGTGATTAAGGCGGAGGCGACGCGTTATCACGTCGATTCGGATCTCGTCTGGAGCATTGTTTACGAAGAGACCTATTTCCGTCCCTGGAAAAAAGGCGAGAAGGGTGAGATCGGCTTGATGCAAGTCACACCCACCGTGGCCCGTGAATGGGCGACGGAGACCGGCACCGGCGCCACACAACAGTCTTCCACGTTTGACGCCAACTCATTGTTAAGTGACGCCAATCGCAACGTGCAGATTGGATGTTGGTATCTGGCAAAGTTTAGCGACGAGTACCGCAACCTGCCGGATCGCGAAGCGCGGATGCTGGCCGCGTACAACGCCGGCGATAGCCGCGTAATTGAATGGAACAAAGTGCCCGAAGGCGCACCGCCGCTCACCGAACAACAATTCATTGACCGTATCGATATCCCTTCGACGCGCGCTTACGTCACTTCAATCCTCAAGCGCTATCGCCATGTGAAATCTGCTAAGGCTCAATGACACGGGTCAGACAGGCTGAATCGTTCAGATGAATGCAATCTATTCTGCTCGCTGGGTCCTCCCAATCGCCTCGGCCCCGATCGACTTCGGCGCGGTGGCGATCGAAGGTGAGCGGATCGTCGCGGTTGGTGCGGCCATCGATCTTGCAGCGCGCTTCCCGCATTTCCCCGTCACAGATTTTGGAATTAGTGCCATCCTGCCCGGCCTGGTCAACGCGCATTCACATCTCGAACTGACGGTCATGCGCGGGTTTCTCGAGCCTGAAGAGCACGATTTTTTTGCCTGGCTTAAAAAACTCACGATCGCGCGCATGGCGATGACCGCTGACGACCTGTTCGTTTCTGCGGCCTGCGGTGCGATCGAGGCGGCGCGTGCGGGTATTACTTGCGTGGGCGATTCAAGCTCGGTGGGAACCCGCACCATGCCGGCTCTGGCGGAGATCGGGTTGCGTGGGATCGTCTATCAGGAATCGTTCGGGCCGGATCCCAGCCTGGCTGCACAGAATGTCTCCGGATTGCGTCGCGAACTCGACGCGATGCGCGCGTTGGAGAGCGCAACCGTTCTTGCAGGTGTTTCGCCGCATGCGCCGTACACCGTGAGCGCGCCACAGCTGGAGTTGATCGCGCAACTGGCGACTGCCGATCGATTGCCATTGATGATGCATGCAGCGGAATCGCAGGCTGAAAAAGCTCTGCTGGTTGCAGGCACTGGCGCCTTCGCGGAAGGATTGCGCAAGCGCAACATTGACTGGCGAGCGCCGGGAGTTTCGACTATTCAATATCTCGCGCAGCACGGCATCATGGAAACAAGACCGTTGCTCGCGCACTGCATTACCGTCGACGATCAGGACATTGAAACGATTCGCACAACCGGCGCGAGCGTAGCCCACTGTCCCAAGTCAAACGCGAAACTTCGTCACGGTGCCGCGCCGTTTGCGAAGTTCCTCGGCGCCGGATTGAAAGTGGGGTTGGGGAGCGATTCAGTCGCCAGCAACAACACCTGCGATATTCTGGAGGAGGCGCGGTTTGCGACGCTACTGGCGCGTGTTAGTGGCACAGACTTCAGTCTGGACGATCGCCCATCACAGACTGAAGTCTGTGCCACTGACGCACTCTTAAGCGCCACGCTCGGCGGCGCTCGCGCGCTTGGTTTGGATCGCGAAATCGGATCGTTGAAAGAGGGAATGCAGGCCGACCTCGTCGTCGTTCGGCTTGACGGTTCACATCAACAGCCCGTCACAAACCCGGTCGATGCACTGATCTTCTCTTCCTCAGCTCGCGATGTGCGAATGACGATAGTGGCGGGCAAAGAAATTTTTCGTGATGGCAACGTCTCGACCGCAGACGAGATGGAGCTTCAAGGGCGACTCAAGCTCGTTCGGGACAAACTTGAAGAAGCCGGTAAACAAAATGCAGTGAGCAGTGAGCAGTGAGCAGTGAGCAGATTATATCTGCTTACGTCGGGTCACCGCTTACCGCTTACCGCTCACTGCCTACTGCTTACTGCTTACTGCTTACTGCTTACTTTTCTGGTTTTTTCGGCCGCGTCACGCGCGGCCCAAAGTTGGCCTTATCAACCTTCTATGACGCTCATCGCGCTTACTGCTCGTTTCTCGTAAGCGGCGATGGTCGTCAGGTTCTGTTTTTCAATTGGAGTCAATGAAGCTTCGTTGAATTTCGGGTCAGGTTTGTACCAATCAAAGCTGGCGAAGTACTTCTGGGTCCACTCGTTTTTAAAGACTTTGCCGTGACGCGCGTAGATTTCGTCGCGCATCTTGCGGACGTCCTCGACAAAAAGCCCTGACAACAGAGCGCGAGTGATTGGCTTCGTGCTGATTTGATTGTGCAGCTTGTTTTCGTAAGCAACTATCGTCTCGACATTCGTCTTGTCGGAGCCCGTTAGCTCTTCGTCTTTGAATTCCTCGTTCGGATCGTACCAAACTTGTCCGCCGAAATACTGCTGCAACCAGAGCGTTTTGAAGACCCGGCCATGGCGCGCGTAAATCTCGTTTCGCAGCAAGCGCAACTCATGCAGACTTAGTCCCCGCAGCATCGTTTCCGCAATGAGTTTGTTTTCAAAGAGCTCCATGTCGCCGGGAGCGATCGCAATTTTGCGTTGCTGGCGACGGATAGTGTCGATCAGCTGAAGGTTCTTTTGCTCAATTGGGGAAAGGCTTTTCGGATTGTAGTGATCGGCGGGCCGATACCAGTAGCGCTCATCGAAGTATTGCTGCAGCCATGGTTCATCAGCGAAGCGTTTGCCGCGAATGGCTTCCACCTCAGCCGCCAACACCGTCCATTCCGCGTTGGTGTGCGTGCCGAGCTTCCTGCGCGTCAGTGCTTTGTCCTGATAAAGACGCATGTCGCCGGGCTCGACTGTCTCGTGTTGCGCCGCCTCCGTGAGACGAATCACGTCGAGGTTGTCCCGCTCATGATCATTCAAGGCAGTGTTCTGGAACTCAGCATCGGGCTTATACCAGTCGCGCGATTGCAGGTAACGCTTGATGTCGGGATCTTTGAAGATGCGCCCATGCTTGCCGAAGACAATGCCGCGGACCAGCTTGAGATCGTAAAGCGTCAGCGGGCTCAGGTCTTTCGCTGAAATATTTCGTCCGCGAAAGTCGAAACTCTCCCAGTTCTTGATCGTCGTGTACTCGTCCTGCGCGAAAACGGAGGAAAAAGCACTGAGCGAAGCAAGCAGGAAAAGCGTGGCCAGAAGCCGGTACGGTGTGACAGGGGATTTCATGTGTTACCTCTCGGTTACCAGGACGACCGAAGTTTTCTGTTTTGCGAGCGAAATAATTAGCACCGCCGCCGCGCGGAAATTACGGGTTAGCCGAAAATGTCGCGGACCTTGTCCGACAATTTCTTGTCTTCCAGGTCTTTGGTTTCGATCCGCTCGAGCTGCTCGAGCAGTTTTCGCTGCTCGCGCGTGAGCATTGTCGGTGTTACCACCGAAACTGAGACGAATAAGTCACCGCGTCCCCGGCCTCCGAGAACCGGCATGCCCTGGCCGCGCACTCGAAAAACGGTTCCGGTTTGCGTGCCCGCGGGAACCTTCAAGCTGTCCTGGCCGCTCAGCGTCTTGACGTTGATTTCGGCCCCCAGCGCGGCCTGCGCAAACGTAACCGGCACCGACGCGTAGAGATTATTGCCCTGCCGCTCGAACAATTCGTGTTCGGCAACATGAATGACAACGTAGAGATCGCCGGGCGCACCGCCATAAGCTCCTGACTCGCCTTCGCGTTGCAGACGCAGCCGCGATCCGGTTTCTACGCCGGCGGGAATCTTCACTTCGATCTGTTTTTCGCTTTCGACGCGGCCTTGGCCCTGACAACCCGCGCAAGGCGAAGTGATCACCTGACCGGTGCCGCGACAATTGCCGCAAGTGCGCGAGACTGAAAAGAATCCTTGTTGAAATCTAACCTGGCCTGCGCCGCCGCAAGTCTGGCACGTCTCTGGCCGAGTTCCCGCGGCGGTACCGGCGCCATTGCAGGTCTCGCACGTTTCCAGCTTCGGAATACGCAGTTGCGCAGTCATTCCCGTCGCTGCCTGTTCCAGCGAAATCTCCAGGTCGTAGCGCAAGTCCGCGCCGCGTTGTTGTCCCGATCGGCGCGAGCCCGTCCGCGCACCTCCGCTAAAGACATCGCCGAATCCAAAGAGATCGCCAAGAATGTCTTCGATGCCGCCGAATCCCGGCGCGCCCCAGGCCGCGCTCGCAGCGCTCGACACGCCCGCGTGTCCGAATCGATCGTAACGTCCGCGTTGTTCCGCGTCGGAAAGGACGGCGTACGCTTCAGCAGCCTCTTTGAATTTCTCTTCGGATTCCGGGTTAGCCTGGTTTTTGTCCGGGTGATACTGGTGGGCGAGCCGCCGGTAAGCGCTCTTCATTTCCTGTTCGGTCGCACCGCGTGCGATTCCCAATACTTCGTAATAATCGCGTTTAGCCATAACCTTCTATCAAAGCGAGCGGCCAGCAGATGTGCCGACGTTCCGGCAAGCTACTGACCGTCTATGGAATTCTATCTGAACTGCTTTAGTTGCTCAATCCGCTGGTCTGGTTTCTTCGGTGCCCTGCTTCATCATGGCGTTGGTCAATTTCGCCCCCAGTCGCTCCACCGCATCCAGTGACATTCTGACCTCGCCAATTTCGTCAGATTTTATTGCGGCTTCGCCATCAGTCAGCACTCTCTGGCCGGCTTCCTGCTGGTCGGCTTCAAGCAAACCACCGAACTCAAGGAAAGTTCGTTGAGTATTCTTTACGAGGCTCGCCAACTTGTTGCGTAAAGCAATTCTCTCAGTTTCAGACCGATCGCTGTCGGCCATTGTCTCGGCCTCTTTGATAATGTTCTCGATCTGTTCCGGAGACAAACCCGACGTGGGCGTGATCCGCATCTGCTGTTCGCGACCCGTCGTTTTGTCCGCAGCAGACACCGATACGATTCCGTTGGCGTCGACTTCAAATGAAACTTCAATTTGCGGCACGCCCCGCGGCGCCGGCGGAATTCCCACCAGTTCGAATTTGCCGAGACTCCTGTTGCCCGCAGCCACGTCCCGCTCGCCCTGCATCACGTGAATTTCCACGGACGCCTGGTTGTCAACGACGGTCGTGAAGTTCAGGCTGTTGCGCAGGGGAATAGTCGAATTGCGCTCGATGATCTTGGTAAACAGGCCGCCCCGGGTCTCCAAACCGAGGCTCAACGGCAAAACGTCGAGGAGCACGATATCTTTGACATCGCCACTCAACACTCCGCCTTGAATCGCCGCGCCCATAGCGACGACTTCGTCAGGATTGATCTCAGCTGAAGGCTTCTTACCGAAAATCTTTTCCACGGTCCGTTCGACGATTGGCGAGCGCGTCTGGCCGCCAACCAAAATGACCTTGTCTATATCCTTCGCCTGCAATTCGGCGTCCCGCAATGCTCGTTCACAAGGTTCGATCGTTTGCTCAACCAAACCCTCAACCAGCTTTTCGAACTGATCGCGCGTCAAGGTTTTATTTAGATGCTTGGGTCCCGACGCGTCGGCCGCAATGAATGGCAAGTTGAAACTTGCGTCGGTAGCTGAAGATAGTTCGCACTTTGCGCGTTCAGCGGCTTCCTTCAAACGCTGCAGGGCGAGCCGATCTTTGCGCAAGTCGATGCCCGTGTCCGTCATAAATTGGTCCGCCATCCAATTCATGATGCTTTCATCAAAGTCTTCGCCACCGAGAAAGGTATTACCCGAAGTCGAGAGGACTTCGAAGACACCTTCATTCATCTCCAGAATTGAAATGTCGAAAGTGCCGCCGCCCAGGTCATAGACCGCGATCTTCTCGGAGGCCGACTTCCCGAGACCATAGGCCAAAGCGGCCGCGGTCGGCTCGTTGATAATGCGATTCACCTGAAGGCCGGCGATTTTGCCGGCATCCTTAGTAGCCTGACGCTGCGTATCGTCGAAGTACGCGGGCACAGTGACGATCGCATCAGTGACAGCTTCGCCGAGAAAATCTTCCGCCGCGGCTTTCAAACGTTGCAGCAGAATCCCGGAAAGCTCCGGCGGACTATAGATCTTTTCCTGGACGCGGACGTGCGCGTCGCCGTTCGACGAATTTACGACTTCGAACGGGACGGCGTCTCGCATGCGCTTGGTCTCGGCAGAGTCGAACTTTCGTCCAATCAAGCGTTTCACTGCATAAACTGTATTGGCGGCGTTCGTAACCGCCTGGCGCTTGGCAATCTGTCCCACGAGCCGCTCGCCCTTGTCGGTGAAACCCACAACGCTGGGCGTAGTCCGACCGCCTTCTTTGTTGGGCACGATTTGAACTGCGCCACCTTCAAGAACGGCGACGCAGCAGTTCGTCGTCCCTAAGTCGATGCCAATTATTTTTCCCATAGCAGGTGCGGCTAACTACCGGACTTGGGCGCCGCTACTTTGACCATCGCGGGTCGCAGCAAGCGGTCTCCAATCCGATAACCGCGGGCAAGCTCTTCAACTACGGTATCTGGTTCGTGTTCGTCGGAAGGCTCAGTAACGACAGCCTCATGGATGTGTGGATCGAAACGCTCGCCGACCGCCGCGATGGGCTGCACGCCAAACGATTCGAGCACCTCCGAAAGTTGTTTGCTGATTAACTGGACTCCGTGAAGGAAATGACGGAACTCAGCTGACTCACTGGTCTCAACTGATCGTTCAGCATCGACCGCGCGAGAAAGATTATCCATCACTGGTAGCAGTTTCTGCGCCGCCTCGGCGACGACTCGGTGGTAGGTTTCTGTGCGCTCGCGCTCGACGCGCTTGCGATAATTCTCGAAATCCGCCTGGCGGCGCAGCAGCGCGTCCTGCGCTTCCGTCACAGCCGTTTGCAGGCGTTTGATTTCAGCCCGCGAGGCCACCAGCTCAGCAGTCAGCGGTCCCCCGCCTTGCGCGTCACTCGGCGCGTCAGCTTCAATTACTGCTTTCTCTTCCGCCGCCCCATCGTCTTCAAGCGATGTCTCTTCGTAGAGCGGATCGTCCTCAAAGCGGATTGGAATGCGGTTGGCGGTCTGCGATTTTCGGTCTCCCACAATAAACCTTCGAGTCAAACTATTCTGATGTGAGGGATATCGAAGCGGAAAACGTCTCAATGCAACGACGCTTCATTCGACAGTGCACGCTCGATAAAACGTGCAAGATAGTTTACCACAGCCATCGTGCGGCCATATTCGATTCTTGTCGGCCCGACGACGCCTATAGTTCCTGAGACCTCACCGCTCAACTGGTACGACGCGGTAATGACCGTGCACTTCTTCATCGAGGGAACGGCAATCTCGTCACCGATAACAACCTTTACCCCACGTGGGGCGCGATCGCTATCCAGACACTCGTTGAGTATCTTGACCAAACGCTTCTTCTCTTCGAGTGTTTGCAAGAGTTCGCGCAACCTTTCGCGATTAGCAAACTCGGGCTGGGTCAGAATATTGAAAGCGCCCTCGATATAAACTTCACTCGTCGCGCTATCCTCATCGTCCAGACTACGCTCGCAGAGCAGCATTGCGTTGTGTAAAAGCCAGTCGTAAAGCGCCTTCTCTTCCCTTATTCGCGCCAGGATCTGCTGGCGAATTGAACGCAAGTTCGTGCCGTAAAACTCTGCGTTTAGATATCGCGCGATGGCGTCCAGATCGTCCTGGCTGAAACGTTCATCGAGCCGAATGACTTTGTCATGCACGATGTTGGAAGTGGAAACCAGCGCCACCAGAATGCGGTTATCGGGAAGATTGAGAAAGCTGATGTGCTGCAAGCCATTCTCGGACAGTGACGGCCATACTACGATTCCGACATTCCGCGATAACTCCGAAAGCACATGAGACGCCCGCTCCATGAGTCGATCCGGGCGCATCGTTACTTCCATCACTCCACCAATATCTTCAATCGCTTTGAGATCCGATTTCGAAAGCCGTGTGTCGCTTACTACGTTATCGACGTAATAGCGATAGCCTCGATCAGTCGGAATGCGACCGGCTGAAGTGTGCGGCTGTTCGAGCAGGCCGAAGTCATCCAGCTCAGCCATCACGTTTCGAATGGTGGCGGAACTCCAACCCGACCCGTGCGCAAACTGATCGGCAACCACATGGGAACCAACCGGCTCACCAGTAACCAGGTGCTCCTGAATAATCGTCGCGAGTACGGCTTCCCGTCGTGATTCGGGGGTCGGGCGCGATGGTGTGGTTGAAGTTGAGGATCGCCTGGTCATAGATAATGCCTGGCTGTTTCTGCCAGCCGAACGTGTGCGGAGCCAGTATAGCCAATTCGAAAAAACGCCGCAAAACCCTTAGTCACCGTCGGTTTCCTCATGCTCGCCCACGACGTTGGCGTCGTAGCGCTGCAATGTCTTGTCCGCTTAAGTCATTCGACCCCAAACGCTTATCGCGCTCTGACGCGAATCCGCGAGCCTGATTGGGCATCGCCACGAGCTAACTTTGGTATTTCCGGCGGATTTTTGCCGGTTCTGGTGGGCCATTTGACCGTTGGCCCAGTGGCCCATAAGATTCGTGCGTCAGGCACTCCGGTCATGCCCCAGAACAACTTGCACCTTCAGAGAGTCTTTAGCGACGCGTTTCGCCACCTCGACCCGAAAGGTCGGCGGTTTCGTCTCACTGTCGCCGATATCGAGGTGCGTTTCTTCCCTTACGCCGGACTTCACCACACCATTCGGGTCCGCTCAGGTCGCGTGTATGTGCGACTCTCGGACATTTTTGACGCGGCGCCGCCTGAAGTCATTCGCGCCCTGGCGTTTCTGCTGGTGGCACGACTGCTGTCGCGAAAAGCGCCCCCGGCTCAGGAAAAGATCTACCGTGGGTATGCATTTAGTCCCGAAGTTCTGCGCGCTTCGGACATCGCGCGGCAAAAACGCGGTCGGAAAGTAGTCTCAACGGCGCGCGGCAAAACTTACGACCTCGAGGAATTGTTCGCGCGGCTGAACCGCAAGTACTTCGCCGGTGAGATAGAAAAGCCGGTGCTGACCTGGTCCAAGCGGCGAGCCAAACGAATTCTTGGACATCACGACTCAGTTCACAACACGATCACGATCAGCAAAGCGCTGGATGCTCGCGACGTTCCCGAGTGGTTTGTCGAGTACATCCTTTATCACGAGATGCTGCACATCAAGCATCCGGCGAAGTTAATCAACGGGCGGCGCTATTACCACACGCCGGCATTCCGCTCCGAAGAGCAGCGCTTTCCTCGCTATCAAGCTTCCCAGGACTGGCTTGACCGAGTAGTCCGTAAAAATCGCGAACTGCGCGCCCGCGCCGCTTAACGCGGCAACGAGCAAAGGGAAATTGTATTGTCCCCCACTTTGCTCTTCGCTCTTCTCTCCTTTGCTCTTCCCTCTTTGCTCTTAGCCCTTTGCTCTTAGCTCTTTGCTCTTAGCTCTTTGCTCTTAGCCCTTTGCTCTTAGCCCTTTGCTCTTAGCCCTTTGCTCCTAGCTTTGCCGCTCCCAGTCTTTCCGGAACTTTATTCCGGCCGCCACGTTTACACATTCAGGTAGGTGGGCTCCTCCTGAGAGCGGGCAATCAAAGCGAACGCAGTTGACGAGACTGCTTAGCAACGGTTGCTCGCTCTGTTTCTTTTAACCTCGCTGGACAATTGTCAGGTGGCCTCGCTAGACTACACGGTTTCAAGTAGCCGCGGATCGCCATCTATGCGACCGCCATCACAGATCCAAGGAGCACCGACTAAGTCCTAATGGCAATTCCAGCAACCCAAATTCGGCGCGGCATGGTCATCGTTTTTGAAGGCCAGCCGTGCAAAGTAGTTGAATTTCGTCACCACACGCCCGGAAATTTGCGGGCTATGATTCAGACCAAGCTGCGCAATATTCGCACTGGTTCGTCGTTTGAGCACCGCTTTCGCTCGGCCGACACCATCGAGCGCGCCTCGATGGAACAGCATGAGATGGAGTACCTGTATTCCGATGGCTCACACCATCACTTCATGAACACTGAGTCGTACGAACAGGTGGCTTTGAGTGATGAGGACCTGGGCGACGCGGCCCAATGGCTAACGCCCGGGCTGAAGATTCAGGCGGAATTTTACGAAGGCGCCCCGATCGGAGTCGATCTGCCGCCGTCAATGGAATTGACGGTAACTCAGACCGAGCCGTCTCTGAAAGGCGCCACCGTTTCTAATGTGAACAAGCCGGCGACTCTGGAAAACGGAGCCATAGTTACAGTCCCGCCATTCATCAACGAGGGCGATCGCATCCGCGTAGATCCGGCCGAAGGCCGCTACATCGAACGCGCCAAGTAGTCCGTTGAGAGTTCGACTTTGAGTTGCGTTTATCGGAGCAGCCAAATAGAGTTTGCACTCTCAAACCCGTGTACCTTCTCTACAGTTTTCTGCTGACGCTCGGCTTTGTCGTGCTGCTCCCCAGATTTGCCATCGACGCGCTGCGCAATGGCAAATACGTAACTGGACTTAGCCAGCGGCTGGGCGACATTCCCGAGGTCAACCCAAACGGCCGCCGAGTTATTTGGCTGCACTGTGTCTCCGTCGGCGAAGCACAAGCCGCGCAATCACTCGTGCGTCGCCTTCACCAGGCGTTTCCGGATTTTGACCTCGTAGTTTCAACGACCACGGTTACCGGTCAGCGACTTGCGCAGAGTATTTTCCGCGAGCAGGCCTCGGCAGTTTTTTATTTTCCGATCGATTGGACTTGGACTGTGCGGCGAGTTCTTGGCAAGCTGAACCCCGCGGCGATCCTGATCATGGAGACCGAACTTTGGCCCAATCTCTTTCGCGCCGCGCAAAACAGAAACATTCCGGTTGGGTTGCTCAACGGCCGAATCTCCAACAAGTCGTTTAAGCGATACAAAAAGATCCGTGGATTTATTGCGCGGGTGCTCGATGACGTGTCTATCGCGGCCATGCAGAGCGAACAGGACGCAACGCGGATTCGGGAGCTCGGATTGGACGAAAGCCGAACTCATGCCACCGGCAACTTGAAATTCGATAGCGCGGGCGCAGCGGCGGACGAAACCTTGGCAAATGAAATTCGCGAGCGATTTGGCTTCGCTGACGGCCGACCACTGATAATCGCTGCCAGCACACACGAACCCGAAGAGGCCGTCGTCCTGGATGCACTCCGAACCATTCGCCAAACGGGCAAACACATTCGGCTATTGTTGGCGCCCCGTCACCCGGAACGCTTCAACGAAGTCGCGTCATTGTTGGCTGCCTGCGAATTCTCCTTCGCACGGCGGTCCGAAGTGCCAAACACCAACGATGTTCTTGCCGACATCGTCCTCCTGGATTCGATCGGAGAACTCAGCGCAGTTTATCCATTGGCTGATATCGCGTTCGTCGGGCAGCATCGCTAAACACGGCGGCCATAACATCATCGAGCCAGCCGCGCACGGAGTGTGCACCGTGACGGGTCCGCATATGTGGAACTTCGCTGCGATTACGAAGGCGATGATGGCTGAAGGTGGATTGATCCAATTGCATGAGACTCTCGAACCCGCCGCCGAACTCGCACAAGTCATTCAAGAGCTGCTATCTGACGACGAACGTCGCGTGCAGATCGGTGAGCACGCTCGCATAGTTTGTGAAAGTAATCGAGGCGCGACGACTCGTACGCTTAGCCTGCTCGCTACAATTTTGGACGCTTCCGCATCACCCGCTCGAGAAGCTTCCTTCTCAACTGTTCCCGCCGCAACTGCCAAATGAATAAAGCTGCGACAATTGCGCTTGCTCCGTTCGGCGCGTTGTACAGCGCGGCGGTCAAGGTGCGTTCGACCGGTTACGAAAAGCAATTCTTGAAATCGCACACTGTCGCCGCGCCGGTCATCAGTGTCGGAAACATCACCGTAGGCGGCACAGGGAAAACGCCACTCGTACAATGGGCCGCTCGCCGGCTCGCGGAGAGTGGCCGGCGAGTTTGCATCCTCACCCGCGGTTATCGCCGCGAAAATACAAAACAGCGCGTCGTCGTTTCTGATGGTGAGCAAATTCTTTCCGATGTAATCCAGTCGGGGGACGAAGCCATGATGCTGGCGCAAGCACTTTTGGGAAAAGCGAGCGTTGTCTGCGATGTCGATCGCGTGGCCGGCGCGCAATGGGCGATCGAGAATCTCAACGCGGAAGTATTGCTACTCGATGATGGATTTCAACATCGGCGTCTCGCGCGCGATTTAGACATTGTGACAATCGACGCCTCGAATCCGTTTGGCAACGGAAGACTTCTGCCGGCCGGAATTCTGCGCGAGCCGATTAATAATTTAAGTCGCGCCGACTGCATTGTATTGACGAGAGTGGCCCACGGAGCGGAGCCGAAACTGATCGAACGCATTCGCCAAGCGACAAATGCTCCCATCATGGAGTCACGAACCGTAATCGAACGTGTTTGCCAGTTGGACGGAAGTGAAGTTGGTGTTGATGCTTTCGCGCGGCAACCCGTGGCAGCTTTCTGCGGTATCGGAAATCCGCGCGCCTTCTTCAAACAGTTATGTTCGGCCAATTTCGATGTGCGCCACACGACAGCATTTCGCGACCATCAGAAATACTCACAATCCGACATCGATCGAATCAGCGATCACGCCAAAGCCAAAGGCGCCCAGGCCCTTACCACCACCGCCAAAGATGCGGTCAAATTGCAAGAGCTCAATTTCGACCTTCCCTGTTACGTGGCGGAAATTGAACTTGAACTTTCGGACACGCCTGGACTGCTCGACTTAATCGGGCAAGCTATCGCAAAGAAAACGAAATAATCGTTTATAGCTGGGGACTCGGGACGGCTTCGGGTGGCGTAGCCTTCGGCACGGTTCGGACCGTCGGCGAAGGCTTAGGAGGCGGAGGCGGAGGCGGCTCGCTTTCTTCGGGCGTGGGCTGGCTCGCACGGTTTGCGTTTGTGTTTCGGTTGCCGCTGCGATTGCTGTTCTCGTTGCTGCCAAAATTCCCAGTGACAGTCGCGGGAATCTCGGTGGCGGCGGGCGTGGGCTTGGCAGTCGGCGTGGGACTCGGCACGGTAACTGATTGAATGTTGCTCTCGCTCTGTCCGGTTGGCGTGCCGGCCGGCTGGACCGCCTGACTGTTTGGATCGGCTTCGAGTCCAGGCTGGCTCTGCGTTTGATCGACCGGAGTGCTGCTGCGTGTGAGAAAGAAAACGACGGCGAACACCGCGATCAAAACTATCGCGGCAGGCACCATGACTCGCCATGGGTTGAACCGGTCAGCCGTTAAGGCCGCCTGCTGTGCATGTGCAACTTCCGCGTTGCGACGCACCTGCGTAATTTCCGGGCGCGGTCGCACAAGGGTGGCTTCGTCCGCATCGTCAAGCGGGGCCGCGACTGGCGCATTTGGAACAGTTGCCGCAGCGCTCACCATTGGAAGCGACCGCTCGCTTGGAGTTTCTTTCGCTGCGGTTTCCGTCAACTCAGCTGACAACTCGCCGGCTGATTGATATCGATCGATTGGCTGCTTCGCCAGTGCGCGCTTGATCACCTTGTCAACTGCTGGGGGAAGATCGGGCCGCGCCAACAAAACCGAAGGCGCCGGATCCTGCACCTGCTTCATCATGACCACAGTCGCCGATTCCCCTGCAAACGGCACCCGTCCGGAGAGCATTTCGTAAAGAATGATTCCCAGCGAATACACATCTGAACGCGCGTCCAGCGCTCCGGATTGCGAGCACTGCTCAGGCGACATGTATTGCGGTGTGCCCACCACCAGGTTCGCATGAGTAATGTCAGACTCGCTCGAGTTTTTTGGCTGGCGAATTTTGGCGATGCCGAAATCAAGCACTTTCGCCCACTCGTCGCCGTCGTGACGCACCAGCATGATGTTCTCGCTTTTCAAATCGCGATGAATCACGCCTTGCGAGTGCGCCGCATCCAAAGCGCCGGCAACCTGACGCACGATGTTCACTGCGCGATCGAGCGCTAACGGGCCTTCCGAGGCGATGACTTCTTTCAATGTGCGCCCGTCGAGATATTCCATCACCAGGAAGACGACGCCGTTTTCTGCTTCGCCGAAATCGGTGACACTCACGGCGTGCGGATGGGAAATCTTCGAAGCAGCCTTGGCTTCGCGCGAGAAGCGCGCCACCACTGCATCATCACCGGCGAGCGATGGCCGCAGAACTTTGATCGCGACCGTCTTGTCCATCAGCACGTGCTTGCCGCGATAGACGGCACCCATGCCACCGGTCTTGATCAGTTTTTCGATTCGGTATTTGCCGGCGAGCGTCTGGCCAATGAGAGGATCTTCGAGTCGCTGCAACACCGCCGCCTCTGCAGAGCACAGCGTCATCGAGTCAGGATATCTTCTATTGCAAACAGGGCAGATTTTCATTTGAGTGTTGGTGGAGAGAATTTGTAGCGTATCAGATGCGTGAACGAGCAGCAAAGATGGTACGCATGCCTCTGGCGTGCTGTGAGTGGACCGCGACCGGCTCCTTGATGAAAAGCATGCAGAGGCGTACCAATAAAAAAAGCGAGCGGCCAAAATCTCCACTCGCTTTTCCGCATCGATTTGTGACTTGGTCGTTAGACCTTCACGAAAACGATCAGCAACGCAAACAGCACGAGCGATTCGATTAACGCCAGACCGAGAATCATCATCGTCTGAATACGTCCGGCCGCGCCGGGATTGCGCGCAGCGCCTTCGCAAGCCGCCGCACCAATCCGTGACTGACCAATTGCGCCGCCAAACACGGCAATGGCGAAACCAACTCCGGCCGCGATTGCTTTAGTACCGCTGGCGCTGGCCGTGGCAGCCGCCGCTGCATCATTCGCAGCCTGAGCAAAAGCCGGCATCGCCGCAATCATTACGGCAACGGCGGCCATCAAAAACAAACCAATCTTTCTCATCTTGTTTGTCTCCAAAATGTGAAGCGAACCACGAATCTGCCACAGCCGGTATGATTTCGCCTGAATCCGGTATCCACCGCCCCTCTTACAACGGCGCTCCTGCGATACAGACACTCGATGAACTGGATAATTGGCTGCCGCCTCTTTCGTTCGCGAAATGCCTTGCGCGTCAACGTGCGCGGCGCGGCGCCGCATCGCTCGATCACGCATTCATAAAACCAAGTGGCATAGACTTCAGTCTGTGAATCAGCCATCGGGAACGAACCACAGACTGAAATCTGGGCCACTTATCCATTTAAGTAAGAACCGGGGCGATGAATTCCATTCCATCCTCGTCCTCAGCGTGATGGCTATCATGCGGCGGATGCGAAACCTCGCTGATATAAAGCTGTGAAAGCAGAACGAAAACAAACGTCTGGATAAAGGCGACGAACAGGCTCAACGGCATCAGAATGACGGGTACGCCCCAGTACGTAATTCCGGGCACCAGGTGCGCAATCGTGTCGAGGACTTTTTCGTCCGCGAACATGTTCGCAAAAAGACGGATGCCCAAGGTGAACGGCCGAATCAAATTGCTGATCAACTCAATGGAAAAGATCAGCGGCGCCATCAGCGGGATGGGGCCTGCCAAATGCTTCAGATGCCCGAAGATGCCGTTCTCTTTGATGCCGATGTAGTTGTAGTAAATAAATGATGACAGTCCGAGTGCGAAGGTCACACTCGTCGCGGCGGTCGGCGTCATGAACAGCGGGAAGAATCCCATCAGGTTCGACACCAGAATCAATACCGCGAAAGTCATCACCACCGGGAAGTATTGCAATCCATGCGGTCCGACGATGTCTTCCAGCATGCTGCGCACCGCGAGTACACCAACTTCCAAAGTTTGCTGGGCGCCGTGCGGCTCATCTTCGGAAAGTTTGCCCTTCATGATCCAAATAAGCCCGACGGTAATGATGCACGCCAGGATGAACATGATCGTGTACCAGGGAATGGCGTTCTCAGGCGTGTACGCGCCGAACACTGATTCGGGCGTCGAGCCAAATTTCGCCAGCAGCCATTTCCACTTCGGATAGGTGTACTTCATCTCGAAGTCGTAGGCCCATTGCCCGAAATAGTGGTTCACCATTTGGGCGAGAATGGGCACATGCTCGGCGTGTTCCGCCGCCGGCTCGGCGCCGTGTGCAGCTTCAGCAGCGTGCGCCGCCTGCTCACCGTGTTGCAGCAAAAAGAACATCAAAAGGATTCCTCTCGACGGATAATGGCAAAATAGAATTGGCGAAAAGCTTCAACGAAGAGTGCGACGACAAAGGAACAAAGTCCGGCAATCGTCGCGGGCAGCGAAATAATATTCAGCGCGTAAGCTGCGAAGACTGCGCCACCGATTACGACATATCTAAGGCCCTGTTTCCACAGACTCATCTGCGGTTTTGCGCCGGCTGGTTGCACATTCAAGAGCGCCGCGACCGAGCCATGCAGCCAACGATAATTCAAGAGGGAAAGACCGCCGCCTAGCAAAACTCCCAGTGTCGCGCGCCACGGCGCGATGATCGCGCAAACGATTACGGCCACGACAACCGCAACTGCCATCGAGCGAAAGATGCGCGCTTCGACATCGTCCGGGCGCGTGGGTTCGCCAGTCACACTGTTAGCTGTTTCGCTCACAATTTAAGCGAAGGATTTTACATGGCGCGCCCGCACAGTGTCGAGTCGGCAAGGACGCGATTTACCGCGCGGCTTTGCTGCCTGATGTGCGGAAGGCCTGCGGCCTTCCGGCTGATCAATCGGTCCAGTTGGCATCGAACTAATTCTTTCGTAAAAAAAGATTCTCAAAAACGAACAGTTGAAGTCATGCCACGCCCCGGGCCTCGCTGAGGGCAAGAAATATTGACCCAATACGGCGTTAGGAGTATGGTGCCTGAACCTCGCAGCTAGCGGGCTGGTCCTCAGAGAGCCTGTGACGCGTGTATTTCTCTGACTCAGCCTTACATCCTTCTGTGTACCCAATTGCGCCAGCAAACGTGTTCGCAGATCCTTCTTAGGTTGCGTGAAGAATGCTTGACCTCCTTCCCTTTGCGCTCGAGGATTTCTTCGCCGAGTTTGAGCACCGGCGTGATCTGCTTAACCTTGGCTCGAGTGATGCTGCTCCGTGGACACTGCCGGAGATTCTCAGGCAGTGCCCTGGCCTCCAAAGGGATCTTGAACAGCTCTCGTTCGGATATCCAGACGTCCAGAGATCCCTGGTTCCCAAGCTGCGAGACATTTGTAAGCCGCCAGCGCAGATGGACATTCTCGCCGTATCCGGTGCGGCCGAGGCAATCTTTCTCGTTCTCACGGAATTTCGCTCGCGAGGCATCGACTCGCTTCGCATTGCGGTGCCGCGTCCGAGTTACGGTGCCTTTGCGGGTATAGCGCGCCTGTCCGGCTATGAGATGAAAGATTATGCCTACACCGTCGGTGAGGAATGGTCGCTTGATGCGGAAGGGTTACGGAAAGTGGCTCTGAACGCCGACATTGTCGTCGTCAACAACCCGCACAATCCCACCGGTTGGCTAATGGACGAAGACCTCCTTAAAGAGATCAGCGACATAGTTGCAGAAAACGACGGAATGTTATTGGTCGACGAAGTGTTCCGGCTTCCCGGAGATTGTACTTCGGCTACCCGTTTCGGACCTCAGGTCACAGTCATCAGTAGTCTGTCGAAAGTTTACGGCATGCCCGGATTACGTCTTGGCTGGATGGTGACGAGCGAGACACATCTTAACCGATTACGCACGGTTCAGCAGTACACAACACTGACGCCGAATATTTTTACCCAGGCCGTGGGCCAAAGGGTCCTCGAGCACTTGGACCTGTTTAGTCGACGCACTCTACTGCAGACAAACAGGTCCATCTTGCTCGATTGGGCCCATAGGAATTCCCGCCTGGTGCGGCTCGTCACGCCGCAGGCGGGCACAACTGCGGTTCTGGAAATAATTTCGAGTCGAAGCGAGGAGGATTTATTCAGGTTGTTCGAGAGTTCGGGCGTGCTCTTAGTGCCAGGAGCCCGATGTTTCGGAGTGACTGGCGCGAAGCCTTGGTTCCGGCTGGGCTATGGCGCGCCCGAAAACGTGCTGCGAGAAGGCCTCGACGTCATTTCACAAGCATTGCGGCGTAACCCGTGAGAGCACCGCAAGAGGGGGATAGACCATGCAAACTCAGCCCATCACAATCAAAGACTTGCAAGCCTTAGGCGACGCTCACATGAAAATCGACCAGCTGACGTCTGAGTACTTTGCCGGCCGCTGTCTGCTCGATGCTCTGCAGTTCCTGCGCAACGATCCAAAGTGGCCGGCGCGCTCGGGACACCTCGTCAATGCGCACGCGATTAGACTCTGCTGGGGCTGTCTAAAGGACCTCGGCGAGGATTACTCCAAACGAATCGAATTATACGTCAAAGAAACTTTCGAGCGTCTCCGCCTGGGACGCAACCGTGCGGTCCCCTTTTATGGTGACGATTTCTGGGATTGGGCTTACATCTTAGAGGCCATGGTATCCGTGTCGGACACTTTTCCAGACGACCGCAGCAAGAAGAATTTGGCCGACGAGGTCAACGAGTTCTATCGGAGCGTTAACGAACGTCTGGATTGCGGACTGAGCCTGAATAAATCCGGGGTCGAAGAATGGTTTGGGCCAGCCACACCGACCGCTGCTCACCGATTGCTAAGGACTGCGAAGGATTATGTTGAAGACAAGTCAGGATTCGAAGCCTGTCTCAGCAACCTCAAGAGTAAGGCACTTGAGCCGATCAATAACGGCGAATATCTGGAGCGCGCCGTTAGGCCGGAATACCATCAATGGCACTTAGGTCAAGTAGTTGCGGAGTTCGGTGAGGACGCAAAAGTCCAACGTGAAGCACTCAACAACATCAAGGACATTGATAGCCTGAACGATATCCGCGATAAGGCTTACGCGCTTGCGCGCGTGGTGCAGGGCGCCCTCGCGGTCGGCGATAAGCATAACAGCGATGCGGCGCTTGCGAAGCTTTATGAATGCGAGAACTTGTCTCGTCCACTTGGGTCGGGAATAGTTGGCGACCATCCGAAAGCGTCTCTCAATACGCTGGAAGCCATTTGGCAAAGCCTGCGACCAGCTGACCTCAAGAAGATCGCAAGAATGGTGGACATGCTGATTGCCGCCCACAAAAGAACAAATAGAATAGGCATCCTGGTGGCGCTTAAACGCGAACGCGATGCTTGCATCGCCCAGTTCGAGGCGGATGGAGCAAAACAAACCGAGATAGGCGATGTGGTTGAAATCAATCATAAGGATTATGAGGTCGTAATCCTGACGGGTAAGGCGATTATCGAAGCCGCTGTGGTTACGGCAAATCTCATTAATGAGCACGACGTGACGCGGGTGATGATGGTTGGCATTGCCGGTTCGTTGGGCCAACCTCTGGGACGTAAATCTAAAGGCCAACGTAAGTCGAAAGGCCGCCGTAAATTTAAACCGCAACCAATATTCAAAGGTCCGCTAATCGGTGACATTGTCATAGCGACTTCGACTGCCGAATACGGGCTCAGACAGAAGGTTCGCGAAGAGACTACCAACGTGCCGGTACCGTTCAATAAATCGACCTGGACAACCTTACCAACCGACCTGACGTTGTTTGGCCGCGCCCATGAGGCCGCTTTAAAACTCAAAGAGGACGGCGCCCTGGATCAATCCAAGGTTTACGAAGGTCAGATTGTCACTGGCAATGGCATTAAGGATCTCCCGAAAGAAAAACGGAGAATTCTTAATGAGCGTCCCGGCGGATTGGCAGTTGCCGAGGAAGGATTTCCCGCGGCACTTCTCTCTCAGCAGTACGGCATTCCGTACCTGGAGATCCGCGGCATTTCTGATTTGGCGCAGGGCGATAAGCAGGAACAGGATCCTGATCAGGAAAAGCGCGATCAAGTTCTCGCCGCCACAAATGCCGCCAAGGTTGCTGTCGCGCTAACCAAATCGCTAAGTAAAAGCTGGCAGTGAAAAACTCAACGCACACTGAGCAGAAAAGCTATGCCCCTGAACCGGTTCTCCTATGTCGATTGGGATTTCGCGGCTAGTGTTGATCCCACGCTTAGAATACGGCCTCAGCTCCAAGCTAGGCTCGCGAGGCGACAACTCCCGGTCATTCGCTATTCGCGCGAGCGACTCTTCACCAGCATGGCCACCGGCTCGCCAATAATCTTCAATGACTTTCAAGTTCCGCTGCGCCGAAAAAGTCTTCGTGATAACAAAGCCGGATTAGCTGAAGCTTGTGCGCGACTATTCCCTAAACATGAAAAAGTGCGAGTGCGCGCAGGGCCGTCCCACCAGCCCTCCTATTTGCTAACACCGGAACTCATCAGAAGGTGGAACGGCAAGAGAGCGGTTTTGAACATCACAGACCTCTGTGTTCGCACGACGCCCATCACCAGATTAATCGATACAACTCCGCTGAGCGCGTTCAGCCTGCTTCCTCGATCACGTCGAGCAGACATTCAATCCCTGGAGCTACTGACGCTGGTGATAAGCTCGGCAAAGGGGTTTTCGGATTCACATACGGACGATCTCGACGGGAGTAACCATTGCTTTGCGGGCAGGAAACTTTGGCTGGTGTGGGACGAATTAAGCGGATTGGACGGCGGACTCGAGGACGTCGAGCGCTGTACCGTTTATGGCCGTGCAGCATTTGATATAGACCGTTTTCTTTCTTTGCCGAGCGCACGATGGTTTGTGATTTCTGAGGGGCATACATTATTTCTACCCGCCAACTACGCGCACAAGGTTGTGACCTTGGAACATTATTTGGGAATTGGCAGTTTCCTGGTGATGCTTCCAGATTACTTGCGCACGTTGATGTACTGGCAGCGACTTCCTCCGACCTGGTCGCTCGCTAGTCGTCGTTATCAACGAAAATGTCGTGTAGAGACTGTGACGCGTGCCGTAACAAATCGCGTTCGTTCATTAACGAAAGCGCCAGCCGCAGTCCAACGGTTTTGGGGCTTGGATCATCTTCGCCGAGCGGTTTCTAGTTGTAGCGCGTCGACTCGCTCGAAGATGCTGGGGGACCGCGCATCCACTGAATTTGTCACTGCGGTGCGTGCAGCGAGCGCCTAACAATTAGACCCAGAAGGAAGTATTCAGACCAAAGGTTCTTTCGCTCATTTAATATGCAGGGCGCTTGAATTAATGTGCATTTCGAAAATATGACGGCAAGATCACCCTACCTCAGTTGCCTTGGCGGCGGTGGATTCTTCGAATCGTCTGACGATGTCTTGGTCTCAGTAAACATTTCTTTGATTGTGCCGACGGCGGAAAGCATCGTCGATGTTTCGACCGGCATGAAGATCACTTTCGCGTTATTGCTCTTGGTCATGTCGCGCAAACTTTCGATGTAACGCGTCGTGATCAAATACTGGGCGGGATTGCCGTGTTCCTGCATCGCGTTAGCGACCTGCGCGATGGCTTGGGCTTCGGCTTCAGCCTGACGCAGACGCGCCTGGGCCAAACCTTCAGCTTGCAGGATCGCGGATAGCTTTTCGCCTTCCGAACGCGTCACCGCTGCCTGCTTCTCGCCTTCGGCGCGCGTCATGGCTGCCTGCTTCTCGCCTTCAGCTTGCAAAACCAACGCGCGGCGATTGCGTTCGGCAGTCATCTGCTTCTCCATCGTGACGCGCACATCTTCCGGCGGGTTGATGTTCTTAACATCGACACGAGTAACTTTCACGCCCCACTTGTCGGTGGCCTCGTCCAGAATGATGCGCAACTTTGAATTGATCTGATCGCGCTGAGACAGGGTGTGGTCCAGGTCCATGTCGCCCATGACCGCGCGCATGCCGGTGATCGTCAACTGCACGATGCCGCCGACCAGATCGTTCATCTCGTACACGGCTTTAATCGGATCGATGATTTGCCAGTAGACAACTGAATCGACGTGGATGGTCACGTTGTCGCGCGTAATGACCGGCTGCGGCGGCAGGTCGATGTACTGTTCGCGTAAATCGATCGAGCTGAGACCCGACCGCGTGTTCGTCCAGTAGACCGCACGTGGACGATCGAAGAAGGGCCAGATGATGTTCAATCCGCTGGCCGCGACGCGATTGAACCGGCCGAATCTTTCAATCAGCATTACGGTAGCTTGCGGCACAATCTTGATGGTCTTGGCGGCGACAATCAGCAGAAAAATTCCGAAGATTAAAAGCGCGAACAGCATGAGGACGCCGAGTACGCCTTCAGCTGCTTGTAGCAGGAATAGAGTGGCAAATGACATGAGACCTCCGGGGTTAGACTCGCGTCAAAATCAAAATCGAACTTCGTGGATCAAATTAGCGGGCGACGGTCGCCGCCCGCTAACGCGGGTACTACAAACTTAGAGTTGCGGCGTTGGCGACGGTTGCGGCTGCGCGTTCGGATCCCTACGCAAAGTCGGCGGCGCCGGCTTGTTTGGATCCGGTTTAGGCGTGCCGTCCGGAGTTGTGGTCGTGGAATCATCCGGAGTCGGGTTACGTCGCTTCAGCGTCGGACGACCCGGCGTGCTGCCGTCGTCGTTGCCGGCAATCGCACCGGCGGAACTTGCGCGCGCGTTGGACAAGCGCAGCAAGCGGTTCTTTACTCGTTGAAACTCTGAAGTGCTGATGATGTATTCGTCGCGTTCGGGAAAACGTGCAGCCAGCGCAATAGCTGATGCGCGGCGATCGGGGGGCGCCGGGTGCGTCGCAAAAAGTTTCGCGATCGTGCCGGGCTTCTTCTTGTTCTTGGCCTCGAGCTTTTCAAACATCGTGGCCATCGCGTTCGGATCGTAGCCGGCTGCCCACATGTATTGAACACCTAGTTTGTCCGCTTCTTCTTCCGCCCCGCGCGAAAACTTCAAAAAGCTCAAGCCTTCGATCAGTCCGCCTGCGTTGTAGAGCACATTACCGATGATGCCTCCGCCCAGCAGCACTCCGGCGAGCAGGCCATAATCGATCATCTGCATCTTGCGCTGATTCTCCATCGCATGACGCGCGGCCACGTGCGCAATCTCATGCGCCATCACGCCGGCGAGCTCCGACTCATTGTCGGCAGCCAGAAGCAGGCCCTTGTTTACAAAGAAAAATCCGCCCGGCAAGGCAAACGCGCTCACTTCATCAGAATCGATGACTTTGATTGTGAAGGGAATCTTGGCGTCCGAATGAAGGACGATATTCTGCCCGACGCGATTGACGTACTCGGTAATAATCGGATCGTCGACGAATTTCGCTTCTCTTTCGACTTCGGCGGCCAGTTGGCGACCCAGCTTCACTTCGCTTTCGGTACCTCCGGCCATTTTTCCCCAAATGCCCTTGTTGATGTTGCGCTTCCCGATCATCGTCGGGTCTTCATTGGTCGACAGCGGCTTGGTGTTTGATGGCTGAGTGGTTTGCTGGTCCGTTTTTGCGGTCTTGTCTTTGTCCTGTTGTGGGGACGCGGATGCCGGCTTTTGATCCTGAGCGTGCCGAGGCGCGGCCACTGCGGCAATGCTCGTCATCCACAAACTTCCGGCGATGCCGAGAGCCACAAAGGCGCGAGAGAGACGAGTATTCATTTCTATTCCTCCAGAGTCCGAGAGATCGTCTCTCGGATGACCGCTGTCTGTGCGGCCGAATTTTTTCTGCCAGGCACAGCGCCCGAGGCATCGGCACTGTTTTATAAAGGCATCGCTTGGATGCGCCTCCGCAAAACGGGGTTGCGCAAAGCCTTACGTTTCTTTCCGAGCCGATTTCCCTGGGGACCGACGGCGCCATTATAGACGAGCCGCGCAGAAAAACCACGCAATTGCTGCGATGCTGAGTGCGTGTTAAAGTCCGGACACCGAACGAGGTACTGACACCGAAGCGAATGCCGGCCACTTCTCAACGGTCGCAAGGAAAGTCCCGAACCGCGAGTT
>Ga0134126_10002318_pt1 | contig 24066 bp, 20 predicted proteins | sample KB31752_FD_96881 | JGI IMG/M metagenome (GOLD analysis project Ga0134126, IMG submission 96881) | Terrestrial soil microbial communities with excess Nitrogen fertilizer from Kellogg Biological Station, Michigan, USA - KB3-175-2 | ecosystem: Environmental > Terrestrial > Soil > Unclassified ... | reverse complement strand
GACATTCAGCGAGCGGTCGAAATCCACGGTAGTGCCGCCCCAAACTTCCTGGCGCAGGTGGTTGCGGTCCACAATCCCGCCGGCATGGCGCAGCAGGATCGCAAGGATTTGAAGAGGCTGCGGCGGCAGGTGAATCCGGCTGCCGTTCTTCCGCAGTTCGCAGGCGGCTTCGTCGAGTTCAAATGTGCCGAAGCGAAAGACCGCTTGCATGCCTCAGATTATAGGCGATGGGCACTGTTGAAGCCCTTTCCACCGTCTTAATACTTCCGTCTACGACGCTGATTCCATGGCGCTTTTTCGATAAGGCAAAATTAACGGCGGAGGCGGCGAATTGATGCCGCCGGATGGGATCGCCGCCGGTAAAAAAGGGCATGCGCAACTCAGAGAATTCTTTTCTTCCGACCCGTCGCAGCGTCTTGGGATTGCTGGCCGCGACGGCGGTCCACGGCCAGACTTCACAGCCGGCCGGTACCCAGCCGCAGCGCTCACCGCGCCAGGATGCGGACACCGTCTTCCTGTTCGTACGGCTGGCGCACAGCGATAGGAGTTTGGACAAGGTCGCCGAAATGGTGGCGCAAGAGCCGAAACTGGTTTATGCGACGTGGGACTGGGGAGGCGGCGACTGGGAGACCGGGCTCGGCGGAGCGGCGCATACAGGCAGCCACAAGATGGCGCGTTTCCTGCTCGAGAAGGGCGCCCGGATCGACGCGTATTGTGCTGCCATGCTGGGGCAGCACGATGTGGTGGCGGCGCTGGTGGCTGCCGGTCCCGAGGTGGTCAACGCACGCGGGCCGCATGGCTATTCGTTGCTTTATCACGCTGCCGGCAGCGGCGACGTTGCGATCGTGGAACTGCTCAAGCCGCACTTGGCGGCGCCGGCGCGCGACTTCAATCAGGCGCTGAGCGCCGCAGTACGAGACGGTCACGCGCCCATGACGCGGTGGTTGCTGGAGAACGGTGTGACGGATCCAAATCAGGGCGACGGCTTCGCCAAAAGGCCACTGGTCGCGGCGCTCCAAAACGGTTTCAATGACGTGGCCGAGGAGTTGCGGAAGCACGGCGCCACGGAACAGTAGGTGCCAGGCGCGCGAAGCACGCCTTAGGCGAGCTCTGCTCGCCTGCAACCGGTCAGGAGACCGGTGGCTACTGTTCACTAGCCGTACACTTTGCAATGTTGGCACTTCCACTTGGAGCCGATGGGCCGGGGCGGATGGGCGATGGTGCTCGGGGGGTTGAATTGATGATACAGTTCGCATTCCCTGGCGAAGGCCTCTTCGGGCGATCCGACGTATTGGAACTTGAAGCGTTTGTATTTGCCGGCATGCTCTTTCAGCCGGGCATTGACGTCGGTATCGGAGCGGCCTACGTAGCTGACGTGGAACGGTCCTTCTTCGTGCGAGCGATCGAGCGCATAAACGCCCGCCGACTTCTCCCCTACGCGCTCCTGAATTTCCTCTGGCGTTAGTGAGAAGGGGCCCAGCAAGCCGGTTTCTGCCATAGTCGTGAACTCCGTCGTATCTTCCCTACTGTGCGACCTCGCCCAGCATTCCGAAATCCTTTTGCAGCACCAGAGCGACTGTGCCGCGGAGGCGCGCCATACCGTCTTCGTAGGCGGGGATCAGGAGCGGCATGCAGCCTCCCGGCAGCACCTGCGCCTGCACTTCGGCTTCAATGATGGGGCCGAAACGATGCCAGGAACGGGTGAGGTCGCCGACCACGATGATGCGTTCCGGAGCGAGTCCGGCAACTACCATCCGCATGCCGCGGCCGAGATAGTGCGCCATGCTTTCGATTGCTTTGGCGGCGCGTTCGTCATTTTGCTCGGCGCGGCTGAGCAGATCCAGGAACGAGAATCCCGGCTCCTGCGGGCGGCCTTCCTGATAATCCCGCAGCGCCGCCCGATGTGACGCGAACACTTCCCAACAGCCGCGGCCGCCGCAGCCGCACCGCGGACCTTGCGGGTCCAGCGCAACGTGGCCGAATTCTCCGGCCATGCCGTTGAGGCCTCGCACCAAGCGCCCGTTAGCCCACACACCGGTACCGATGCCTTCGGAAATCGTCACCACGACGAAGTTGCGGCACTCTTCCATGTGATCGAACCATACGGCTGCGAGCACACAGGCATTCGCTGCGTTTTCCACGGCGACTTCCAAACCGGTGGCTTTTTCGATGGGTCCGCGAATGTCGATATCGGGCCAGTGCAGGTTCGGGGCGAAGACCAGCCGGTCCGTCTTGTGATCGTACCGGCCCGGCAGGCTGATTCCGACGCCTTCCACCTTGCTCTTGGAATTCGATTCGATGAGCCTCTCGATGGAGCGGGTGATGGCCTGCAGCGTGGTCTTCGGCTCGGGCGATGTGGCGAGTGTTTCCTGCGATAAGAACCGGCCGGTAGCATTAGCGAGCGCCACGGTGCACTGAACGGGACGAATATCGACGGCGATGATGACGCGTTCTTCGTTGAGGCGGAGGAAGGTGGGGCGGCGGCCGCGGGGCAGCCGGCCGGTGGGGCCTTCGAGCACCCATCGCTCGGCGATCAACTGCTCAACGATCAGGGAAACGGTGCTACGCTGAAGTCCCGAGACGCGAGCCAGGTCCGCTCGCGAGATCAGATGCCGGGTGCGTATCAGGTTCAATATCAATCGACTATTGATATCGCGGACAACCTCGCTCGATACACCCTGGGTTCGTTTTCGTTCAGATGTCGGACTTTGGTCTGCCATTCGGCGGCTAACCATACTGTACTAGTTTTCTGGCAGGCACGTGTGTACTGCGGATAATTTGTTTCATGATAGAACTAATTACTATGCGCAAATGGAGCACCTGTTTTTTCTGTGTGTGCGCCGCGGTGGCCGGGCTGCACGCCCAATCCGCCGGCGAGGCCTACAAGAACCCTGACCTGGCTGCCGACCGCCGCGCCGCCGACCTGGTCTCGCGCATGACGCTGGAAGAGAAGGTATTGCAGATGCAAAACTCCGCGCCGGCAATTCCGAGGCTCGGCGTGCCCGCCTACGATTGGTGGAACGAAGCGCTGCACGGAGTGGCGCGCGCGGGCGAGGCCACCGTGTTTCCGCAGGCCATCGGACTGGCAGCTACGTGGGACACGGATCTGATGCACCGCATCGCGGATGTGATCTCGACAGAGGCCCGCGCGAAGTACAACAAGGCGATTGCGGAGGATAATCACGCGCGTTATTTCGGGCTGACCTTCTGGTCCCCGAACATCAATATTTTCCGCGATCCGCGATGGGGCCGGGGGCAGGAGACTTACGGCGAAGATCCATTTCTGACGGGGCGGCTGGCGGTCGCGTTCATCAAAGGAATGCAGGGCGACGATCCGCATTATTACAAAGTGATTGCGACCGCGAAGCATTACGCGGTGCACAGCGGTCCGGAGCCCTCGCGCCATGAGTTCGACGTGAAGCCGAGCGAGCGGGATTTGAACGATACCTATTTGCCGGCGTTTCGCGCGGCCATCGTGGAGGGCAAGGCGGATTCGGTGATGTGCGCGTACAACGCGGTGGATGGGGTGCCGGCGTGCGCCAATACGGACCTGCTGGTGAAGCATCTGCGCGGCGACTGGAATTTTCAGGGCTACGTGGTGAGCGACTGCGGCGCGATCAACGATATTTTCCGCGGACACAAGTACAAGGCGACGGCGGCTGAAGCATCGGCGGTCGCGGTAAAAGCGGGAACTGATCTGACGTGCGGCAATGAGTACCGGTCGCTGGTGGACGCCGTGAAGAACGGGCTGATCGATGAAGCGACAATCAACCGGTCGCTGGAGCGGCTGTTCAAAGCGCGATTCCAACTCGGGATGTTCGACCCTCCGGAACGCGTTCCGTTCTCGAAGATTCCGTACTCGGTGAACGATTCGGAGGAGCATCGGAAACTGGCGCTGGAAGCGGCGCGGAAATCGATCGTGCTTTTGAAGAACGAGAGAAACGCTCTCCCGCTCAGCGTTGCGGCGAATAAGATCGCGGTGATTGGGCCGCCGGCGGACGATCCGGTTGCACTGATGGGCAACTACAACGGCTTTTCGAAGAAGCAGGTGACCCCTCTCGAAGGGATGCAGCGGCAATTCACGGGCAAGGTGTCGTATGCGCTCGGCGCTACGTACACGGCGCAATCGGCGTCGTTGATTCCCTCGCAGGCATTCACGCAGCCGAACGGAGGCGGGCTGGGATTGCTCGCCGAGTACTTCGACAACGATACGCTGCAAGGCTCGCCGAAAGTGTCGCATGTGGAATCGCGGCCACTGCTGCAGGGCGGCATGGTGAGCGCCGATGTCGCGGCTGCATTTCCGAAGGGCGGCTACTCGGTGCGATGGAGCGGCGAATTGCATCCGCCGGTGACGGGCGATTACGCGCTTTCCGCCGGGGCGGCGTTCGGGCGTCCGGCGACGCGCTTATTCATCGACGATAAAGAGGTCACGGCCGGTGCGCCCGGCGGTCAGATGCACGCGCACTTCGAAGCGGGGCACAGCTATGCGTTTCGGGCGGAATACCGTGCGCAGCGCATGGGCGGCAACGTTCAGGTTTCCTGGCTTCCACCGGCTGAGCCGCTACTTGCGGAAGCCATGGAGGTCGTCAGGAATGCCGATGTGGTAGTGGCGTTCGCGGGACTGAATCCGAATCTCGAAGGCGAAGAGATGCGCGTGTCGATTCCCGGGTTCGCGGGCGGCGACCGCACGGATCTGAAACTGCCTGAGACTCAGGAAAAATTACTGGAGGCGGCGATCGGTACCGGCAAGCCGGTGATTGTGGTGCTGACGAGCGGCAGCGCTGTTGCGGTGAACGATGCCGCCGCGCACGCCGCCGCCCTGCTGCAGCTTTGGTATGGCGGCGAGGAGGCGGGCACGGCAATCGCGGAAACGCTGGCCGGCGTGAATAATCCATCGGGGCGTCTGCCCGTGACCTTCTATCGCGGCGTGGAGCAACTGCCTCCGTTCGACGATTACTCGATGAACGGGCGCACGTACCGCTACTTCAAAGGCGATGTGTTGTACGGTTTCGGTTTCGGGCTGAGCTACTCGCAATTCGAGTACTCGCGGCCGAAGGCACAGCGCAGCGCCGGCGGGGGAAAGGTGACCGTCAGGGTCAGCAATAAATCGAATCGCGATGGCGATGAGGTGGCGGAGCTTTATATTGAGGGTGATGGTGCAGCGAATTCCGCGATCCGGCAATTGCGCGGATTTCAGCGCGTGCATTTGAAGGCGGGGGAGACGCGGGAGATCGAATTCACGTTGAAGGCCGAGGATCTGCCCAAAGGCAAGGTGAAGATCAGCGTCGGCGGCGGGCAGCCGGTGGGCAGTGTGCCGCACGTTGAAACGACGATTTAAGGGGACGAAGATAATTGGCCGCCGATAAACGCCGATGAACGCCGATAACACGAAAACCTTTGCGTTTTTATCGGCGTTCACCGGATTGCGCCTCTATCTCACGGGTGAAAAAACTTCGGCTGCTGTTCTCGCGGCGCTCCATTCGCCTTTCGATACACCTTTTACCGCTTCCTAACGGTCGCGGCTCCGTTAGCAGCATCAAGCACTTACAGAGCCGTGACCTTAAGCCGGCACCTTTTACCGCTCCCTTACACACAAAAGCCGGTTTACGTTTTATCGGCGTTCATCGGCGTTTATCGGCGGCCAATAATGTTTTGCTCTCTTATCTGACGGACGCGGCTTTCACTAACTCGATGTAGTCCAATGCCGCGGGTTCTCCGTTGTTCGGCGTTCCTTCGATTTTGATCTCATCTCCCGGGCGGAGTGCGATTCCTGAGATTTCCCGGCGGGTGGAGGATGTGGAATCCGGCCGGAAGGTGCGGGGCAACTCCAGGTCCGCGGCCCATTCGTCCAGCAGTTGCTTGTTGAGAAAGACGCGGTAGTGCGAGACTCCATTGTTCTGGTCGAAGTACTCTACGCGTAGGTTGTACCAGCCGGGCTCGCCTGAAAATTTGGTAACTGCGGAGCATGCGGCGCCGTTCGGGCAGCCGACCGCTTTGCCGCCGGATGCATCTTCGTACGGCGTGACATCGCGGACGGTGTAGCCCTGGAGTGTCATGGCTTCGGCCTCTGTCCGTCCCGGATAGTTGCCGACGCGGCCCCTGGCGTCGGGAATCCGGCTGGCGCGCTCGAACCATGTATCGACGGCGTCGCGCCAGACTTCCGCCTGCCCGGCCTGATATTCAAGCTGTGCCAGCACCTGGTTGTAGCGCTGCTCGTCGACGAGACCGCGCAGCGTTTTCCATTGATTGACGTATTGCTCCACCTCCGCCGCGCCCGCGTAATGCGAATCGTAGATGTACTGGATGACGGTTTTGCCGGAACGGAGATGATACGTGTACGGAACGTGATGGAGGAAGAGCAGGAGATCGTCGGGGCAGGTCTCGAGCGATTCATACACGCGAGCGACGGCCGGCCTGTATTGCTGGATGTAGCCGGTGCCCGCGGACGTGCGGTCCATGCCGACGCCTTTGTCATCGGCGCGATGCCACTGCCCCCAGCCGTTGCGCTCGGAGGCCTCGACGTTCACGCCGAAGTGATTGCCGGTGATGTCGGTGAGGGTCTGCAGGCCGAGCGGCCCGGTGTACTGCTCGTAAGTGTGCCAGGAGGTGAGCTGAATGGAGTCGAGCGTCTCATTCACCTTGAGGTCGGGGCCAAAGGTCTGGCGCGTCCATTCGTCGACAATCTGGCGAGCGGTGAGGTCGGGATCCCACGCGAGGCGGCCATAGCCGTACAGGTTCGCTTGCGACAGTTGATTGCCGGACCAGCTCTCGCTGAGCCCGATATTCGCGACTCCGACGAAGCCGCCGAGCGGGCGGTGGAACGTCTTGCCGGCGACAAGCGCCTTGACGGGCGTGGCGGCGCCGGCGCGTGCGTGCATGTCGAAATCCAGCGTCGCTTTCCACATGGGCACCAGGAAGACGTCGTGCCGCGATTGGCCGAAATATTCCTGTGTGACTTGCAGCTCGATCGCCTGATTGGTTTTCTCCAGCGCGCCGAAGAGCGGGGATGCGGGCTCGCGCACCTGGAAATCGATGGGGCCATGTTTGATCTGGATGACGACATTGTCGTCGAATTTGCCATCGAGCGGCTGGAAGTTGTCGTAGGACGCGCGGGCGCGGTCGTTCTTCAGGTTCCGCCAGTCCATGTGGTGGTCGTAGACGAAGCCGCGGTAGAGCAGAATGCCGCCGTGCGGCTTGAGCGCGCGCGCCACTACATTGGCGGCATCGGCGTGCGAACGGCCGTATGTGGAGGGGCCGACGCGACCCTCGGAATCGGCTTTTAGAACTACGCCGCCGAGATCGGGCACGGCCGCGTAGAGGGCGTCGAAGGTGGACTTCCACCATGCGGCGACCTTCTCATCGAGCGGATCGAACGTGTCGAGCCCGCCGACGGATTTCGGGCTGCCGAAATCGATGGCAATCACGGTACGTACGCCCCACGGACGGAATGCGGCGGCGATGCGCGCGATCTGCGGAATCATCTCCGGGGATAGGATTTTCGGGTTGGCGTTGACGTTGTTGATGGAGCAGCCATTGATTCCGAGCGACGCCAGCAGGCGTCCGTAATCGCTCACGCGCGAGAGATCTTCGCGGACCTTCTGGCTTTCCCAGAAAATGGACCGGCCGCCGTAGCCGCGTTCGATGCTGCCGTCGAGATTGTCCCACTGGTTGACCCAGCGCAGCGGCGCGTAAGGCGAGCTCTTTTCATCGAGCGTGGCGATGGACTGCGGCTGCGCGAGTTTCCGCAAGAGGGCGGCGGAGCCGTAAAGCAGACCACGCGAGTCCGGGGCCGCGATGACGATGTAGTGCGCGTTCCCGGAGAGCACAGTCTTCAGCAGATAGCCTTCCGGCGCCACGTCAGCGCGCACGTGGAAGGGCGCGGCAGCTTTCGCCAGCTGGTCAAAGGTGCCGATCACGATGGCGCCTTCGCGCGGAATGTCGGAGTCCTCCCGCAGCGTGCGCCCCAGCATTCCGTGAATGCCGCGGATCAGTTCGGCGCGCGCACTGCTCGCCACCGGCGAATCGTCGAGCAGCACAACGGCCGCGGGCACTTCGGCGCGCGCGCGATCCAGCGGGACGCCTTGCAACGCGGCGTATCTGAGCCACGCATTGTAGCCGGTTTCGCCGTGCAGGGCGCCGCAGCATATGCCGAGCAGGATCAGCGGAAGTTTCGACATGGGACGGGTTCTCCTTAAGAATTGACTCCGGAAGCCAGATAGCCTCCATCTACTGCGATGCACTGGCCGGTGAGGAAGCTGGCCGCATCGGACGCGAGCATAACTGCGATTCCGACCAGTTCTTCCGGCCTTCCGAAACGGCGCATGGGAGTGCGCATCAGGATCTCCTGGCCGCGCGCCGTGTTCATTACCAGGTGACCGTTGAGCTCGGTGGGGAAGACGCCGGGCGCGATCGCATTGACCGAGATTCCCTCTTCCGCCCACTCGCATGCGAGACTGCGGGTGAGCGAAAGGGTTGCTGTTTTCGCGGCGCAGTATGCCGCCACCTGATGAAACGACAGAAACGAGCCGAGCGACGCAATGTTGATGATGCGGCCATGCCCGCTCGCGGCGAGCGCGTCGTGGAAGGCCTGGCAGGCGCGCAGCACGCCTGTGAGGTTCGTATCCAGCAGGCCGGACCACTTTTCGTCGGTGACGTTGAGGGTCGGCTCTTTGAAGGTGTATCCCGCGGCGTTGATCAGGATATCGACGCCGCCCAGCTCGGCGACAACTGCGCTACACAGCTCGTCTAACGATTTGCGGTCGCGCGCATCGGACGTTTTGCGAAGCGTCCGCCGCCCGGCGGCTTCGATTTCCGCGGCAGTTTCGGATAGCTCGGCGATGCGTCTTCCGGAGGGCACTACGTGGGCGCCATGCCCGGCGAGCCCGAGAGCCAGCGCGCGGCCGAGTCCCGTGGTTCCACCAATGACCACGGCGACACGGTCGCGAATGCAGAGGCTGTCACTCATAGCTGAGATAAACTGCGCCGGCTTCGACGGCGATTTCGACGCCGGCCGCCTGGGCTGCTTCGCGCAGGGCGGCGTCGAGCATGGCGACGGGGTCAGGCCCGAATTGCAGGCGGCGCATCAGTCCTTCGCCTTTGCGCGTTCCAGCCGCGAAGACCACCTTGAGGCCGCGGCGCTTGCAGCGCACGGCGGTGCCGTCTTCCAGCTTGGTGTTCATCGGCTTGAGGAACGCGTCCACATAATGAACGCCGATTCCCGATTTATCCGCCGTGAACTCAGGCAGCTTTTGGCCGATGGCCGGATCGATGTCGCAGAGCTTGGTTTTCATGAAGGTATTCCGTAGGTATCCATGGCGCGGCGAAACGCGCGGATGTGGTCTGGCGTGCTGCCGCAGCATGCGCCGACGATGCCGGCGCCCGCATCGAGCAGCGGCGCAACGCCTCTTGCCATATCGTCCGGCAACTCGTCGTAAACCACTTTCATGTTGATGAGTTTGGGCTGGCCGGCGTTCGGCTGCACCATCACCGGGAGCTTCGTCGTGTTGCGGTATCGCATGACGGCCTGGCGGGCGCGCTCCATATCCATGCCGGTTCCGCAGTTGAGAGCGACGATATTGACGCCGTTCTCTTCCATGAACCTCGCCGCGTGCTCGGGGTCTATGCCCATCATGGTGCGGAACGTGGAACCATCGAGTGTCACGTCATAGGCAAGAGAACCGATGATGCACGGTGCGCCCGCTTTTTTGGCGGCGCAGATTCCAAGCCCGAGCTCTTCGAGGGACGTTTGAGTTTCGATGATGATGGCATCGGCTCCGGCGGACATGAGGGCTTGCGCCTGTTCGGCGAAGGCGTCACGGACATCTTCCTCTTTGAAATCGCCAAAGGGCTCCATGAGGCCGCCGAACGGGCCGATATCCCCGATCACATAACCGGGCTTGCCGGCGAATGCTTCGTGCGCGATTTCGACGGCGGCACGGTTGACCTCGGCGACCTTGCCCGCGTTGCCGTGGCGATTGAGCATGATGCGCGAGCCGCCGAAAGTGTTGGTGAGCAGGCAATCCGACCCTGCCTCCACATAGCGGCGCTGAATCCCGAGAACCTTTTCCGGATGGGTCAGGTTCCACGCCTCTCCGCAGCCGCCCTGTTCGAGTCCGGCGAACATGAGCTGCGTACCCATGGCGCCGTCGCCAAGCAGAGGACGTTGGAGAATGGCCTCCAGCAAGGGTTGTTTCATAGTTTTCCGTTCTTGTGCAATGCGTAGTGGATGGTCTCGAGCACCAGTCCCCACTTGTGCTGGCGGCTGCCGGCATCGCAATAGCAGCCGGCGGGACTCGCCGGGCGCCGCCACGTGAGTACCTCATCCAGCGGCCTGCCGGACAGCGGCTTTTCCGATTCGATGGACGCCATCAGCGCATCGGGCGCGGCGATGTACTGGCACATGGCGCGATGCCCCTCATCGTTCGGCGCCGGCCCGCACTGCTGGTCGAGCAGCGGGTAGCCACTCTCGCGCGGTCCGAGTGTCACCAAGTAATCGAACGCCAGCGGACGGCCCATGTTGCTGCAAGTGGTCCCGTCGAAGCGAAAGCGCGCAATCACCGTGCCATCGGGGCGCGGCTCCAGCGTGAGACGTTGCGCGGCCCAGCGTTCCAGGGCTCGCGGATTGACGTTGTAAGCGACCGGTTCCGGCGCAAGCGCTAGAATCGTGCGCCGGTAAGGCGCGCGCCGGAACCGGCACGGTTGAAAGGTGCAGTTGGTGCAGGGCACGCCGCCCGTGAGGCGGTGTAGCGAATTGGCGTCGCGCGTGATGCCGAAGAGGACGAGCTGCGATTTTGTCGGGCGAAGCGCGCCGGAATCGAGCGCTTCCAGCGGACCGGGGAGCCGGTCGCCCGAAAGCGAGAGCAGGCGCGGCTGTTCGGCGACATCCCAGCCGGTATAGCCGGGAGAGTAATGCGGCAGCACCGCCATGCCGTGACTTTCGGCCCACGCGCAGAGTCGCGCGCCGAGGTTGGTAACCAGATGCTCGGTCACTGCCGCGGCATAGGTTTCGAGGAAGAAGTACTCGTCCGGTTTCTCTTCGTTCCAGAGCTGTTTGGCGTGCTGCTCGGCTTCCGGTCCGGCGCTCGCGGCCGCCCAGACTGCGCCTTCGGCTTCTCCTTCTCCGAACGTCTGGCGCAAACGGCCGCTGTGGAAAGCCTGTCCCTCGATGCGCACGGCTTCACCGGCGATTTCGACGCCCGCGGTCTCACGCGCGTACACCCACGGCCGCGCGTTTTCGTTGTACCACTGGCGAGCCCACGCGGCGAGCTCGGCGGCGCGGCCGGAGATTTCGTAATTGCGGGGGTAGCCGAGTAGCCGCAAGTACTCGCTCTCGGGCACCTGCACATCGGGCTGGGTATCGGCGAATTCGATCATACGGCCGCCCGTTCCGAGGCAGGCAGACTCTGAAATTGGCAGCCATCCACGAAGAAGTCGAAGAAGCGCGGGTGCGTCTCCAGACGGCAGTGCTCGACGCGCAGCACGAGCTCTTCCAACTCGCGGCGCTTGGCCTCGGAAACAAGCGCGATGGTCGCGCCTTCAATCGCTGCATTGCCCACTTGCACGATTCGGGTCTTCGGAATCTCGGGGATCAAGCCGATGCGCATGGCGGCGTCCACGTCCAGATGCCTGCCGAAGCCGCCCGCGAGGTAGAAGACGTCGATATCGCCGAAGCTGACGCCGTAATTGCTGATCACAGTTTCCAGACCGGCGGCATTCGCGCCCTTCGCCTGAGCGAGTTCGTTGACATCGCTTTCGAGGAAATAGACGTTGCTGGCGGCGTCCAGCGTGATGCGGTCCGGGCCGTCTTCGAAACGTCCGCGCTCGTTCATGCGGCCCGTGCGCATGAGCTCGCTGAGCAGAGACACAAGTCCGGAACCGCAGATTCCCGCGGGTGCGCCACCGCCGATGGTTTCGAGGTGGAAATCGCCGGCATCGTCAATGTGCACGCGCGCGATTGCGCCATCGAGCGCGGGCATGCCGCAGGCGATCGCGCCGCCTTCGAATGCCGGTCCGGCGGGGCAGGACGCCGCCAGGATGCGATGACGATTGCCGAGGATCAGCTCGGTATTGGTGCCAATGTCCATGACGGCGACCAGGCGTTCTTCATGCGCCAGGTCAATGGCGAGCATGCAGGCAGCGGCGTCCGCGCCCACGTGGCCACTGACGATTGGGCCTCCATAAACCGCGGCTTGCGGATGAATCGGCAGGAGGCAGCGGCGGCCGGTTTCGAGCAGGCTGGTGCCGGCGCGCTTGCCTTCGGCCATCTCGATTTCGGTGATCGAGCGGTACGGGTTCTGCCCTATGGAGTAGACATTCTGGCGGAAGAAGATGTCGCGCATGGTGGAGTTGCCGACCACCACCATTTCGCGGATCTCCAACGGATCGATGGGAAACTCCTGGATGGCGTGCGTGAGGTAGCCGGCGAGCGTACGCCGCAGCAGTTTGCCGGGATGGTTCGTATCGTAGAAAATGCGCGCCATCACGTCAGACCCCGCGAAGCGTTGCGGATTCTCGAACGAAGCATCGGCGGCGATGCTGCCGGTCTGAAGATCGATCAAGCGCAGGACCACCGTGGTGGTGCCGAGGTCCAAGGCGATGCCGTAGCCGGGCCGCGAATTGGCGCTCAGTTCCGACGGAGGCAGGCCGACGGCGCACTGCTCGATGCGCATGTGGCCGCGGCGCATGGTGTGGCAGCGGATTGCGCCATCGCCCAGAACCATCGTCTGGCACGAAAGACGGAAGGGGCCGCTCAGGTGGCGTTCGTATTCGCCGGGCGCGGAAAGCGACTCCAGCCCCTCGGCGACTTCCACCACGCACTCCTTGCACTTGCCCTGTTTATTGCAGGACGTAGGCACGCGGACGCCGAGCCGCTCGGCGCAGTCGAATAGCGACGTGCCGGGAGCGGCATCGGCGGTGAGGCCGTTGATGGTGACGGTGGCTGCCATTTTCGTGAGCTACCAGGCCGCCTCCGATTCGAGTTCCGATTTCACGGCTTCGGCGATCTCTTGTGCGGACCCGTCGCGCTCCTGGTCTTCGCTCCATCTCCACTGCGCGAGGTAATCGTCCGAACCCTGCAGGTTGCGCCTGGCGGCGAGTGCGTCAATCCGTTCCTGGAAGCGATCGTCGAGAGGCAGGGTCACCTCGTCGAAGCCGTCATCAGCCTTGATCTGCGACGGCACTTCCTGCCAGTACAGAATTTTGTAGGTCGCCATATTGCTCGTTCTTCTCCCGTGCCAGGCGCAGAAACAACTCTACAGCGGCTGACGCGTTCGCGCCGTAGCCATCGGCGCCGATTTCGTCGGCGAACATCTCGCTGATCGGCGCTCCTCCCACGGCCATTTTGATTTGTTCGCGTCCGGCGGCGCGAAAACCGTCGATCACGGTCTTCATGTAAGTCATGGTGGTGGTCAGCAGGGCGCTCATGCCGATGATATCCGGCTTGCACTTGTCCGCCGCGGCCATGAATTTTTCGACGCTCTGATCCACGCCGATATCAGTCACTTCGAAGCCCGCCCCTTCAGCCATCATGCAGACCAGGTTCTTGCCGATATCGTGCAGGTCGCCGCGAACGGTCCCCATCAGCAGCACGCCGGCGGGCCTGGAGCCGCTATCTTTCGCGCTGAGGAGCGGCTTCAGCACCGCCATACCCGCTTTCATAGCGCGCGCGGCGATGAGCACTTCCGGCACGTACAGCACGTTGTGCTTGAAATCCTCTCCCACTACGCTCATGCCCGCGATCAGGCCATCGTTCAGAATCTGCTGCGCCGTCCTGCCTTCGGCGAGCGCATCTTTCGTCATCTGCTCGACTTTGGCGGCATTGCCCTCATAGAGGTACTGATTCATCAACGCGTAATCAACCATTCCGCGCCCCTTGAACGGCGACGCGGCCGCCGTTGAATTGCTTGAGAGCGCTCAGCATGGCGACAATGTTCTCGCGCGGCATGCCGGGGCTGACACCGCCGCCGACCGAGAGGATAACGCCTTCCCCGCCGGCTCCTTCGAGCACATCGAGCGTGGCTTCTTCCACCTCTTCCGGAGTGCCGCGGACAGCGATTTCGAGCGGGTTCACATTGCCCATGAGGCACATGCGCTTGCCGACGCGCTGCTTCACTTCGCGGATGTCTTTCTGCTTGCCCCAGTTGAGTACGTTGAAGCCAGTGTCGGGAAGGTGATCCAGGCAGGCATCGACTTCGGCATCGTTGTGGTAGACCTTCACCCAATCGTCCGGAAAAGCGTCGCAGATGCGCTTCAGGTACGGGTGCGCGAATTCGAGGTAATGCTCCTCATTGATGAAGCCGACGATGTCGTCGAGGATGAAGATGCTCTCCACCGTATCGCCCATGGCTTTCTGCTGCGCCTTCAACCAATCGATGATCACGCGCGTGCAGAGGTCGATGAGCTTGTGCGCGCCTTCGGGGTTCTCCACCAGGTCGATCATCAAGTGCGTGGTGCCGCGGACGAAGCCCGCCGTGCACAGCGGGCCGCGCGAGGTGACCATCGGGAGAATGTAGCCGGCATCCAGGATACGCTGCCGCTGCATCTTGATGCGGTGCAGGGTCAAAGCGGCGAAAGCATCGGCCTCCACTTCGTATTCGGGGAACTGGTCGATATCTTCCAGGCGATAGAGCGTGTGGTATTCGCTGGGAGTGTTGTCCTGCCAGAACTTGATTTTCGCGCCCAGCACGGAGGGTTCGGCGGCCATGCCGTATTCCATCCACCACGAGGGGACGAAGATAATGTCCGGGTACTCCTGCATGACCTTCAGATTCGCCTGGAACCAAACTTCGGGATCCAGATAGTAATCGAGGTGCTTGATCCCGAGGTATCCCGGCATCCACGGGCTGTCGATAATCAGCGCCATGGGCACTGCGTCCAGCTTCTCCAGCCGCGCGGCGCGTTTAAACGTCTCCCACTGTTGCGGTAGCATGATGGCCCCTTACTTATTCTTCCTTATTTTCTAATCCGGAACTGGCGCCGGCCGGCTTTCATTCGGGTCTGCCCAGCGGTCGTTGGGAATAATTGGCGTCCAACCCGGCCGCCCTGGATCCTGGTCGTACGGATACCCGCCCAACCGGCGATACAGCTCGTTATATTTTCGAACTTTTTCGCGATCCAGTTTGATACCCAGCCCGGGACCCTCGGGTACGCGTATGGCGCCGCCCTCGTAAGGCATGAGTCCGCCTTCGATCACGTCGTCGGCGAGGTGATGGTAATGGGCATCGGCGGCGAAAGAAAGATTGGGAATCACGGCGCCGAGATGCAGCATGGTCGCCAGTTGTATGCCGAGTTCGCCGGAGGAGTGCACCGCGACTCCGAGCTGAAACGTCTCGCAAATGGCCGCAGCCTTGATGCAGGCGCGGATTCCGCCCCAGAAGGTAGTGTCCAGTAGGATGACATCGACAGCGGTGTTCAGCGCATTTGCCGCGAGCTGTTCGAAATTCACCACTACGGTGTTGGTGGCCAACGGGACGCGGACCATTTCGCGAGTGCGGCGCATGCCGTTCAGCCCGTAGACGGGATCTTCGAGATAGTCATTGCGCAGGCCTTCAATCGCCTGGCCGAAGCGAATGGCCTGCTCGGTGGACCAGACGGCGTTCGGGTCGAAGCGCAGCGAATCGCCCGGGAAAGCGGCGGCGACGGCGCGGTAGACTTCCAGCTCGTAGTCCGGATGAAAAACGCCCGCCTTCAGCTTGTGGGTGGTGAAGCCGAAACGCTGCTTGAGCGACGCGATATGCTCGATCACCTGGTCGATGGTGCGGACCTCGCCCTCGCCGGTGCGCTGGCACGGATAGCGGAAGAAGGAGTAGGTGGCGAAGCGGACGGAATCGCGCAAGCGGCCGCCCAAAATCTCGCTGACGGGGACGTTCCACGCCTGGCCGAGAATGTCCAGGCAGGCGAATTCCAATGCGGCCAGCAGTTGAGTCCGGTTGTTGTATAAGGACGCGGTGGGGTTGGCGATCAGGAACCGCATCTCCTCGAGTTTAGCGGGGTCGCGGCCGACCAGGTAGGTCTTCAGGCCTCGAATGGCGGCTTCCGCGGATTCTCCGCCTCCGCCCATCTCTCCCAGGCCAACAAGTCCGTTATCCGCTTCAACTTCGACGATTGTGCGCACGAAACGGCCCCAGTGGCAACCGTTCGCGTGACGCAACGGCGCCTCCAGCGGCACGGTCACCGTAGTGGCCCGAATGTCCCGGATGCGCATATTTAGTTTTACCTTACAACAAAGTCGGTTGCAACATCAGAATCGGCCTGTGTTGTTCGGTATTCGCCGGCCGTCAAGCGGATCCGATGGCACTCAGCTTGACCCTCTCCGGATCTCTCTCGCTCCCACAACTCGCCGAAGAGCATGCCCCGGCCGTGTTTGGGGATTTCACGGTCGTCATTGCCAAGTACCAGGGCGCCTTCATCGTGTACCTATGGAGCACCCAACATCCCGACGTCGAGCGAGTCATGCGCTTCCGCTACTTCGATGAGGCCCAAAATCACGTGAGCACCAACCACGCCCTGCTGCTGTTCGTCCAGCCTCTGGGGCAGATCGTAGACAACGAGTGGGCCGTCTTCCAGTTTCAGGACGGCCGCAGGCTTGGGCCCTCGGCGCATGAGAGCGCCGCCTGGCTGTGCTCCGACGCCGCGGAACAAGCGTTGCAGAAAGTCCGGGAGTATCAGCGCCAACGAAAGTAAAGCGCTCGCCCGCCGCGTCAAAGGCATGCCGGCGGCCCCTGGCCGCCCTCATCATCGAGATCGAGCCGAGCGGCGCGCTGAGTACGCCCGCCTGCATAACGCTCTCGATCAGGCCATGGCCTCCTGGGCCGTGCACCACGCTCACAAGCTGCGCGAGGACGGCACGCCTATGGTCTTCAGCAACACCACGATTGCCGAGCTGTCGCGCTGGATCAGCGAACAGGTTCACAACGCGCAGTTTCCCTCGAGGCCGGAACATGCTCAGTAAATTCATCGAAGCCACTGACGCGACCGAGTTCAACCACGGCAAATTCATGGAGGCGCGCTTCACCGGCGAGGAATGGACACGGAAGTCAGAGATCGATACCGGCCGCAATCTCCTCCGCGGAGTCTCGCGGCTGGGACACGGGACATCTCCTGGTCGTCGACCTGCAGGCCGGCGAAGGCGCCATCTTCCGGCCGGGCGGCTACGCCCATGCCGATCTCAATGAGAAGCACCAGATCTGGGTCTGCCCGATGTTTGAGCCCTTCCTCGCCTGGCTCTGCCAGCAGGACCTCTCCAACCTCTCCAACCTCCCCGGCAAAGTGAACCTCGGTAAAGTGCCGACCGCGATGCACGGCTACCGGCGCAACCGCGGCGGCGAAAAGGAACGTTTTGAGTTCACCTGCCGCCACGAAATCAAGGACGCCGTCACCGAGGAAAAAAATAGCTCTCCCCGGACCAGCAGAAGCCCGAGGAGGGCGCAAGATGACAAGTTGGCTCTTAGGCGAGCAGTCAAAGGTTCAAATGAATGCTATCGTCGCGCCGCGGGCGGCCCCGGCGAAGCTCACGCACTTTGGCGATCACGAGCATCCATAATGCGCTCACAAACAGAAAGAGGGTCCCATACGGAGCGGTCTGCCAGCCGTGAGGGATGCGCGGGACCAGGAACAGGACTAAGCCCACCACAACGGCAGTCAGCAGTACTGCGATCACAACGAGCAGAGGCCATTGCTTGCGGTAAATTTCCTCAGCTACGTATCCGGATCGTTTGGGAATCTTGGTAACCCTCACATATCTAAAGCATAGTCGAAATCGTCGATGTACGTTTGGTCGTCCGTCCCGTCATCGCAGATTCCGGTCCCGTCGTCCACGCAGCCGCCGTAAAGGATCGTCGAGAAGACGCTGTAGCCGCCGGACGCGCCGAATGCCCAACTGAGAGCCGTGCCCACGGTGCCAATGACCACGCCTCCGGTAATGAGAACGACCAGACCGGTGCCGCACAACGTCACCAGGCAAACGGCCCCCACCACTCCCACGATCACACCGCCGATCAGCATCATCGCCGACGCGATACTATTCATCTGCGACTGCTGCTCCTGCAGGCAGGCCTCGCCGTCGTAAACCAGGCCCGTATTAGGATTGACGTAGGAGGGATCCGGTGTGGTCAACTGCTGCGTGCGAATGATACGGGCCCTTTGCTCGGGGTGAAACACGGCGCGCTGGATGAGGTTGCCTTGGGGTTTTGGCCGGTGGAAGCCAACCGGGATTGTCCGCATCAGCGCCGGCGCGGGCATGTCACCCCGCAGAAGCGGGATCGCAAAATCGTCGACCACCCTCCAGCCGCCCGCTGCCGCGACGGCGGCCCCTCCGTTTAGAACCGCAGGTAGCCTGCGACCACGAGGTATCGCGGCGTGGATTGCGTTCCGCTGATCACCGCGAAGCCGTTGAAATTCGTCGTGCCGTTGGCTCCCGGCACCCAGCAGCAACTCCCACCGGGGTTTGAGAAGACCACCGTGTTGGTCAGGTTGTACGCCTCGCCCTGTAACTGGAACTTGATCTTCCCTTCCTTGAACGGGAAGACGCGCGAGATGTTTGCGTTCATCTGGAACAGACCCGGTCCGAACAGTCCGCCGACATAGTGTCCCGTGGAGCCGAGCACGCCCGCGGGCGGATTCGCGAATGCCGAGCCGTCATAGTAGGGGTGGCTCTGATCGTGGCCGCCCAGAATCTGGACGGTCGGGCTGATCTGGTTCGCGCTGTTGCCCTGGCCGCCCGCGTTGATGTTGGATGTAGTGTTGACGCCGAACGGCAGACCGCTTTCACGGGCGACAGTCCCGGCCAATTGCCAGTTGCCCACAACCCAGGACGCAAGTCCGTGATTGAGCCACGTGTGTCCTTTGCCAAGCGGCAACTGGTAGACGTAGTAGAACTGGAAATTGTGCGGACGGTCAAAGCCCGCGATCTGCTTGTCCAGCGCGAAGGAAACCGGGTAAGTGCGCCACAGGCTGGCATCGCCGTTATCGCCGTTGGCGTTGTTAATGGCTTTCGAGAAGGTATAACTCAAGCCGATGATAGAGGCTGCGATGCGCTTTCTTACGGAAACCTGCAAGCCGTTGTAAGTCATATCGCCGAACGGTTCCACCATGTTGAGATCGCTGGTGACGAACGGCTGTAAGATGCGGCCCACATTGCCGGTGCCGGGCGCCGATCCGTTGATGTTGACATTCATCTGCGTGTGCACGCCGTGAGTGCCTACGTAGCCGACCTGCGCCACAAGGCTGGGAGAGAACTCATGCTGAACGGTGAAGTTCCAGGTCTGGTAATAGCCGCGGTCGTAATCGGCGGGGAACGTGACGGTGCTGACGCTGGGCAGATACGTGGTCGGCGATGCCGTAGTGGAGGGCTTGATGGTCCCGACGGAAATGTCCGGGAAGGTGGGAAGCGGAATTCCGTCTTTGAGGTTGACTTGAGTCGCGCCATCGGAGTTCGGCACGCCTGCATAGCTAATGAACTGATAACTCTTCGGCGGCGCATAAACCTGATTGACGATCGCGGGGTACTGGTTCCGCTGATTCCGCATGTTGTCGGGATCCACGCTGATGCCGTAGCCGGTGCGGATCACCGTTTTCTGAGTGAGGCGGTAGGCCACGCCGAGCCGCGGGCCAAAACCCTTCTTGCTGGCTGAGGCGCCGGCATCCCAGGGCACACCATTTTCGCCGCCGACCAATATAAAGTCCGTGGTCGGATCGAAGCGGACCGCGCCGTAGTGGTCATGCGAATAGATGGGATAGTATTCCCAGCGCAGGCCGTAGTCGATCGTCAGCTTAGGCGAGATCTGCCATAAGTCGCGCACGTACATTGACCAGGTGGAGAAGCGCAGGGCGATTGGATTCGTAACTTGCGTGACCTTGCCGGTTTGCGAGGGGAAGCCGAGGAGGAATTGCGCCCAGGAGTTCGCTGGAGCCGAGGGTAGCGTACTGCCGGGCGCGACGGTGTTGGGCGCCGCCCCGCCGTTCAGAGACGTCAGAGTGCCATCGAAGCCGAATGTTCCGCGAGCCGTACCGAACGTGCCGCCCTGGGGCTGGAAGTGATTGAGCGCGAAATGATCGTATTCGAAGCCGGCGCGAATGCTGTGCGAACCCTTGATTTTTGTGATGTTGAGGTTGGTGGTGTACTGGTTATCGCGGAACTGGAACGGGCTGCCGGTGCTGGTGTTGCCGATGTTCGCGATGCCGGTAACCTGGAAGCCCGGAATGCCGAGGTAGTTGAAGCCCGGGCCATTGGTGCCCGGGATGTGGAGGACGTCGGTGCCGAAGGCGCCATCCTGCGGGTCGCCGTTCGCGCCGATGTTCTGCCGGGTATAACCGACGTTGCCATCGATCAACGTTGTTGGAGAAAGCGAGTAGGTGAAGCCGGCGGCCGGGATCTGAACGCGCCCTCCGGCGTGGCCAGGGTTGCCACCGTTGAACGCGTCGCCACCTGCCGGCCCGAGCACCAGCGGGGCAACAATATCCATCGGCGAAATGCTATAGCGGCCCCAGAGCATTACTTTCTCAGTGGCGTTGTAATTCACCTTCCAGTCGTAGCGATCCACGCTATAAGTAGTGGCGCCATAGGCATCGTAATTTGTGAAGTAGCTGTCAGGCCGGGTGAGCGCGGGCAAGAGCCCTGTGAGTGTCGCCGCCGCGGGGGCGATGCGGTTGGACGGAATTTGATTGTTGAGGAATGGGGTGCGGCCGGTGCCGTCCGGGTTGCCGGTCAACGGATCGTAGATGACCACGCCTGTGGCACTGAAATCGCCGGTGCGCATGGCGGCCGTCGGCAGGGTGAGGTTGGGGGCCGCGGCGAACTGGTTCTGTTTGGTTCCTTCATACGACATGAACCAGAACAGCTTGTCTTTACCGTGAACAACTTTTGGGATCCACACCGGTCCGCCGATGGTGAAGCCGTACTGATTCAAAATGTTCTTGGCGAGCCTTCCGGGATGGGAGAAGTAGTTGTTGACGGCATCGAAATCCTGGTTGGTGTTGCGTTCGAATAGCGACCCGTGTAACTGGTTCGTGCCGGTTTTGATTCCGACGTTGATCGCCGCGCCACCGGCCATTCCTTGTTCCGCATCGTAGGCATTGGTACTTACCGCGACAGTCTGTATGGCTTCCGGCGAGGGCACGTAGCCGATATTCACGGGTAGCCAGGGGTATGCGTCGAGCGCACCGTCCAGGCGCGTGACGTTGGCCTGCGATGAGACACCGTTCTGGAATACGGTAATGGCGCGCTGCGGATTGCCTGCCGCGGAGTTCGCTTCGCCCGTGCCCGCGGTAGTTGCCGATCCGGGCTGCAACAGCAGCAGCGATTGGAAGTTCTTGCCTTCCGTGCCGTTATAGGGGAGTTCCTCGACTTCGGTAGTCGAAATCTCCGTGTGGACGTCGCCCTTATCAGTTTGCAGCACCACTGCGTCGGCGGTGACCTCGACTGACTCTGTCGCGGATGCGATCTGCAGCGCTACATCGACGCGGCGGACGTCATTGGCTTGTACCTGTACGTTGGTTACGGAGAAGGTCCGGAAAGAAGTCGCAGTAACCGTAATGCGATAGAGGCCGGGTTGCAGGTCGTTAAACCTGTAAAGGCCGCGTTCATCCGTGGTGGCCTGATACTTCGCGTTTGTCGCGAGGCTGACCGCTTCCACTTTTACGTTGGGAACTGCGGCGCCGGCGGGATCCACGACATTTCCGGTGAGAGTACCGTAAAGAACTTGCGCGTGGCTGATACCGGCAACCGAGGCGATCGCAACCAGGCTCAGATAACAAGCAAAAAGCAAACGACGGATTGAGTGAAACACAGGGTTTCCCCTTTCGCTGTGATAGCTCAAGAAACGCGAGACTTAGTTTTCTTATCGAACTATATGGTCAGTTCGAGACGAAGTCAATCGCGAATACCGCCGCGGGTGTCTTACAGCTTACTTAATTACACTTATTACGGAGTAGAAGGCCGGTTTTGGTTTGCCGGCACGATCGAAGAGTAGGGGATAACTGGTACGTCCCCGAACCGGCCAGTTATTCAGCCACGAATCGCCATCTGTAACTCCCCAGAAGGTGATGCGCGTGATGGAGGCGCGATGCTTCAGGAAGATACCGAAGAGATCCGCATAGCGCTTGGCGAGCTCTTGCTGGATGTTGTCCGGAAGTCCCTCGGCGTACGGATTGGAATTGGCCTGGGCCGTGGCACGTGTAGCAACATCCGCGCCGTTCTGATTGGTGGCGCGCGGTAGCACGTCGATATCAAGCTCTGTGATGTTCACCTTCACGCCGAGAGGCTCAAAGGCCGCGATGGTGGCATCTTCCTGCGCAAGAGTAGGGAAGTCCATGTGATTGTGGTCCTGCAACCCGACCGCGGTTATGGTGATTCCCTCAGCTTTGAGCTTGCGAATGAGCTCGACTGCGCCTTTGCGCTTGGCTTCGTTTTCGAGCGAATAATCGTTGTAGTAGAGTTCGGCCGCCGGGTCGGCTTCGTGGGCGAACTGGAACGCCTTGGCGATGAAATCCTCGCCAATGATTTTCAGCCATGGCGATTGCCGCAGTGTGCCGTCTTCGTTGAGCGCCTCATTGACTACGTCCCAGCCGCCGATGCGCCCTTTGTAACGGCCCATTACGGTGCGGATATGCTCGTGCATGCGTTCGAGTAGCGCATCGCGCGTGAGCGGCGCGCCCTTGTCGTCCTGAAAAACCCAGCCCGGCACCTGGCTATGCCAAACCAGGCAGTGGCCGATGATGAACATGTGGTTTCGCTCGCCGAAGGCCACGTAGCGGTCCGACGCCTCGAAAGCATACGTGCCGGGGCGCGGATGCACGGATTCCCACTTCAGAACATTTTCCGGCGAGATGGTGTTGAACTGCGCTTTGATGATCGCATCGCCGCGCTCATCGCGGTCTTCATCCTGAGCGGTATTGACGGCCGCCCCGATCCGGAAAATACCCTTATACGCATCCTTCAGCGAGGTTTGCGCGGGAAGGGCCGCGACGATGGCGAGCGCGGTGGCGGAGAGCCGGAGGGTGGAAGTGTGGAATGACATTCGATACCTCGCTTAGGCCTGGGCGAACTTCTTACGGCGCTCGGCCAGTACGTCTTGGATTTCAATATTCAGATTCTTGCCGATCGGGTAGACGATCAGGCACGCGATCACGATCAGGAAGAGAATCGCCGGGAAGATGCTGATGTTCATGCGGATGCCGCTCAGCGCTTCGGGCGTCTGCACGGCGTTGGGCCGGTAGCCGAACCCGGAGAGCAGCCATCCGGCAATGGCGCCGCCCAGGCTGAGTCCGGTTTTCAGGCCGAAGAGGATGGTGGCGTAGATGATGCCTGTGGCTCGCCGCCCCGTCTTCCATTCGGCGAAATCCACCACGTCGGCGAACATGGCCCAAATGAGCGGAATGGTCGGCGCGTAAGTCAGGGCGCGCAGGTATTCCAGCAGAAACATCGTGCCGACGGATTCGGGCGGCAGCAGCACGAAGAGAGCCATGAATACGGTGGTGGTGCTGAAACCGGCGATGGCGACGGCTTTCTTGCCGAATCGCGCGGAAAGCGCCGTGGAACAGAGCACGCCGATCACGGTTACGAACTGGCTGGTGATGTTCAGCAGTCCGAAGCCGACCGATGCGAGGTTGCTTTTGTTGGGATCCACGATGAGGCCGAAGGTGTCCAGCAGCGAATGCCATACGCCGCTGCCGGCGGCGCTCGCGAGCCCGATGCTCTGCAGCAGATCGTAGAGCTTGCCTGGGTTGACGTAATACTGAAAGTAGTAAAACATCGTCCCGCCGCGCAGGGCGAGCATCGCGAAATGCGCGAGGGTGAGGATGAACATCGCCTTCCACGGGCGGTTGGCGAGCAGGCCGCGGAAGTCCTCGCGCGGTGAAGATTTCTGCCGCGGATCCGGCTGAATGCGCTCGCGCGTGGCGAGAAAGGTGATGCAGAAGAGGACAAGGCAGACCACCGCCCACAGCGCCATCGTCATCTGCCAACCTTTGGCATTGTTGCCGTGACCAAACTTAGCAACCAGAGGCAAGGTGAATCCGCCGACGATCAACTGCGCGATCATCGCCGCGACGAAGCGGTATGAGGAAAGGCTG
>Ga0134126_10002316_pt1 | contig 24074 bp, 23 predicted proteins | sample KB31752_FD_96881 | JGI IMG/M metagenome (GOLD analysis project Ga0134126, IMG submission 96881) | Terrestrial soil microbial communities with excess Nitrogen fertilizer from Kellogg Biological Station, Michigan, USA - KB3-175-2 | ecosystem: Environmental > Terrestrial > Soil > Unclassified ... | reverse complement strand
GCGGAGTGACCGCGAAATTCCGAAGGGGCAAACGCATGCGTTTGCGCCCCCGGGGATCGAAGCGGCGCGGGCCCGGCAGGGCTGGGTCCCGGGGTGCGAGCATCGCAGCGAGCACGCCCTGCCCAGCGTAAAGCGGGTCGCGGGGCGCAGCCCCGCGGGGTCCCGCGCCAGGCAATAGAAGCCGCGGGCCGGAACGATGGTTGAGCGCGTGGGGCTTTTCCTGATGTCAAAACCCCATCAGAGAAGATCGGATTGGGTGGGTGCACCATGCTTGAGACCGCTTCTACTTCGCTTGCGCGGATTGCTCGACCTTGAAGCGCGACTTGGCTTCTTCGAGCACCTTCTTGATCTGGGCGCGCAGGTTGTCGTCGAGCGCCTTCTTCTCGCGCAACTCGGCGAGCAGCCCCGGATGGGCGTTGTCCAGGAACTCGTACAGCGCGGCCTCGAAGGCGCGCACCTCCTCGACCGCGAGATCGTCGAGGAGGCCGTTGGTGCCGGCGAAGATCGAGATGATCTGCTTCTCGACCGGCAGGGGCGAGTACTGGTCCTGCTTGAGCAGCTCGACCAGCCGCTTGCCGCGGTTGAGCTGGGCGGTGGTGGTCTTGTCGAGGTCGCTGCCGAACTGGGCGAAGGCGGCGAGCGAGCGGTACTGCGCCATCGAAAGCCGCAGCGAGCCGGCGACCTGCTTCATCGCCTTCACCTGGGCGTTGCCGCCGACGCGGCTGACCGAGATGCCGACGTTGATGGCCGGGCGCACGCCGCTGTTGAACAAGTCGCTGTCCAAGAAGATTTGCCCATCGGTGATCGAGATGACGTTGGTGGGAATATAGGCGCTGACGTCGCCGGCCTGGGTCTCGATCACCGGCAGCGAGGTGAGCGAGCCGCCGCCCAGCTCGGGACTGAGCTTGGAGGCGCGCTCGAGCAGGCGCGAGTGGAGGTAGAAGACGTCGCCGGGGTAGGCCTCGCGGCCGGGCGGGCGGCGCAGCAGCAGCGAGATTTCGCGGTAGGCAGCGGCGTGCTTGGAGAGATCGTCGTAGATGGTGAGCGCGTGGCGCTTGCTGTCGCGGAAGTACTCGCCCAGCGCGCAGCCGGCGTAGGGGGCGAGGTAGAGCATCGGGGCGGGATCGCTGGCCGTGGCCGCCACCACGATGGTGTATTCCATGGCGCCGTAGCGCTCGAGCGTCGCCACCACCTGCGCCACGGTCGAGCGCTTCTGCCCGATGGCGACGTAGATGCAGATCAAGTCCTTGCCGCGCGAATTGATGATGGTATCGAGCGCCACCGCCGTCTTGCCGGTCTGGCGGTCGCCGATGATCAGCTCGCGCTGGCCGCGCCCGACCGGCACCATGGCGTCAATCGCCTTCAGGCCGGTCTGCATCGGCTCCTTCACCGGCGAGCGGTCAAGCACGCCGGGCGCGATGCGCTCGATGGGGTTGAACTGCTCGGTCGCGATCGGGCCCTTGCCGTCAATCGGCTGCCCCAGCGCGTTGACCACGCGGCCGACCATGGCCTCGCCCACCGGTATGGACATGATGCGGTGGGTGCGCTTGACCTGGTCGCCTTCGCGGATCTCGGTGTAGTCGCCGAGCATGACCGTGCCCACCTGTCTTCTTCCAGGTTCATGGCGATGCCGGCCACGCCGTGCGGGAAGGCCAGCAGCTCGCCCGCCATGACCTTCTCGAGGCCGTAGACGCGGGCGATGCCGTCGCCGACGGAGACGACCGTGCCGACCTCGTCCACCGCCATCACGGCGTCGTAGTTTTCAATCTGCGCGCGCAGAATTTCTGAGATTTCGTCGGTTCGCAAGGTTGCCATGGAAGTTGTTCGTGACTCGTTGCTAGTTGTTCGTCAAGAGGTGATGGCGGAGGCGATCCAATCTTCCGCGGATACTGCCGTCGTAGACTTGGTCCCCGACCCGGGCCACGAAGCCGCCGACCAAGGCAGCATCGGTGCGGTAACGGGTATCGAGCTTGCGGCCCAGCCGCCGGGCCAGCTCGGACTCGATGGCCGAGCGCTCGGCGGCCGAGAGCGAGCGCGCGCTGGCGATTTCGGCCTTCACGATGCCCTCGCGCTCGAGCAGCAGTTGCTCGAAGGCGGCATCGATGCCTTCCAGGTGCCCGGCCCGGCCGCGCTCGGCCGCCACCAGAAGGAAATTGCGGGTCAGCCGCGACAACCCCAGCCTGGCGGCCATCGTCTCGAGCACCGGCTTCTTCTGCTCCCACGCCACCGCCGGGCTCGAGAGCACCAGCCGCAGCGGGGCCGAGGCGCGCACAGTCGCGGCCACCAAGCCCAGCTCGCGGCGCAGGGTGTCGGCGGGGATGGCGCCCTTGGCCACTAGGTCGGCGAGGGCTTGGGCATAGCGCTGCTCGACTGCGGCCATGGCTAGTTCGGCCTCCCGTTGCCGGCCGTGACCGTCTTGCTGAGTTCGTCGAGACCAGCGCGCACCACGGCTTCGTCCTGCTCGGGGGTGAGGCGGTCCTGGATGCGCCGATGCGCCAACTCGACCGCCAGCTTCGCCGCCAGCCCGTGCAGTTCCTTCTGCGCCAGCTTGGCCGCGGATTCGATCTCCTGCTTGCCGAGGCGGACGATGCGCTCGGCCTCGCGCTGGCTCTCGCCCAGCATGCGCTCGAATTCGCGAGTGGCCTCGGCCTGCCCTTCGCGCTCGAGTGCGGCCAGTTCTTGCGGCAGGTTGCCGACGCGGGCCTCGATCTCGGCCAGCCGCGATTGCGCCTGCTGATGCGCCTTCTCCGCCTCCCGCATGCGCGCCTGGATGCCTTCGCCGCGTCCGCGCAGCGCGCTGGGGATGCTCCAGCCTTTGCCCGCGAACAGCAGCTTGTAAAGGATCCACAGCAGCACCGCCAAGTTGAGCGACAGCACCACGATCCAGACGGTGTCGCGCAGGCTGCCGTGCGGCAGCCACCAGCTCACGCTGCGCACGTCCGGCGTGGCCTGGAAGAAGAAGGCGAAGGCCGCGGTCATGCCGGTCATGCGCCCACCCCCGGATGGCCCGCTGACTTGCGGTGCATGGCCGGCGAAAGCACCTGGGCCATGATCTGGTCGGCCAGCGCCTCGGCGGCGGCGTGCAGGTGCGCCCGCGCCTCGGCCGATTGCGTGGCCAAGGCCTGCCGCGCCTCGACCAACCCGTGCGCGGATTGATGCCTCGCCTGGTCGAGCGCCGCCTGGCCTTGGGCCAGCGCCGCCTGCCGCTGGGCCTCGATCTGCTTGTAGTTGGCGATCTGCCGCTGGCGCAGCGCCTCTTCGTAGGTGGCCAGCTTCTGCTCGGCTTGCGTCGTCAGCGACGCCGCCGCGGCCTGCCGCCCCTCGATGCGGGCGTGGCGCTCGGACAACACCTTCCGCAGCGGCCGGTACAGCACTGCCTTCAAATAGAAGTGAAGCAGCAGGAAGATGATGATCGTGGGGATGCTGCCGAGCAGTAATCGGGCGAGTTGTTGGAACGTCTGGGCCATGCTCGAGGTCGTTGCCGCGGCAGGCGAGCTGCCGCTTCAGGTGGGTACCGGAACTGATTATTTTACTGAAGGCCGCCGCACGGGTCAAGCTTGGGACGTAACCGCGAGCCGTGCGCCGCGGGCGAAGTCGGGTCCGCTGAGCGGTTGGCGGCCTTCCAAACGGACGGTATCGAGGGCCAAGGCGGTGCCCTCGGCGCAGGCCAGCGTGAGCGTCGTGCCGTCGAGGAATAGCGAACCCGCGGCGCGCGCGGTGCCGGACGCGCGCACGTGGCAGGCCAGCACCGCCAGCCGCTTGCCGTCGTGCTCGACATGCACCCCGGGCCAGGGCTGGAAGCCGCGCCAGCCATCGTAGGCTTCGAGCGCCGTCCAAGCGGGCGGAATGCGGCCGTGTTCGCGGCTCAGCCTCGGCGCCAACGTGCCCTCGGCCGGTTGCCGCCGCGGGGCGATCGTGCCGGCCTCGAGGCCGCGGAGGGTCTCGGCCATGAGTTCCGCCGCCACCTCGGCCAGCCTCGGGCCCAGCGCGACGGCGGTTTCGGCGGGACCGATTTCGACCGCTTGCTGCAGCAGCATGTCGCCGGTGTCGAGGCCGGCGTTGATCCGCATGGTGGTCACGCCGGTCTTGGTTTCGCCGCGCGCGATGGCCCACTGGATGGGCGCAGCCCCGCGATACGCCGGCAGCAGCGAGGCATGGGCGTTGATCGCGCCCAAGCGCGGGAGATCGAAGATGGCCGCAGGCAAAAGCTGGCCGAAGGCCACCACCGCCAGCGCATCCGGTCGCTGGGCTGCGAGCCAGGCCACGGCCTCGGGGCCCCGCAGGCGCTCGGGCTGGTGCACCGGCAAGGCTAGCCGCTGTGCGGCGAGCTTGATCGCCGGCGCCCGCAGCTCGCCGCGTCGGCCGGCCGGGCGATCGGGCTGGCACACCACCGCCGTGACCTCGAACCCCGGGCTTGCGGCCAAGCGCTCGAGCGTGGGCACGGCGAACTCGGGCGTGCCAAGAAAGACGATCCGCACTCGACTATCATAGGGGGATGGCGAGAATGGTCCAGTGCGTCAAGTTCGGCAAGGAGCTGCCCGGCTTGGACGAAGCCCCGTGGCCAGGCGAGATCGGCCAGCGCGTGTTCGAGAACGTCTCCGCCCAGGCCTGGAATCTGTGGAAAGAGCACGCCAAGATGCTGATGAACGAATACCGCCTCGCCCCCTGGACGCCCGAGGCGCAGAAGCTCATCGCCGAGCAGATGGAGCAGTTCTTCTTCGGTCAAGGCGCGCAGCTTCCGCCCGGCTTCGTCCCCCAGCGGTCCAAGTAAGCGGTGCCGCCACCACCGTCACCGGTAGAGCTTTTCCGCCTCGCGTCGGGTCATCAGGATCGGCTTGGCAGGATTGCAGCGCACCACCACGTACGGCTCTGAAGGCCGGCGACCTGCCCAGCCGGCGTAGTGCTGAAGGTTGTAACGGCGGCTCAAGTCGAGGGAATATGCCGCGCGTCCGCCACGGTCGGCAAGCCTGAAGACGGCAAACGGATCGTAGGTCTCGAAGCAGCGGCCAAAAATCTCGGCGGTGGACTCGCGGCCAATGATCGCACCGTGCGCGACCCCGATCACGTCGAACCGCTCGGATTGAAAGACCACGGCGGGGGGCGCGCCGCGCAGCAGTCTCATGGCAAGCACGGCGCCCGGGCTGCTCGCAAATGCCCAGCCAAAAGCAAACGCCACCGGAGGCCCGCCGGAACCCGTCAAATCGCGGCTGAGGAAAACGTAATGGGAACGAAGCAAGTTTGTGCGCGCTAAGTCCGGCGAGAGCGCTTCGGTGAGGTCCATCATGCCGCCGGTCACGGAAACGGAAAAATCCGGCGCACCCCGTTCGCTGATTTTCAGGCGCGGAAAATTGGCGTCGGGATCTTGCGCGCCCACCACCGCGAATGTGTAAGTCGTTCCGCTCGTCCTGTATTCCGTCTGCTCGAGGACTTTATGGTGATCCGCCTGTGCGGCGGCGGGCAGCACCAGAGCCAGCACCAAGGCTGCGAGCGACGGGCGCATCACAGCACCGGCAGCGCTTCGCGCATGGTGACTTTGAGCTTGCCGTGGGCGGTGCGCAGCGCGGCTTCGACGGTGTCGGGGGTGCCGGCGCGGGCGAAAATGAAGCCCAGGTAGGTCGCGCCCTCCGGCAGCGGCAGCAGCGGCTCGCCGGGCTTGGCGGTGATCTCGACCGCCTCGATGCCGCCGACTTGCTCAGCCTCCTCGACGCCGGCGACGTGATCCAGCACGCCGCCGCCGGGGATCGGGATCATCATCACGCCTGAGGCCGCGGTCTCCCGCTCCCATCCGCCGGGAGGCTGACCCAGCGCCGCGCGCAGCAAGAGATCTTCGAGGCTGATCAACGGCGTGGCGCCGTCGGCGGCCGGGCGCGCACCGGTGCCCGCCGCGCCCGCGCGGCGGAAGCGCAGCGCGCGCGCGCATTGGCCGCCGATCGGACGCGCCGCGACCTCGAGCACATACACTTGCCCGCCCGGCCCCAGCCGGATTTCGGCGTGGATCGGCCCCGGGCCCAATCCCGCTGCGCGCGCGGCCGCTTCCACCATGTCCCAGATCAGGGCGCGCTTCTCGGTGTCGAGGCGCGAGGGCGTCACATACAGGCTCTCTTCGAAATAGGGGCCCGCAAGCGGCTCGGGCTTGTCGAAGAGGGCGAAGCGCTGGACGATGCCGGCCGCCATCCAGCCTTCAAGCGCGAACTCGCGGCCTTCGATGTACCCCTCGGCCTGGATCCATTTCGCTCCCGGATCCTGCCACTGCTGGATCGCGGGCGTGGCCAGCAGGGCGCGGATGCGCTGGAAGGCGGCGGTGAATTCGGCGGCGTCATTGCAGCGGATCACGCCGCGGCTGCCGGAAAGGATGAGCGGCTTCAGCACGCAGGGGTATTTCGTTGCCGCCGCCAGCGGCGCCGGGTTGGCATCGGCTTTATAGCGCTCGAACCAAGGCGTGGGCAGATCGGCTTCGGCGACCACCTGCTTGAACTCGAATTTGTCGTGGCACACCGCGGCCGCGCCTGCGGAATGGAAGCGCACGCCCAATCCGGGCGCAACCTGCGCCGCCAGCACGGCCGCGCGGTCGCCAATCGCCGTGATGCCTTGGAATGGCCCCAGCGGCTTGAGCGCGGCCAGCGCGGCCTTGGCGTTGTCGAAGCGGACCGGGACCGCATCCTGCGCCCGCGTGGCCTCGAGCTGGTGGCAGCAGTCGGTGGCCAAGGTCAGCTCGGCCCCAGCGCTGGCAGCAGCAGCCTGGAAGCGCGCGACCTGATATCCGGTCGTGGGAGCCACCAGCAAGACCCGCGGCGCACTGGGCATCCCTTTACGCTACCACTTGCGGCGGCGGGTTCAGGCCAGCAGTGCGGCCTGCATCACCGTGACCGCCTGCCCGCCCAGGACGACGCGGTCGCCCGCCAGCCGCATGCGCACCACACCGCCGCGCGCCGATGCCTGGAACGCGGTCAGCTCGGACTTCTGCAATTTCGCGCCCCAATATGGCGCCAGCGTGGTGTGAGCCGAGCCGGTCACCGGGTCTTCGTCGACCCCGGAACCGGGCGCGAAGAAGCGCGAGACGAAATCGAATTCCCGGCTCTCGCTCCGCGCGGTCACCATCACGCCGCGCACGGGCAGGCGGCGCAAGCCGGTGAGGTCGGGGCGCAGCCCGCGCAGTTCGCTCTCGGAGCCGATCTCGACCAGATAATCGAACGCGTTCTTCGCCACCGCCTTGGCCGATGCCACGCCCAAAGCCGGGAGCAGCTCCGGCGGCGGCTCGGCGGCCGTCGCCGCCTTGACCGGGAAGTCGAGCTCGATCCACTCCCCGCGGCGATCGGCGGTCAGCAGCCCGCTGCGCGTATGAAAGCGCGCCTGCGTGCCGGCGGGCAGATGCCCGTCTTCCCAGAGCACATGCGCGCTCGCCAGCGTGGCGTGTCCGCACAAGTCCACCTCAACCGCCGGCGTCAGCCAGCGCAGGTCGTATTCGGGAATCCGCGTGTCCGGCCGCACGATCAGAAACGCCGTCTCGCTGAGATTCATCTCGCGCGCGACATTGCGCAGCCATGCGTCCGGGCGCGGCCCGTCGAGCACGCACACGGCGGCCGGGTTGCCTTGAAATGCCGCGGCCGCGAAGGCGTCCACGGTGACGATTCTCAGAGAGCGGTGGGGCACACCTTCAGTGTGCCACGCGGGTGCGGAGGGCGGGCCATTGCGGCGCGTTGGCCGCCGCCTCGAAATAATGCTGCTGGTCGAGCGTCTTGTAGATCTCTCCGGCCACTTGCGCGGCGCGCGGACCGAAGACGGTGCGGTTGCCGCGCAGCACCACCACCACCACCAGCTGCGGATGCTCGATGCCGAGGTACGAGGCGAAGAGGCCGAAACGGGTGCCGTCACGGCTGCAGGTGCCGGTCTTGCCCAGGATCTGCTCGTCGCGCAGGCGGGCGAGCTTGGCGGTGCCGTACTGCACCGCCCCCAGCATGCCGTCCTTGATGTCGGGGGTCAACGCCGCGATCGGCAGTTGGCGCTTGACCTTGGGGGTGAAGTCGGCGATCTGCTCGGCGCTGGTCGGGTGCTGCAAATAGTAGAGCGTGCCGCCGTTGGCGATGGCGGCGGTGATGGCCGCCAATTGCAGCGGCGAGATGCGCACGCCTTCGCCGAAGCTGCTGAGCTTGGCCACGCCGCCAGGCCCCGGCGCATCCGGCACCGAGCCCGGATCTTCGCCCGGAATATCCAGGCCGGCGCGCTCGCCCAGCCCCAGCTCGCGTTCGTAGCCGGTCACGGTGGCAAAGCCCATCTTCTCGCCCAAGGCTTCGAAGTAGGCGTTGATCGAATACGCCAGCGCCTGGGTGAGATTCACAGACCAGTGCGCGGCAATCTTGATCGGCGTATTCTCGTTCACCACGCCTTGGTGGAGTGCCGCCAGCGCCACGGCCATCTTGGTGGTCGAGCAGGGCTGGTAGTCGGCCGAGAGCGCCAGCGATTGGTTGACCATGGCCAGCACGCGGCCATTGTTCGGGTCCACCACGACCGCGGTTCCATTGAGATCGCCGAGCGCGCTCACCGCCGCGGCGCGGATCGCCGGATCATCACCGGTGGTGACGTCCTGATCGCCGAGCCCGACCGCGGTGGGTTTCGCCGTCCAGGTCTGGCCGCTGCTGCGGTGGCGGCGCTGCGCGGTCGCCGGCTGCGCCAGCACGAGCGCCAGCGCGGCCGCCAAGACGACCAGCCCGCCATTCAGAAAACGCTGAGATGAGGATTTATGCACGCCCTGGATCCCGGATCGAGTTCCTGAGATTGTACTCACAAAGATGCTCCCAGCAACCCTGGGGCCATCGTTTTTTTGTTTACCTTTTGATGACGCTAAGGTCTTTATATCGGCACATTCCTCCGGCGACATGAGCGGGCAGCCCCCGCTGCGGTAAAATGACAACGTGGCGTGGCTGGGGCCCCGATTGGGTTCGAAATGCACCATCGCGCCGCCTGCATCCGCGCGCCTGTAGCTCAGCCTGGATAGAGCGTTCGCCTCCGAAGCGAGAGGTCGCAGGTTCGAATCCTGCCAGGCGCACCATCCTTTATTCCATGTCGATAGCGCTCACGGGAATCAAGCCCAGCGGCCATCCCCACATCGGGAACTACTTGGGCATGATCCGCCCGGCGCTGGCGCTGGCCGCGCGCCACCAAGCCCTCTACTTCATCGCCGACTACCACGCCCTCACCACGCTGCACGCCGGCGACGAGTTGCGTCTGCATACGCGCGAGGTGGCGGCGACCTGGCTGGCGCTCGGCCTCGATCCCGAGCGCTCGCTGCTGTACCGCCAATCGGACGTGCCCGAAGTGATGGAATTGGCCTGGATTCTCGCCTGCTTCACCGCCAAGGGTCTGCTCGACCGCGCCCACGCTTATAAAGACGCGCTGGCGCAGCAAAAAGAGGTCACCGCCGGCGTCTATACCTATCCGGTGCTGATGGCGGCGGACATCCTCGCCTTCGGCGCCAATTTGGTGCCGGTCGGCCGCGACCAAAAGCAGCATCTGGAGATGTGCCGCGACATCGCGCAGCGCTTCAACCACACCTACGGCGACCTGCTCGTGGTGCCGGATGCGCTCATCCAAGAAGAGGTTGAGACCATTCCCGGGCTCGACGGCCGCAAGATGAGCAAGAGCTACGACAACACCATCCCGCTCTTCCTCGCCACCGCGCCGCTGCGCAAGCTGGTCATGCGCATCCAGACGGATTCAACCCCGGTGGCGGAACCGAAGGTGCCGGAATCGGCGGCGGTGTTTCAGTTGTATCGCCACGTCGTCGGCGCGCGCGAAGCCGAAGCCTTGGCCGCGATGCTGCGCGCGGGCGGCACCGGCTGGGCGGCCGCGAAAGAAGCGCTGCATGCCGCGCTCGAGTCGCATCTCGGTCCGGCCCGCGCCCGCTACGACCAATTGATGCAGGATGCGCCCGCTCTCGACCGCGTGCTTGCGGCCGGCGCCGAGAAGGCGCGCGCGCTGGCGGTTCCGCGCATGCAGACGATCCGTCGCGCCGTCGGCGTGCGCTAGTCAGCCGCCTAGTCCGGTGCCAAGTCGGTCAACCACGGGGCGCGTTTTTTGATTGCCTCGAAGCGGGACGAGCGCCGAAAATCCAAGTAGGTTGCCAACCCAGCGTCCATTCCGTCGCTTTTCGATATCCCTCGGCTTGCTGGCCGCGTTCGCGGCAGCGCAGGCATCGCCGTCCGCTGGCGACGTGGCGCTCAGCCGCGCGCACGAGATGCACCAGAATTTGCTGGCCCAGCCGATAAGCGCCCGCACGGCAGCCGAGTACCAGCAGATCGTGGATACGCTCGCCCCGGTGTGGGCGGACGCGCATGCGAAAGATGCGGATACGGCCCGCTACGAGGCCGCCGGAATCTACGTTGCCTGGGCCCGCGATCTGGGCGACGCGGCCGCTTACGCCAAGGCCGCCAAGGCGTTCCAGGATCTGTTGCGCCTTTCTCCGTACACCGCCTACCGCCGCAACGCTGAGTTTGCGCTGGCGCAGCTCCAGATTTTTCACCTGCACCAGCCCAAGAGCGCCGCCGTGTGGCTGCGCGACTTCGATCAGCGCTATCCGGCCGATCCGCGCGCCGCGGTGGCCCGCCAGGAGTCGCGCGGACAGCACGTGCCCGAGCCTGAATACCTGGTGACCGGCGAACCGCTGCCGGCGGTCCCCGCGCCGGTCTCGCCCGCCACCGCGCCAGAGAAGGCCGCCTCCGCCGCTTCCGCGGCGCCGGTCTCCGCCCCGCCTCCACCCGCCGACCAGAGCTTGACCGTCGGCATCGGCAACGTCACTTCGGTTTCCGTATTCAGCAGCGAACGCTCGACCAGCGTGGTCATTCATTTGCGGCGCGAAGCCAGCTTTACCCGCGGCACGGTGGCCGAGCGGCATTTGACCTATTTCGACATCAGCGCCCGCGGCGCGGCTTCCCATCACGGCGATTCGGAGTTGAAGTTGGCCGTGGGCGACGGTCGTGTGGCGGCGATCCGCGTGGCGCAGAACCGCTCGGGCACGACCCGCGTCGTGATCGAGGGCGCTTCTGCAGCGATCCACGCGGATCGGGGCCGCTTCTTCCCGAATCCGGATCGCTTGGTGGTGGCGGTCACCGGGGCGGCGACCTCTGGCGGCGGTGCGCCGGCCGCACCGGTTGCGCCGGCCGCGCCCTTGGCCGACGGTTCGGCCTCGCTCACCCGCGAGCTCGGCCTCAAGCTCGGCACCGTCGTCCTCGACGCCGGCCACGGCGGCCACGACACCGGCACCATCGGCCGCGGCGGGCTCTATGAAAAAAACATCGCCCTCGACGTCACGCTGCGGCTCGGCAAGTTGCTGCGCCAGCGCCTCGGATTGAAGGTCGTCTACACCCGCGACGACGACACCTTCATTCCGCTCGAGGAGCGCACCGCCATCGCCAACCGCGCCCACGCCGATTTGTTCCTCTCGATCCATCTCAATTCCAATCCCGATCCCGGCATGCGGGGCGTCGAGACCTATTACTTGGATCTGAACAACTCCGCCCAGGCGCGCGCCGAGGCGGCGCGCGAGAACGCCGGCAGCGACGCCGGCATCCATGACTTGGCCCCCATGCTGCGCACGATTGCCTTGCACGACAAAATGCAGGAATCGCGTGAGCTGGCCGGCGACTTGCAGCACAGCCTGGTGGCGGGCGCGGGCGCGGCCGACCACGGTGTCCAGTCGGCCGCCTTCGTGGTCCTGATCGGCGCGCAAATGCCCTCGGTGCTCGCCGAGGTCGCCTTCCTCAGCAACCACGCCGACGCCGCCGAGCTGCGCCAGCCCGCCTTTCGCCAGAAGATCGCCGAAGCCCTCTGCCGCGGCATCGCCCGCTACATGGCTTCCCTCGCCAGCCCCGCGCCTCGCTCGCTCCCTCCCCGCTGATGCGGCTCGTTAAGATAGAGAGGTGAAGTACCTGCGCTCCCTCGCGACCGTGCTGGCAGCCTTGGTCATGGCCGCTGCGGCCGCGCCGCCACCGCGGCTGCCCGACTTCGCCGGCTGGCAAAAGGGGCAAAGCGCCATCCTGGCTCCGGCGGCGCTGCCCGAGCGGGTCGCGCTCGCCGAATACGGCCTGCAGTTCGCCGAGCAGGACACCTACCAGCGCGGCGACCGCAAAATCGCCGTCACCGGCTTTCGCTTCGCCGACGCCGCGGGCGCCTACGGCGCGTTCACGTTTTTCCGCCCCGAGGAATTTCACCCTTTCGATCTCGCCCAGCCGCGCGAGCAGGCGGCTTCGGGCAACACGCTGATCCTGTTCACCCGCGGCCAATGGCTCGTGCGGGTGCAAATGGACCAGCTCACCGCTATGACCGCCAGCGAGATGCGGCAATTCGCCGCCGCGCTTGCGCCCACCGCGGGCAACGAGCTGGCGCTGCCGAGCCTGCCCCTGTATTTGCCGCGCCAGGGCCTGCTGCCCAGCACCGTGCGCCTCGCCGAGGGTCCGGCCGGCCTCGGCGGCCCGAACGGCGGCATCGCGCCCTGGCTGCCGGCGGGCGAGGTGGGCTTCGACCACAGCGCCGAGGTCATCGTCGCCGGCTACAACGTTCCCTTGCATGAATCCGGTTCGGTGCAGTTGGCGGTGATCTCGTATCCGACGCCGCTGATGGCGCGCACCCGTTTGGCCGCCATGTCGCACCTCGAGGGCGTGGCCGCGCGTCGCAGCGGGCCGCTGCTGGTGCTGACCCACGCGGCCGGCAACGACGCCGCCTCGCTGCTCGACCAGGTCAACTACGACGCCGACATTACGCTGGTGCCGCCGACCCCGGTCGGGATCGACGCGCTGCCGTCGCTGATTCTCAGCATCTTGTTGTTCTGCGGCGTGCTGATCGCGGTCGCCATTGTCGTCGGCCTGCTCACCGGCGGCGCGCGCGTGCTCCTGATGCGCGTGTTGCCGCAGCGCTTCCATCGCCCGCCGCCCGAGCCCCTGATTCGCCTGCATCTCAAGTGACGGCCGCAAGCCAAAGAAAACAAAGGAGTTGTTTCGCCTTGACACCCTCGCCGTCGGCCCCGTAAGATGCTCCCCATTGATAGTTTCGCGGCCGCCGCGGTCTCCGAGGCGCTTGCTGCCTTCTTGCCGGGGTTCTTCGAAGCTATTCTCCACTCGAACGCCCGCCCTCGCCGGCGGGCGTTCTTGCATCTGGCCCCGCCCGCAGCGGATGCTAAAATTCGAGGTATCCGCACTGCCCCATGAAGGAATTGGGACTCGAGACCGAAGCGACCCTGCCCCGCTCCGACCCCCGGCCGCGCCACTCGTCAAGCTCGGACTTGCAGTTGGCCGGGGTCGAGCGCGCACTGCGCCGCGTGGTGCGCAGCAATAGCGCGGCCGTTCGCCTCGCTTTGGTGGCGGTGCTGGCCGACGGGCATCTGCTTATAGAGGATGTGCCCGGCGTCGGCAAGACCACCTTGGCGCAGGCCTTGGCGCACGTGCTCGAGTGCCGCTTCCAGCGCGTCCAGTTCACCAGCGACTTGCTGCCCAGCGACGTGGTGGGGGTCAGCATCTACAACCAGTCGCGCGAGCGCTTCGAGTTCAATCCGGGCCCCATCTTCGCCAACGTCCTGCTGGCTGACGAGATCAACCGGACCACGCCCAAGACACAATCGGCGCTGCTCGAGGCCATGAACGAGCGCCAGGTGACGGTGGACAGCCACACCTATCCGCTGCCGCGCCCCTTCTGGGTGATCGCCACCCAAAACCCCGCCGAGCACCACGGCACCTATCCGCTGCCCGAGTCCCAACTCGACCGCTTCCTGCTGCGGCTGCGCATGGGCTATCCCAGCCCCGAGGACGAACGCGCCATTCTGCGCGGCGAGGCCGGCATGGCCTTGATGGACCAAATCGAGCCCGTGCTCACACTGGCCGCGGTTGAGGAGCTTCAGCGCCAGACCGCGGCAGTTCACCTGGACGATGCGGTGGTGGATTATGAGCAAGCGCTGGTGCAGGCCACCCGGCAGCATCCAGGGCTGGAGTTGGGTGTGAGCCCGCGCGGCTCGCTCATGCTGCACCGCGCTGCGCAGGCTTGGGCCTTGCTCGAGGGCCGCCGTTTCTGCTTGCCCGACGACATTAAACGCTTGTTCGTTCCGGTGTGCGCCCACCGGGTGATCTTGCGGGCGCGCCACAGCGAATCCCACGCCGAATCCGCCGCCCACGTGCTCGAATCCATCGCTGACCTCGTCCCCGTGCCCGAATAGCTCCAGGCCGTGCCGGCGCGGCCGGGCGCCGCCCCCTGCGCAGTGCTGCGCCTCCAAACGCGGGGGCCGCGCCGTTGGCACTGCGGGCCAACTCGGCGCGGAGTGACCGCGAAATTCCGAAGGGGCAAACGCATGCGTTTGCGCCCCCGGGGATCGAAGCGGCGCGGGCCCGGCTGGGCTGGGGTCCCAGGGTGCGAGCGTCGCAGCGAGCACGCCCTGCCGAGCGTAAAGCGGGTCGCGGGGCGGAGCCCCGCGGGGTCCCGCGCCAGTCAATTGAAAAGCCGGGGGCGGTTTCCCGCCCCCGGCTCCATTCCAGCTGTGCTGCTGCTATTTCCCGCCCTGGCAGCTGCTGCTCACCATCTTCACGTTGGTGACGCTCAACTGCTGGTTCTGGGTTTGGCTCTGCCCGGCCGGATTCGAAGTGGCCGAACCAGGAGGGTTCGCGCCCTGCTCGTTGCTGGCCGAAGCCGCCGACGGCGTGCCCGTCACGGTGACGGTGTGGCCGACGTGCGCGCTCAGGTCCACGTCGCTGCTGGCTGCGCTCAGGTCATACGTCTTCATCGTGGATGAATCCGTCAGCTGGTAGCCATTGCCGCTCGAGGCTTTCTGCAAGCACCCGGTGGCGGTGATGGGCTGCTGGTTCTGCTGCGCGCCTTGCTGTTGCGGTTGCGTCTGGGTTTGCTGCGCGTTGGCGAGCGGGGTCATGGCCAACCCCACCACCGCCGCCAGCAACACGGTCAGGTACACCCAAACCGGAGAAGATTTCTTAGCCATCATGTTCCTCCTGTATACACTCACCTCTCGCATCAGCCCGAGGAAGAAGTGGCTAGAGCACGTGTCCTCGAGGACTTTCGTCCCCGCGGGCACGGTTCGGGCTTTCTGCTGATTTGCCTTGTCAACCTCAAGGGATGCCGCTGAACCCCGGAAAGGTTGGGATACGATCAACGGCAGCGATGCTTTTGCTCGCTCAGGAGGCTACACCGTGGACCAGGAACCGACCAGCGAATTGCAGAACCAGCATTGCCAGCCGTGCGCTGCCGGCACTCCAGCGCTGGCCGGGGCCGAGCTCGGCCGCTACCAGACCCAGTTGCCACTTTGGAAGGTCATCCAAGGGCACCACCTGCAGCGGGAATTCCGCTTCCCTGATTTCGCGGCCGCGCTGGCGTTCGTGAACCGCATCGGCGCCATTGCCGAGCGCGAGCAGCACCACCCCGACGTTTGCTTCGGATGGGGCCGGGTCGAAGTCACCACCTACACCCATTCGGTCGGCGGCCTCAGCCCCAACGACTTCGTGCTGGCCGCCAAGATCGATGCCGCTGCGCCCTAGACGACCCGGCCGCATGCGCCGGCGGCGGCAACTTCGGTCCCCGCGGCCTGATCGGGCGCTCGAATGTATCCCAGCGCCCGCCAATGAGCCCCCGCCGGCGTGGCGCTGGTGATGCGCCCCACGGGGGCGCGCTGGCGCTCGATGGCCAGGCCGGGCTCGACCGCCGCGTCGAAATCAAAGGTCGCGAATTGGCGGTGCACGGCGCCGCGCGCGCGCACGCGTTCGACGATCTCCTGGCCCACGTAGCATCCCTTGGTGAAGCTGAGGCGATCGAGCTGCCCGGTTTCTTGCGCCAGCTCGGCGGCCGTCACGTCCACTCCGTACCGCGGCTCCCCGCCCAGGATGCGGTCGCGCTCGGCCTGCTCCTCGCTGGCCGCATCCGCGTGCGCGGCAAGCTTCAGGCGCAACCGCTCGGCGAGCGCCGCTGGGCACCAGATTTCCGCCTTCGCCACGCCCCCCGGGTTGAACGCCACCACCCGCACCCGCCCGCCCTCCACCTCGGCTTCCGTGGCCTCTCCCTCCGCCAGCGTCCCCAAGCTGCCCAGCCCGGCCGCCTCCCATGCTCCGCGCCAGGCCGAGCCCCGCAGCCACAACGCCCCCCATTCCGGCGTCAGCGCCTCAAGCTGCAGCTTGGAGATGAAGACGAACTTGCGCAGCCGCTCCATCAGCCCGGGCAACTGCCCGCGGTCGCTCAGCAGCCAGAAACAATCCGACGCCGTGCACAGCACCTCGAACATCGCCAACACGTGGCCCTTGGGATCGAGCTGGAAGCTGGGCGCCACCCGCCCCGGTGCCAGGTCGCGCACGTTCGCGCTCACCATGCCGTTCAGCCACTTGCGGGCGTCCGCGCCGCAGACGTGGAGCGCGGCGCGCCAGCGCGCGTCGTAGAGGCGCGTGCGCTGCGGCGGCCACGGGAGCGAATCGGGCATCACCGATTGTACCGTGCGCACTTCGGGCATCGCTGTGCTCGGAAACGGCGCGCCCGCGGCTTCATGGCCGATGGCGCGCAATTCCGTCTTTGGCAGCTTTGCGCCAATTCGAACCGCGCAGTACTGTTGGATTTAGCTCACGACCGTCCCGCTTCGGCTTAGGCGGCGATGCTGCGCGGGTCGCCGCGCAATTGTTGCAACACCATCGTTTCTCCATGACATTTTTCATCCATTCTCGTTTCGTTGCCGGCGTGGTTCCCGCACGCGGCGCTATCTGCTTTGGCAACAGCCCTTTGCAGCAGCGCCCCAGCCCGGCGGCCGTCCCCCTGCGCGACGCACCGCCCGGCAGCGCGCCCCCACCGCATTGCGGCCCGCAAAATGCAGGGAAAGGATTGAACCCAATAGCTACTCGGGATTCAGGCAAGAATTAGAAAAAGCGCCGGGGCCAACCGCCCTGACGCGTACCGTCCATCGGCTAAGGAGAGGGCATGGCCATCAGATCGCAAATCCACATCGACCTCAATTCCTCTGATCCTATTTCCCCCGCACCTCGTTTCTCCGCCAGCTTGGTGCAAGGCGCGGCCGCCCCAGCCGCCGCCGCTGCCCGCAGCGAACACGCCGCCTGCATCCACGAACAAGGCGTGCGCGCCGTCTACTCCCTCCACTATCCCCGCATTCATTCTCTGAGCGTCTGGATGGCCCCCAGCCCCGACCGCGCGCGCGAGCTCGCGCAGCGCGTTTTCCTCGAGGCCTGCCGGCGTCCCGCCCTCGCCATGGCGGCGCCGCCCTGGCTTGAGGTCTTCGCCGCGCAATTCCGCTCGCTGTTTGATTCCCAGGGCCCTGCCGAGCACGCCCGCTGGCTCGGCCTCCCTCCCCCCTCCGACCTCCGCTCCGCGGTGCAATCCCTGCCTCCAGCCCAGCGGCTGGTCTATCTCTTGCATGAGGTTGAAGGCTGCCCGCTGGCCGCGCTGGCCGCTTGGCTGCGCACCGATGCCTCCCTGTGCGCGCGCCTGTTCCATGCCGCCCGCCTGCACTTGCGCCTCGTGCTGCTGGCGGCATGACGGCGTTGTCACTCCGGCTATAATACGGCGATGAGCCCTGCCACGTTCGCTCCGCCCGCTGCCGCCGACTTCAAGGTCGCCGACCTCGCCTTGGCAGAATGGGGGCGCAAAGAGATCTCGATTGCCGAGCTGGAAATGCCCGGCCTGATGGCCATCAGCCGCAAGTACGCCGCCGCGCAGCCGCTCAAGGGCGTCCGCGTCAGCGGCTCGCTGCACATGACCATCCAGACGGCGGTGCTGATCGAGACCCTCAAGGCACTCGGCGCCCAGGTGCGCTGGGCCAGTTGCAACATCTTCTCGACCCAGGATCACGCCGCCGCCGCCATCGCCGCCTCCGGCGTCCCCGTGTTCGCTTGGAAGGGCGAATCGCTCGAAGAGTACTGGTGGTGCACCTACCAGGCGCTTTCGCATGCCGGCGGCCTCGGGCCCCAATTGATCGTCGATGATGGCGGCGACATGACGCTGCTCGTCCATAAGGGCTACGAGCTGGAGAACGGCGCGACCTGGGTGAATACGCCTTCGGAGGCGCGCGAGGAAGATGTCATCAAGGGCCTGCTGCGCCGCATCCACGCCGAGGACGCACAGCGCTGGCACAACTTGGTCTCGGCCTGGCGCGGGGTGAGCGAGGAAACCACCACCGGCGTCCACCGCCTCTACAAGATGCACGAAGCCGGAACCCTGCTGGTGCCCGCCATCAACGTCAACGACTCGGTCACCAAGTCCAAATTCGACAACCTCTACGGCTGCCGCGAGTCCCTCGCCGACGGCATCAAGCGCGCCACCGACGTCATGGTGGCGGGCAAGGTCGCCGTCATCTGCGGCTACGGCGACGTCGGCAAAGGCTCGGCCAAATCGCTGCGCGGCTTCGGCGCGCGCGTCATCGTCACCGAAATTGACCCCATCAACGCGCTGCAGGCCGCCATGGAAGGCTTCGAGGTCACCACCCTCGAAGACACCCTCGGCCGCGGCGACATCTACGTCACCTGCACCGGCAACTGCGACGTCATCACCGTGGACCACATGCGCCGCATGAAGGACCAGGCCATCGTCTGCAACATCGGCCACTTCGACAACGAAATCCAGGTGGACGCGCTCAACGCCGCCCCCGATGCCAAGCGCCTCAACATCAAGCCCCAGGTGGACCAATACACCTTCAAGGCCGGCCACACGATTTTCCTGCTGGCCGAAGGGCGCTTGGTGAACCTGGGCTGCGCCACCGGCCACCCCAGCTTCGTGATGAGCAACAGCTTCTCCAACCAGACGCTGGCGCAGATGGACCTGTGGAAAAACCGCGACCAGTACAAGCCCGGCGTCTACACGCTGCCCAAGCAATTGGATGAAGAGGTCGCCCGCCTCCACCTCGAAAAAATCGGTGTGAAGCTCACCGCGCTCACCCCCAAGCAGGCCGCGTACCTGGGCGTCGGCGTCGAGGGCCCTTACAAGCCCGACACCTACCGCTACTGACGTTTTGGCCTCTCGGGCCGCAGGCAGTGCCGGCGTTGCCGGCGGTGTCGGCCGTCCTGTTTTCGTGGTAACGTCAGCCGCAATGGCATCGCAACCGGCTTCATCCCCTTCCCCCGGGTTCCGCCCCTTCGTCCCCAGCGGCACCTTGATGCCGGAGTTCACCCTCCGCGCCGTCATCCTCGGCGTCGGCTTCGGCATCCTCTTCGGCGCGGTTTCGACCTACCTCGGCCTGCGCGCCGGCCTGACCGTCTCGGCTTCGATTCCGATCGCGGTGCTGACCATCAGCATCTTCAAGAAGCTCGGCCGCTCCACCATCCTCGAGAACAACATCGTCCAGACCACCGGCTCGGCCGGCGAGTCGGTGGCCGCCGGCGTGATCTTCACCCTGCCGGCGATGATCTTCCTCGGCTTTCCGCTCGAGTACTCCCGCATTTTCCTGCTCGCCATGATCGGCGGCTGGCTCGGCATCCTCTTCATGATCCCGCTGCGCCGCTACCTCATCGTCCAGGAGCACGGCGTGCTGCCCTATCCCGAAGGCGCGGCCTGCGCCGATGTGCTGCAGGCCGGCGAAAAGGGCGGCAACTTCGCCGGGCGCGTCTTCTGGGGCCTGGCCGTCGGCGGCGTCTACAAGTTCTTGATGGATGCGCTCGGATTCTGGAAAGGCACCGCCGCATGGAACCCCAAATTCCTGCCGGGCGCGAGCCTGCGCGCCGATGTCACGCCCGAGTACCTCGGCGTCGGCTACATCATCGGCCCCAAGATCGCCGGCACCATGTTCGCGGGCGGCGTGATCTCCTGGCTGGTGATCGCGCCCGCCATCAAGTTCTTCGGCGGCCAGTTCCCCGGCGCGATCTATCCCTCGACCATTCCGATCCTGCAGATGTCGGCCGATCAAGTCTGGTCCGCCTACATCCGCCCCATCGGCGCCGGCGCGGTCGCAACCGCCGGGTTGATCACGCTGGCCCGCACGCTGCCCACGATCCTCGCGGCCTTCCGCGGCGGCGCGCGCGACATGCCGTCGGCCGGCGCGGCCCGGGCCGCCTCGCTCGAGCGCACCGAGCGCGACCTGCCCGGCTGGATCGTGCTCGCCGGCGCGGGCGTGCTCGGCATCCTGATGTGGCTGATCCTGGCCTTCCGCTACAACCCCGGCGCGGCTTGGTTCAGCAACGTGGTCAGCGCGATCCTGGTCGTGCTCTTCGGCTTCTTCTTCGTCACCGTCTCCAGCCGCATCGTCGGGCTCATCGGCAACTCCAGCAACCCGGTCTCGGGCATGACCATCGCCACCCTGGTCGTCACCTGCCTGTTCTTCATCGCCGCAGGCTGGACCGGCCACCTCTACGCCGCCCTCGCGCTCAGCGTCGGCGGCGCGGTCGCCATCGCCTCCGCCATCGCCGGCGCCACCTCGCAGGATCTGAAGACCGGCTTTCTGGTCGGCGCCACGCCCTGGAAGCAGCAGGTCGCGCTCATGATCGGGGTGGTGGCCTCGGTGATCATCGTCGGCTACACCGTGCCCTTCTTGAACACGGCGTATTCCTCCTACCAGCCGGAAACCATCGCGCTGCCCGCCTTGCCCGCGCGCACCGGCGCCACCGCGTTCCAGGGCGTGAGCGTTGAGAACTTGAACTACACGCTGCCCAAGGGCGTGCTCCTCGGCACTGCGCGCCGGAACTACTGGGAGCTGAACGTCATCGGCTCGCACACCATCCCCGACGGCAAGTACTTGTACAATCCCGACGCCGGCCGCGTCGAGGTGCAGTGGGTGCAAGGCATCGGCAGCGAGCAGGTGGCCGCCCCCCAGGCGCGTTTGATGGCCACCATCATCAATGGCTTGCTGAATCACCAGCTTCCCTGGGCCTTGATCCTCATCGGCGCCTGCCTGGTGATCGCCGTCGAGCTGCTCGGCGTGCGTTCGCTGGCCTTCGCGGTGGGTAGCTACCTGGGCATCGGCACCACCGCCACCATCTTCGTCGGCGGTGCCTTGCGCTGGCTGGCCGAGCACAACAGCGAGGCCAAGGAAGACGGCGACACCAGCAGCGGCGCCCTCTACTCCTCGGGCCTCATCGCCGGTGCGGCGGTCTTCGGCTTGGTGGCCGCCGCCATCTCCTACCTCGAGGCCACCGGACGCATCGCCCAGGGGCAGTTCAAAGTCGGCCCCCGCGTGATTGGCGCGGCGCTGGCCGGCAGCGACCTGTGGGCGATCATCCTGTTCGGGTTGCTTTGCGCTTCGCTGTTCGCCGTGGCCAAGCGCCCGCTGCAGATCGGCAAGCAATGAAATTCGAGCCCGCCCAGCCCCAGCCCGCCGCCGAGCCTCGGCCCGAGCCCATGCTCTACTGCCCGAATTGCGCCCGCCAGCTCGAACCCCGCTCCTGCAAGCTCCGCTGCCCCGACTGCGGCTATTTCATGTCCTGCTCGGATTACATTTAATCGGGAGGTCCGATGCGAGCATCCCTCGTTCTCGCCTTGTTCGCCGTCGCCTTGGCGCAGCATCCGGTGCAGCACCCCTGGCTGGACCCGGCGGCGCTGAGGTTCACCCATCCCGATCAGATCCAGTGGGTGCATGACCCGGTCGGCGCGGACACCGCGCTCATCGCCGGCGATCCCAGCTCGACCGATTGGTACGTTATGCTGGTGCGCTGGCCCCCGCACCACATGAGCCAGCCGCACTGGCACCAGCACAACCGCTACATCACCGTGCTCTCGGGCACCTGGTGGGTGGGCACCGGCCCGAAGTTCGACCCCAGCCATACCGTGGCCATGCCTGCCGGCAGCGTCGTCACCCACTTCGCCCGCCACGTCCACTACGACGGCGCCAAAGACGAGCCCTGCATCCTCGAAATCGTCGGCCAAGGCCCGGCCAAAGCCAATCCGGCAAACCAGCCATGACTTCCTCGCCTCATGCGCATTTGGAAAAGACCGGCGACGCCTGCATTCTGACCATGACGCAGGAGCTGCCTGCTGCTCCGGATCCAGTTTGGCGCGCCATCACCGAGCCCGCCCAATTGCGCGAGTGGGCGCCCTACGATGCCAGCGCCAGCTTGGGCATCGCCAGCGCCGTGGTCACCCTCACCACGGTTGGCGCGCCTGCGCCGCATGTCGTTCAAACCGCGGTCGTCCGCGCCGATGCCCCGGAACATCTCGAGTTCGATTGGGGCGGCAATCAATTGCACTGGCAACTGCAACCGCTGGGCGCCGGCACCCGATTGACGTTGCGCACCCGCATTCCCGTGAGCTTTGCCGCCATGGGCGCGGCCGGCTGGCACGTCTGCTTGGAGGCGCTCGAGCACCTGCTCGCCGGCCAGCCCAGCGGCCGCAAGGTGGGAATGCAGCTGATGCAGGACCCGGCTTGGCAGCGCCTGCGCGCCGACTATGCGCGGCAGTTTGGCGTGTGAAGTAATCTGGAAGCTGGTTCCGCCCGGGTGGCGAAACTGGTAGACGCACGGGACTTAAAATCCCGAGCGCCGCAAGGCGCGTGCCGGTTCGAGTCCGGCCCCGGGCACTTCCCTTATGGCTCCAGCCCCCGCACCCGCCGTCAGCACCCCCTGCATCGGCGTCTGCCACGCCCCCCAAGGCATCTGCCTCGGCTGCCGCCGCACGCTCGCCGAAATCGCCGCCTGGCCGCGGCTCAGCGAAACCGAACGGCTGCGCATCATGCGCGAGGTCTTGCCCCGGCGCGCCGCACCCGCGTCCGCCTCCTCATTCGAAGCGCAGGGCCTCGATGGGGTCGAGCCGCGAAGCGATGCGCGCCGGATAGTATCCGAAGCTCACCCCCACCGCCAGGGCGAACCCCACGGCGAGCACGATCCCGCCCGTCGGAACCGTCATCGGCCAGTGCATGGAGTCGCCCAGCAGCAGCGAACCGAACACCCCAAGCGCAATGCCGATGCCCGCGCCCACCAAGCTGAGGAACACGGCCTCGCCCAGGAACTGCGCTTGCACATCCCGTTCGGTCGCTCCCACCGCCAACCGCACCCCGATCTCGCGGGTGCGCTCGGTGACCGCGGCCAGCATCACGTTCAGGATTCCGATCCCGCCGACCAGCAGCGAAATCGCGCCCAAGGTGACTAGGAACAGCGACAAGGTGCGGTTCGCCGCAATCTCCGTCTGCACCACGTCCTCCGGGTGCCGCACCTTGAAATCATCCGGCTGGCCGGTCCGGATGCGGTGGCGCTCGTGCAGCAGGGCCGTGGCCTCCTGCTCGGCCGCCGGAATCTGATCCGGCAAGGCTACCGCTCCAAAGATGTCGTCGAGCCACGTCTGGCCGATCAGCTTCTTCATCGCCGTCGTGTAGGGCACCAGCACCACATCGTCTTGATCTTGTCCCGACCCGGACTGGCCCTTGGGCTGCAGCGTGCCCACCACCGTGAAGGGCAGGTTCTTGATGCGGATCTCCTTGCCAATCGGATCCTCGCCGCCGAATAGCTGCGCCACCACCGTCGCGCCGAGCACGCAGACGTTATCGGCGTGCTCGATGTTCGTGGCGGTGAAGCTGCTGCCCAGATCGAATGTGAAGCTGCGAATCGAGAAATAATCCGGACCGACCCCGTGGATGCTGGTGCCCCAGTTCTCGTTCCCGTAAATGGTCTGCATCGAGGAATCCGCATTGGGCGACATGCGGTTGAAGAGCGGAATCTGGCGCAGCAGGGCATCGGCATCCGCCACGCTCAGCGTTTTGGTCGAGTGGGTGCCGCGCGACACGCCCGCCACCCGGGCCGCCCCCGCCTCCACCCATACCATGTTGTCGCCGAGGTTGCGCAGCTGCTGCTGCAACTGCGCCGAGCCGGCCGCGCCGATCGCCACCACGCAGATCACGGCGGCGATTCCCACCGCGATGCCGAGCACGCTCAGGCCGCTTCTCAGCTTGTTGCGCCCGATCGCGCGCACGGCCTCGCGCCACACCACGGCCGCAAGGCCGGCCCATTCCGTCCGATTCCAGCGCACCCTGAATGGTAGCGGTTGGATGGCTGAAGTCCCGCTGAACGCGGGGGCCGCGCCGTTGGCACTGCGGGCCAAGTCGGCGCGGAGTGACCGCGAAATTCCGAAGGGCGGTCCGCCCCCGGGGATGGAAGCGGCGCGGGCCCGGCAGGGCTGGGGTCCCAGGG
>Ga0134126_10002315_pt1 | contig 24076 bp, 24 predicted proteins | sample KB31752_FD_96881 | JGI IMG/M metagenome (GOLD analysis project Ga0134126, IMG submission 96881) | Terrestrial soil microbial communities with excess Nitrogen fertilizer from Kellogg Biological Station, Michigan, USA - KB3-175-2 | ecosystem: Environmental > Terrestrial > Soil > Unclassified ... | reverse complement strand
TTCAGGCGCGCATCCACGCGGCCGTGGACGCACTGGAGAAAGCTGGAGCCGAAGAGGGCGGGATTGCGGAAGAACGGCGGGCCGATCTGAAGACAATTCGTGATGCACTGGCGCACGCGTCTTATGAATCCGGGAAGGGCGCGCCGCTGGGAAAGACGATCTATAGCGTGTTTGAGGCGGTGGTGGAGCCGTTTCTCATTCAGCCCACGATCATCCACGAGTTCCCTACTGTCGTTTCTCCTCTATCCAAGCAAAGCCCGGAGAATCCGGACTGGGTGGAGCGGTTCGAGTTCTTCATTGGCGGATTCGAGTTGGGCAACGCGTTCAGCGAGTTGAACGATCCGGTGGAACAGAAGAAGCGGTTTGAGGATCAGCTTGCGGAGCGGGAGCGCGGGGACGACGAAGCACACCAGATGGACGAGGACTACGTGCGCGCGTTGATGTACGGCCTGCCACCGACGGGCGGCGAAGGCATCGGCATCGATCGGCTGACGATGGTGCTGACGGGGTCGAAGTCGATTCGGGACGTGATCCTGTTCCCCTTGATGCGAAATTCAGGCAACAGGGAGCAGGCAACAGGGAACAGCGACGAACTTGCACAAGGCTAGCGCCGCCAACTCCGCTAGCTCCGCTCGAGGCTACGTGAACATTCTTTTTGTGGGGGACATTTTCGGTAGCGCGGGTCGGCGCATCGTGACCGAGCACATTGGCCACGTGCGCGAAGCCCACGCCGTCGATCTCACCATCATCAACGCCGAGAACGCGGCGGGCGGGTTCGGCGTGACTCCGGGAATCGCGGAGGATCTGTTCAACCAGGGCGCCGACGTGCTCACCACGGGCAATCATGTCTGGGACAAGAAGGAACTGATCGAGTATTTGAACTCAGTTCCAGCGCAGAGCCAGGATCGGCCGCGGCGGGTGCTTCGACCGGTGAACTATTACCCTGGCGTGCCGGGCTTCGGGGTGTTTGAAGGCGTCACGGCCGGCGGGGTTCCGTACGCCGTGGTGAACCTCATGGGAAAGGTTTTCATGGGCGGGACGGAGGACCCGTTTCGCGCCGTCGATGAGGTGTTGCGCGGAATCTCCGCCAAGGTGATCGTGGTGGATTTCCACGCCGAAGCGACGAGCGAGAAGGTCGCCATGGGATGGCATCTCGACGGGCGAGTGACCGCGGTACTGGGCACGCACACGCACGTGCCCACTGCCGACGAGCGCGTGCTGCCCAACGGGACGGCCTACCAGACCGATGTCGGCATGAGCGGTCCGTACGACAGCGTAATCGGCGTGGAGACCGAACTGGTGTTGCATCGCTTCCGTACCGGAATGCCAGGCAAGTTTGAAGCGGCAAAGGGCAATCCCAAGATGTGCGCGGCGCTGGTCGGCTGCGATGCGCAGACTGGCCGCGCGACTTCAATTCAGCGCATCATGCTCGGCGAATAACGAGAGCGGAGCCAAGGCTTGGCCACCAAAAACTCGCACAATGTTGATGCCGTCAAATTAAATTGTAATAGCATGCACCATTATAATACACATAACATGCTTAGTTTCCGTTACTTATATAAACATCTCTACACTATTGGTTCAATTACTTAGAAAGGGGGGGGTGGGGGGTTCCTTCTTCCTTCAGAGGCCAACTCCTGATTTCTGCGAAGCAAAGGTACAGTAGCATGATGCCGGTGCACCAGACGTGACGGTTGTCACGGCTGCCTGTGATCCTTGCCAGGGGCTATGGAGCGCACAAATTTTTGTCGATCCTTCTGCAAAAAGGGCAGCCCGTGCGGGCTGCCCTCTTGCTTCCCAGGATGTTTGTTCCCGGCGCACCGCGTGAAGCTGCTCCGGGAAGCGGTTCTCAGTGACGCGGTCGGCGCGCCGGATGATGGACCGGCGTAGGCTTGTGCTTTTCTGCCGGCACATACTCACCGTCCTTAAGCACAATCTGCGCCGCCTGCGATGTGGTGCTAGTTGCCGGCACCTGCTTGTAGTTGTCATAGGTGCCGACCAGCATGGCGTCAGGCGCCGACTTGAACTCGAATCCGGGGGCGGAGATTGCCTTGACTTCCGCCTCGGTAAGCGGCTTTTTCATGTTGACGATGAAATCAGGGACCTTGGTAGCCTTCGCGTCTTCGGTAACGGCCACCTGGACTTGATCGGGGGTTGCCGAGATGACGACACCCGGAACCTGCGTTTGTTTGTCCTGGAGGATCGCCCACATCTTGTCGGCGTCTTCCTTGCTGCCGAGCGCCAGGATGGTTTCCTTGTCGGCGAGGGCGAGGGTGGACAGGTCCGGAGTGGATGCGATCAGGTCGTGGATCTGCTCCTGCGGGCTCTTGGCAGGGGTGATGTTGAAACTGGCGGGCGGGAAGACGGACGCCTGCGCCTGCTGCTTCACCTGATCCAAGCCGTCAACACCACCGTGGTACTTCTTGTAGTAGTACTCGAGCTTGGGCTCGATCTGTGCCTTGTATTGCGCGGGGGCAAAGTCCCAGACGCGGGCGAAGAACCAGATTGCCTGTTTCAAGTCCTGCGAGGAACCAGGCTGGGCAAACGCCTGCGCCAGCAGCAGGGTGTCATTGAGTCCAGCGGTCTTGCTCTCCTCGTCGCTATAGAGCTTCAACTCGTCGGAATATTGCTGCTGAGCGTCCTTGAAATCCTTCTTGACCGTGTCGTCCAGGGCAATTGCCGAATGGAAGATTGGCATGGCCGCGTCGGTGAGTTTCTTCCACTCTGCGTCCTGCATGCTCGCCGGCTTGGTGAGGCTCACGCCCTTCTTGGCCATTTGCGCGGCATCGTCGCAGGCTGCCTGGTCAGGCGGGGTCTGGGCGCACTGTTGCTTCTTGATGAGCACGGTGTAGAGCGTCGCCTTGAGGTTGTTGGGGTCTACCTGCAGCAGCCTCTGGGAGGAGCTGAGCACACCGTCCTGGTCGTGGGCCGCCTGATATGCGTCCACAAGCTGATCGAGCACGATCTGCTTGGCCACGCTTTGGGGGTAGGTTTTCAAAAAGCTTTCAAGAGCGGCGGCCTTCTGCTTGGGATCGCTCGCGGTGGTCGCCATCTGGTAGGCGTTGAACTCGGCCGGATCCTTAATGGAAATCCCGCTCTGGTCCTGCTGTGACTGCAGTTTCGGCACGGCCACGAGGCTGATTGTTGCCAGCGCCATCACCGACGCAAAGACGAACTTCTTCATTTAGTGCTCCTGGGAAAATCGGAAATGGAAATCAAGGTTCGAGTCACACGCCGGATGGTAACGGTTCAGCAGATTGCGGTTGACTATCCGCGGGGTAGAAAACAGCGTTACCACAGGTTCCGATGCGGTGTTGGAAGGATTATAGAAAGGCACGCGGCCCCTGACAAGCGAAGTCGCGCCCTGCCAACGAATTCCGGTCGAACTGACGCAGACGGGGATGCGCACCGCGCCATCATACAATACCGCCCCGGCTGCGAGCCTAAGGAAGTCGGCCCCCATTCCAGGAATTCTCCGATCCGATCGAACCGTTATCAATGACGAATCGCCCCCGACCCCTGCGCGCCGGTTCGCTGAATCGACTGCGCCGGGCATACCGGCTTAGACACCGCCCGGCATGGAATTGTTCCCTTTCGGTTGGATGCGCCGCGAAGCCGTGCGTTTGCCGCCCTGCTACTGGAGCAGCCGAAGCAACTCCGCCTGTTCGGCCAGGAACGCGTCATGCCCGTGGTCGCTGATCATTTCGCGATACTCGGCATGCGCCCCCGCAGCCTGAATGGCTGCTGCAAATTCCCTTACGGAGTTGGGAGGAAACAGCCAGTCCGAGTTGATGCCGATGAACGTCAGCCGCGCCTTGATCTTGCCGAATATTTCTTTAGAAGATCGGCCGCCACGCAGGGGCTCCCAGGTGTCCATGGTTCGGAGAATGGCCAGGTAAGAGTTGGCATCGAATCGATCCACAAAGCGCCTGCCCTGCTCGTCCAGGTATCCAGCGATGTCGAACCGGCCGCCGATAAGGCCGCCGCCGCAATCGTCCAGCCCCCACGGATCTTCGCCATTCCGGTTCGGATTTCGAGCGAAGCGCTCCTCAAACAAGGGCGCCGATTTGTAGCTGAGCATTGCGATCTGCCTGGCCAGAGACAGGCCGCTGCGTGGAGGACGTTGAGGCAGGTAACTACCGCCCATCCATTCCGGGTCACGCTGAATGGCCTGCCGCTGCAGATGATTGAGCGCCAACCCCATGGCTCCGAGAGGAGCGACTCCGATGATCACTGCCCGGTCTACTCGATCGGGGAACAATGTCGCCCAATCCAGCGCCTGCATGCCGCCCATGGAGCCGCCGATGATGAGACGCAGCTTTCGGACGCCGAGAGAGTCGAGCAGCCGTGCCTGGGCCCGGACATTGTCGGCGATCGAGACGAGGGGAAAATCTGACCCGTAGGGTGATCCGGTCTCCGGATTGACCGACAGAGGTCCCGTCGACCCATAACACGAACCCAGCAGGTTGATGCAGATGACGAAATCGTGTTCGAGGCTCAGGACCGCGCCCGGTGCGAAGACTTCAGGCCACCAGGAATGCACCAGGGCCGAGCCCGAGAGCGCATGGCACACGAGCACGGCGTTGTCGCGCGCGGCGTTCAACTTGCCATACACGGCGTAATGCAGAGTGAGGCCTGCCAAGGTACGGCCGCACTCCAGCATGAAGTGTTCGTCGAGAACGAAATCACCTTCATACGTGGGCGCGGGGACCGGCGGGCGCAGCGGCCTGGCTGCGCCCACGGCACTCGCCTTTTCGGCGGGTTTGCTGGCCTCGGACACTAGCTTCATTGTGCCTTATTGCCCGCCGCGACCGTACCGTTGGCGGCCTGGATAGCCCGGTTCAAATCGGCGATGATGTCGCGGACGTCCTCAATGCCGATGGACAGACGGATCAGTTCCGGTGTGACGCCAGCGGCGCGCTGCTCTTCCTCTGAGAGCTGCTGGTGCGTGGTAGACGCGGGGTGAATCACAAGCGACTTTGCATCGCCGATGTTGGCCACCAGGGAGAAGAGTTCCAGGGAATCGATGAACTTCTTCCCTGCCTCGAAGCCTCCCTTGATGCCGAACGTAAGCAGCGACCCTTGCCCGCTGGGCAGATACTTTTGCGCGCGCGCGTAGTAACGGCTGGACTTGAGTCCCGGATAGTTGACCCACTCGACGCCAGGATGCTGCTCAAGGTGCTTCGCCACTGCCAGCGTGTTCTGCGAATGCCGTTCCATGCGCAGGTGCAGCGTTTCGATTCCCTGCAGGAACAGGAACGAATTGAACGGGGACAAGGCCGCACCAGTGTCGCGCAGGCCTTGTACGCGAGCCTTGAGGATGAACGCCAGGTTTCCGAACGCCTGCGTGTAGGAGATTCCGTGATAGGACGGATCGGGCTCGGTGAAGTCTTTGAAGCGGCCCGATGCCGTCCAGTCGAATTTGCCGGCATCGACGATGACACCGCCAATGCTGTTGCCATGGCCGCCAAGGAATTTGGTGGCGGAGTTGAGAACGATGTCGGCGCCGTACTCGATGGGCCGCAGCAGAGCGGGCGAGGTGGAGGTGTTGTCGACGATGAGGGGCAGGCCATTCTCATGCGCGATGCGCGCGAATTCTGCAATGTCAATCACGTCGAGCCGGGGGTTGCCCAGCGTTTCGGCGTATACGGCCTTCGTGTTGGCATTGATCGCGGCACGGAGCCCGTCGAGGTTGTCGGTATCGACGAAGCGCACCTTCACGCCGAGCTTCGGGAGCGTGTAGTGGAACAGGTTATAGGTTCCGCCGTAGAGAGAACTGGTGGAGACGATCTCGTCGCCTGCCGAAGCAATGGTGTTCATGGCGAGCGCGATGGCGGCCATGCCTGAAGCGGCAGCGAGGCCGGCCGCACCGCCTTCCAGCGCCGCCACGCGCTTCTCGAACACGTCGGTGGTCGGATTCATGATGCGCGTGTAGATATTGCCGAATTCCTTGAGCGCGAACAGACGGCCGGCGTGATCGGCGTCGTCGAACACAAACGATGTGGTCTGGTAGATCGGGACGGTGCGCGAGCCGGTGGCGGGATCGGCGGTTTGTCCGGCATGAACGGCAAGGGTGGCAAAGTGCTGCTGCGCGGCAGGCTGCTTCTTCTCGTCAGGCATTCGTCAACACTCCTCAATCTGCTTGTTGCGGCACGCGATGGCGGCCGGGGCTGCTGGGGTGAACATGGTGCGTTTCGGGGAAGCCGAAAACAACTTGGCCCGAGTCCGCTGAGGAACCCGGGCCGTTTGCTCAAGATCGTCTGCGTTATCGCATTCGCGTCTCGTGAGCCGCACGCGCGGGTTCGAATGGCATACACATAGCCATGGCCTCCATTTCGCGCTTGCACGATTTCCGCATCGACTTCGAGTATCAAGGGCGGCGAGTTGGGCTGTCAAATGAAAATAGCCGTCCTGTGGTGGTGGGAGAGACTATTCGTCGGGCTTCCACACGTAGGCGTCCGGCTGGGGGAGGCCGATGTGCGCGAGGACGCGATAGACGAACTGACGCGCCATCTCAGTGGAGTCGACGGGCTTGTTGTAGAAGGCGGGGATGCATGGGAATATGAGTGCGCCGGCCTCGGCTGCGTTCGACATGTTGCGCAGGTGAATGCGGTTGAAGGGGGTTTCGCGGACGCAGAGGATGAGCGGGCGGCGTTCTTTGAGCGTGACGTCAGCCGCGCGGGCGATGAGCGAGTCGGCGAGTCCATTGGCGATCGAGGCGAGCGTTCCCATGGAACACGGCAGGATGATCATGCCCGCCGACGGATGGCTGCCGCTGGCGATGGATGCCCCGATGTTGGCGTCTGCGTGCTGGATGGTTTTGCGGGGAGCGGCTCCGAGGAGCTTTTCGATGAGGTCGGCACGACCGGAGATGTCGAGTTCTTCGGCAAGGACGCGGAGGGAGTTATCGCTGGCGATGAGGTGGATCCGGGAGACGCGGTGGTCGGCTTCGAGGGCGCGAAGGATTTCGCGCGCGAAGATTGCGCCTGAGGCGCCCGTGATGGCGAGGGTGAGTTCCAAATGAACCTCGGACGAACGACAATGGAGGTCTAGTGATTGCGGTGAATCAGCCAGAAAACGAGTCCGAACCAGAATGGCACGGTGGTCAACAAACAAGAGAACCACAATCCAGCAACAAATAACTTCCTTGAACGGGAACGAGCTGCCACGCCATCTGCAATGCGTGTACCAAGTTCAACTGCCCAGCCGAGCGTGTAACAAAGATTAGCCACGATCGCGTACATGATGACACCCAAGGCAAGACCCATCGGCTCGACCGCATCTTCGCCGACCGGGATGACGCGGCTCATCAGCAATTCCATGCCCAGGATGGATGCTATCCCGATCACAAACAGAATTCCGTTGTAGGCGATTCGACGAATCTCCCACCATCGGATGATTTCCCAAGTGGTCATTGCAGCTCTAGCAGCAGCATCTCATCCTGTCGGGCGAACCGCAAGGTATGACTCGTTACTCGCCGAGCACGCGGCGGAAGATTGCATCGACGTTGCCGAGTTGGCGCGTGTAGTCGAAGGTCTTTTCCAGCTTCTCCGGCGAGAGCAGCGCGGTGATCTGCGGGTCCCGGGCTGCTTCGTCGCGGAAGACGAGGTCTTCTTTCCAGGAGCGCATGGCGTGCGACTGCACCAGGCGATAGGCGTCTTCGCGGAGCATGCCGGCTTCGGCGAGGTCGAGCAGCAACTGCCCTGAGAAGATGAGGCCGCCGGTGGATTCGAGGTTCTTCTTCATGCGCTCGGGATATACGAGCAGGCGATCGATCAGGTCGGTGGTCTTGGCGAGTAGATAATCCACGAGAATGGTGGAGTCGGGGAAGATGACGCGCTCGACGGAGGAATGCGAGATGTCGCGCTCGTGCCAGAGGGCTACGTTTTCAAATGCCGCCTGCGCGTTGCCGCGGAGGACGCGCGCGAGGCCGCTGATCTGCTCGCTGGTGATGGGGTTCTTCTTGTGCGGCATGGCCGAGGAGCCCTTCTGCTTATCGCTGAAGTACTCCTGGGCCTCGCGGACCTCGGTGCGCTGGAGGTGGCGGACTTCGACGGCGATCTTGTCGAGGGTGCTGCCGATGATCGCGAGCGCGGAGATGTAGGCCGCGTGGCGGTCGCGCTGGATGACCTGGGTGGCGATGGGGTCGGGGCGCAGGCCGAGGCGGGCGCAGATGCGTTCTTCATGCTCCGGCTTTAGATGCCCGAAGGTTCCCACAGCGCCCGAGAGCTTACCGACGCGCATGTCTTCGGCCGCAGCATCGAAGCGATGCAGGTTGCGCTGAATTTCGGCATACCAGTTCAGCAGCTTGAGGCCGAAGGTGGTGGGTTCGGCGTGGATGCCGTGGGTGCGGCCGATCGTCGGCGTGTGTTTGAACTCGAGCGCGCGGCGTTTGAGCACTTCGAGCAGCGACGAGAGCCCCGTGCGGATGTGGCGGGAGGCTTCCTTGATCTGCAGGGCCTGCGCCGTATCGACGATGTCGTTCGAGGTGAGGCCGTAATGGAGCCAGCGGGACTCTTCGCCCAGGCCCTGCGCCTTGAGGCTCTCCGCCACCGCCGTGGTGAAGGCGATGACGTCATGCTTGACCTCGGCTTCAATCTCGCGGATGCGATCGACGGAGAAACTTCCCTTCTCTTCAATGGCGCGGGCTGCGGCCTCAGGGATTACGCCAACTTCGGCGAGCACGGCGCTCGCGGCCGACTCCACCTGCAGCCAGCAGCGGTATTTGTTTTCTTCGGTCCATATGCGGCCCATTGCCGGGCGGGTATAGCGATCGATCAAAGTTCATTCTCCTCGTAAGAACACAAAGCTACCGCTGAAAGCAGGCGCTGTGCTGCCAGGCCGCTGTGACGCGTAGTGCTGGTGCCAACATTCGATTGTAAGGGTTTAGCTGTGGCCGTTGGGTGCGATGCCGAATCGCTTAAGTAGCTCGTCGTAGAGGAGGCCACGGCCGGGCTTGTAGGGCTGGAACCACTCGCCGTCAATCACAAGCTGCGGAATGGCGCGTTTGCCGACGTGCCGGAGCACCTCGGCGGACGCGGCGGGATCGACGTCCACGTTGATTTCGGTGTACTCGATGCCGTGCGAATCGAGGAACTGCTTGGCGGCGCGGCAGTCGCGGCACCAGGCGGCTGTGTACATCTGTACTTTCATCGATGCAATTGTACCGTTATGGATCCGGTCCATTCCTTTGCCTCAGCCGTTCGCCCGCTTAGCCCTGCCTGGGTATCCGCTGGGCTTCTGACGGATTTGTTGCCGCCGAACCGCCGAGGAGTTTCTTTGGTCTTTAAGTAATAGATGAGCCGACCGCCGGGCCGATACAGATTTAGCATAGGTTTTTGTGACTGCCTCGGAAATCAAGACGCTGCTGCAGCTTGAACCGCATCCCTGCGAAGGCGGCTGGTTCCGCCAGACGTACGTCTCAAACCTGCGTTACGCGGCCCCGCAAGGCGAGCGGACCGGAGCCACGGCCATCTATTACCTGCTTGAGGCCGGCGCATTCAGTGAGATGCATAGGCTGGCTTCCGACGAAGTGTTTCACTTTTATTTGGGAGATCCGGTGGAGATGCTGCAGCTCTGGCCGGGCGGGCGCTCCACGCTTGTGACTTTGGGACCGGATTTGGGGGCTGGTCAGCAGGTGCAGATGGTGGTTCCGGCCGGGGTGTGGCAGGGGACGCGGCTGGTCGGTTCGGGCCAGGTTGCGCTGCTGGGGTGCACGGTCTCGCCGGGATTTGATTATGCGGATTACCGCCGCGGCTCGTTTGCGGAGCTGGCTGCGGGATGGCCGGATGAGGCGGAGAGGATTCGGGCGCTGACGAGACGATAGCGGAGTTAGCGGCGCTGGCGGGGTTAGCGGCGCTGGCGGGGTTAGGTGCGGCGCTCGCGAAAGAAGCTGCGCAGCAGTTCGGCGGATTCTTCGGCGAGAATTCCCTGCCCAACCTGCATCTGGTGGTTGAGGCGCGGGTGGTTCAGGACTTCGATGATCGATCCGGCGGCGCCGGCCTTGGGATCCGCGGCGGCGTAGACCAGGCGGTCGATGCGCGCATGAATCATGGCTCCGGCGCACATGGCGCAGGGCTCGAGCGTGACGTAGAGGGTGACGCCATTGAGGCGGTAGTTGCCGAGGGCGGCGGCGGCTTCGCGGAGGGCGACGATTTCAGCGTGGGCTGTTGGATCGCTGGTGCGGATGACGCTGTTCTGGCCGCGCGCGATGATTTCGCGGTTGTGGACGGCGACTGCGCCGATGGGGACTTCGCCGGCTGCCGCGGCGGAGCGCGCCTCGGCGAGCGCGGCCTGCATGGCTTCGAGGTCGGTGATCTCCTGCGAATCAGGCACTCGGGTCTTGCTCCCTTGATTTCGTCTGGCGCCGCACCTCTTCGATCAGCTCGCCAAGCCTGAGCCAGTCCGGTTCGAATTCGTCGGTGTTCGGGACCCGCTTCACATACGAGGTTCGCTCAACATCGAAGTAATACGTCAGTGATTGAATTTGCGGCTTGCGAATCAGACGCGGTAGGTTGTGGATGTGGTCTGCTTCGATCAAGCAGCGGTCTGAATCTTCGTTTGACGCAAATGCTCGAATACGCAGAATCCCCGTCTGCAGCACGTTCAGCAACAATCGCCTGATATCTTCATCGCGCGTCATTCAAAATCATTATGGCTGAGACGGCAGCCCTGCCGGTTGCTGCTGGGTCATGCAGTGCAGGGTGCCGAGGCCCCAGACGAGGTCGACGGCGTGGATGCCGATGACTTCGCGGTCGGGGAATGCCTCGGTGAGGATGCTGAGGGCGATGCGGTCGTTGGGATCGTGGAACGTGGGCATGAGCACGAGGCCGTTGGCGATGTAGAAGTTCGCGTAGCTGGCGGGCAGGCGCTGGCCGCGAAAGTAGACGGGGCGCGGCATGGGGAGTTCCACGATGTTGTATTGCCTGCCGGCGGGCGTGCTGGCGGCGCGCAGGCGGGCGAGGTTTTCGGCGAGCGGTTCGTGGTTGGGGTCGGAGGTGTTGGGCTCGACGGCGGTTAGGATGGTGTCGGGCGCGACGAAGCGCGTGATGTCATCCACGTGGCCGTGTGTGTCGTCGCCCGCGATGCCACGGCCCAGCCAGAGCACCTGCTCGATGCCGAGGTAATCATGCAGCACGCCTTCGATCTGCTCGCGGGTCACGCCCGGGTTGCGCTGCTGCACCTCACTCAGAAGGCACTCTTCAGTAGTGAGCAGAATGCCCTGTCCGTTGGTGTCGATCGAGCCGCCTTCGAGAACAATCTTTTGTCTTCCCCCGGGCAGATTGATCGCCGGCTCCCAGGCCCGCATGCCCAGCAGCGCCGAAATACGCCCGGGAAGCTGATCGTCGTTGTGCCAGTCGTCATATTTGGCCCAGGCGTTAAATTTCCAGTTCGTGATTGCGACCTGGCCTTGGCCGTTGCGCACGAAGATGGGCCCGGAATCGCGGGTCCAGACGCGGTCTGTCATCCACTCGTGGAAGTAGACGTTTTCGAGGTTTGCATGCGTGCGCTTCAGAATGCTCTCCGCGCGGCGCTGCTCCGCTGCATTCTGGATGGCGATCGAGACGCGCTCGCGATACGAGAGCAGGCGCACGATCTCCGCGTAGATCCACGGAATGGGCTGAAATTTTCCCGGCCAGTCTTCAGGATTGTGCGGCCACGCCAGCCATGTGGCTTCGTGGCGCTCCCACTCGGCGGGCATGCGGTAACCGAGTTGGCGTGGAGTTTCGTTCATCGATCTCGCTGGTGCAGGTTCGTGGTCTCCCATCCTAAGCACCGGTTCCGATGGGGCACCCGGATTCTGGCGCGGCGATGTGGGAGAAGCAGGTCCTTCGCTACGCTCAGGATGACAAGTTGATGTTAGAGCGCGATGTTGATGTTAGAGCGCGATGTTCATGTTAGAGCGCGAGGTTCTGTTAGAGCGCAATCAGGATGGATCGAGGAACCGCGCGGTAATTGGCGCGTACGCATCGATCCGCCGATCGCGCAGAAACGGCCAGTTGCGGCGCGTCTCCTCCATGAGTGCGATGTCCACTTCGCCGATCAGAATCTCTTCGTCGGCATGCGATGCTTTTGCGATGATGCGCCCAAATGGGTCTGCGATAAAACTGCCGCCCCAGAACTCAAGTCCCGGGCCTTCCGCACGATTGCCGAGCACGTCGCCGGTTTCGTGTCCAACGCGATTCACTGCCGCCACGTAGACGCCGTTGGCGATGGCATGGGCGCGCTGTATCGTTTGCCATGCCTCGTACTGAGCCGTCCCGAACTCTTCCTTCTCGGCCGGGTGCCAGCCGATGGCCGTGGGATAAAACAGCACCTCCGCGCCCTGCATGGCTGTGAGCCGCGCGCCTTCGGGAAACCACTGGTCCCAGCAGACAAGCGTTCCGATACGGCCGTGCGGCGTATTGACGGCGCGGAAACCAAGGTCACCGGGCGTGAAGTAATACTTCTCGTAATAAAGCGGGTCGTCGGGGATGTGCATCTTGCGATAGATGCTCGCGATCTTGCCTTCGGGGTCGAGTGTGACTGCCGTATTGTGGTACAGGCCCGGCGCGCGGCGTTCAAAGAGCGACGCGATGATGGAGATGCGGCACTCGCGCGCCACTTCGCCCAAGGACTGCGTTGATGGGCCGGAGATCGGCTCCGCCAGGTCGAAGAGCCGCAGGTCTTCGCGCTGGCAGAAGTATTGCGCCCGGAAAAGCTCCGGCAGGCAGACGATCTGCGCACCACGCTCGCAGGCAGTGCGCACGTGGCGCACGGCGGCGGCGAGATTCGCCTCCGGGTCGGGGCCCATGGTCATCTGCACCAGGCCGATTTTGTATTTTCGCGAATCGCCCATCGAGTGACTTGCTCCGCGCGACATGCGCCGCGCAACAACAGGGCCAATCCCGCTCTCGAGCGAAATTGGCCGTTGGACCGGTCGCCATGCAGCGCTGAACTGTTCAGGCGGGCTTAGTCTTCGTTGAGAATCAGAACCGCAGCCGCGATCGTTGTCGTCCAGAGGCCACGCTTGTCGCCCACAGCCGACTGCGTGATGTTGCTGGTGCGGACGATCTTATTCGAGATGCGGTAGATTTCCTTCTTCTCGTCCCAGCTCTTGTCGGGATCGAAGTCCACGTCGAGCGTGGTGGCGAGCATCTCCGCCGCAAGCTCTTCAGCGTATTCGCCGGCCTGGTCCTCGGTCTCGCCGAAGCTGTGATGCTCGCTCAGGTAGCCGTAGGTGTCCTTGTCCGCGGGAATGGCCACGCCGATGCTCGAAACCACGAGACGATGCGGCTCGCGCGTGGAGTTCTCCGCAATGACCGCGAACACCACTTCGCCATGGTTGAGGTAGTGCTGGCCTTCTTTGCGCGACAGGACTTTGCAGCGAGGCGGGAAGATGGAGCTGACGCGCACCAGGTTCTGGCTTGCAATGCCCGCATCCCGAAGGGCTAGCTCAAAGGAGGTCAAACGCTCCTTGTGTTTGCCTACACCCTTGGTAAAAAACAGCTTCTTCGGGACCATACTTTTTCCCAATTTCTATGTACCCTCCATGAGGCGAAAAATGACGTGATTTGCGAGAGGTTCCCGGATGAGTGTAACGCATCCGGAGGCGCAAACGGAGCGAAGGCGGACGAATTTATCTTGCATTCATTTTCCGCGCGCAGCGGACGAGGCACGAGGGTACGGCCGAGCAGCGGGGCGAGCCGTTATCTGCGTCCTATATTTGGGCGCAACATTTCTGCTTTAGCAGCGTTTAACGCTGTATGAAGAGCCGGCTTCTACTTTGCACGGCCGCAGTCATTGTCCTCTCGGTCAGCGGGTGGGCACAGCCCGCCGCCCCGGATAATAATCCCGTGGTGCTGGACTGGACTCCGCCAGGACTTGCGGCGCTGAGCGCGATGGCCGCGGTCAAGAACAGCTTCACGCTGGACCGCAATTTGCTGGGCGTTGCGGCGGGTGTGCTGGCCGACTCGGATCAGCCGGCTCGCCAGGCGATTGGACATCTGGATGGAGTGAGTGTTCACACGCTTCGTTTTGGCGACTCAGGCGTGCCTGACGAGGAGGCGGTGAACTCGATCCGCGACGCCTATCACCTGCGCGGATGGAAGCACGTGGTGACGTCATCGGCACACGGAGGGCCTGTTCACAATGGCACGACTGACGTGTGGGTGGTGATGGACGGCGTGAACGTCCGGGGGGCGGTAATTCTGGCGGAAACGCCGAAGTCCGTAACTCTGGTGACAGTGGCTGGAAACTTGAGCCCGGTGGACCTGCTGCACCTTCGCGGACATTTCGGGATTCCGAAATTCGATGGAGATACACTGGACCACGCGCAGTCGTACTGACGCGGCAGTGAAGCGCAGCGAGGCCGCGGCGAGCACGTGTGCTGTCGTATCGGGAAGCTTCGAATTGCCAGCCCCAAATTGCAGGTGTTAGCCTTCCCTTTGAGCCCACGGAAGGAAAACACCGCATCCATGCAGACCTCGTATAACGGGTTGGAACTCCCGAAAGACGGGCAGCCCATCCAGTACAGCAACGGCCAATTCACGATTCCTGACAATCCCATCATTCCGTTTATTGAGGGCGACGGCACCGGCCGCGACATCTGGAAGGCCTCGCAGCGGGTGTTCGATGCGGCGGTTGAAAAAGCGTACGGCGGGAAACGCGGCATCAAGTGGTTCGAGATCTATGCCGGCGAAAAGGCCTACCGCCAATTCAATAACTGGCTGCCCGATGAAAGCGTGAACGCGGCGCGCGATCTGCGCGTTTCCATCAAGGGACCGCTGACAACGCCCGTCGGCGGCGGCATCCGATCGCTGAATGTGGCGCTGCGGCAGATTCTCGACCTCTACGCGTGCGTGCGCCCCGTACGCTACTACCAGGGCGTGCCCAGTCCGGTGAAGCACCCCGAGAAGGTCGACATCGTGATCTTCCGCGAGAACACTGAAGATGTGTACTCCGGCATTGAATTCAAGCAGGGCTCGGAAGACGCGGCGAAGCTGATTGGGTTCTTGAACGATAATCTGCTGGCAAATACGAAAAAGCGTGTCCGGCAGGATTCCGGCGTGGGCATCAAGCCCATTTCGATCTTTGGCACCAAGCGCCTGGTGCGCTATGCCATCAGGCACGCGCTCGAATCTGGCCGCAAGACCGTGACACTGGTCCACAAGGGGAACATCCAAAAGTTCACTGAAGGCGCCTTCCGCGAATGGGGCTACGAAGTGGCGACGCAGGAGTTCCGCGAGCACTGCGTCACCGAGCGCGAGAGCTGGATTCTCGGCAACGTGGATGCAAAGCCTGGACTCAGCATTGAAGAGAACGCCATGCTGATTGAACCCGGCCTGGAGTTCGGTTCACAGGCATTCCGGGATTCGCTCTATGCCGAGGTAAAGGGTGTGCTGGATTCGATTGGTAAAACGCACGGCAATGGCGCCTGGAAGAACAAGATTCTGGTGAACGATCGCATCGCCGACTCGATCTTTCAGCAGATCATCATCCGGCCGGCGGACTACAGCATTCTGGCCACGTCAAATCTGAACGGCGACTACATTTCGGATGCGGCCGCGGCACAGGTGGGCGGGCTCGGGATTGCTCCCGGTGCGAATATTGGCGATGGCTACGCCGTGTTTGAAGCCACGCACGGCACCGCTCCCAAGTATGCGGACAAAGATGTGATCAACCCGGGGTCAGTGATTCTGTCGGGCGTGATGATGCTCGACTTCATCGGCTGGAAAGAAGCCGCCAAGCTGATCGAAACCGCGATGGAGAAGACCATCCAGCAGAAGTTCGTTACCTATGATTTCGAGCGGCAGACCGCAGGCGCCACCAAGGTGGGCACGAGCGAGTTTGCTACGCGGATTATCGGGAACATGTAAAGACAGGGAACAGGCAACAGGGACCAGGGGACAGGATCCGGAATTTGATTCCTTTCCCGACCTAATATTCCCCAAGGAGGGAAGATGCGCAAGAAAGTAAGTATTGTCGGCGCCGGCAACGTGGGCGCCACGGCCGCACACTGGATCGCTTCAAAAGAGCTTGCCGATGTGGTGCTGATTGACGTTGTGGAGGGCGTTCCCCAAGGTAAGGCGCTCGACCTGCTCGAAGCCATGCCGATTGAAAAGCGTGACGTGCATGTGCTCGGGTCGAACGACTACGCGGCCACGGCGAATTCCGACATCGTGGTGATTACCGCGGGCATCCCGCGCAAGCCGGGCATGAGCCGCGACGACCTGCTGCACACCAACTTCAAGATCATGTCGGACGTGGTGTCGAAGGTGGTGGCGCAGTCGCCGGAGAGCATCCTGATCATTGTGTCGAATCCACTGGATGCGATGGCGCAGGCTGCGTTTCGGCAGGCGGGCTTCAATCGCGAGCGCGTCATCGGCATGGCCGGCGTGCTTGACTCAGCGCGCTTTCGCACATTCATCGCCGAGGAATTGAACGTCAGCGTGGAGAACGTGACAGCATTTGTGCTCGGCGGACACGGCGATACGATGGTGCCGCTCGCGCGCTATTCGACGGTCGCCGGTATCCCCATCACGGAGCTCATTGCGTCGCCGCGGCTGGAAGAGTTGGTGCAGCGCACGCGCGATGGCGGCGCCGAGATCGTCAAGTACCTCAAGACCGGCAGCGCCTACTACGCACCTTCTGCCGCGGTGGTGGAGATGGCCGAGGCCATTCTCAAAGACAAGAAGAAGATTCTTCCCTGCGCGGCGTATCTGCAGGGCGAGTACGGAATCGATGGCTTCTACATTGGAGTACCGTGCAAGCTGGGTGCTGGTGGACTGGAGCAAATCATCGAGATCAAGCTCACGCCTGAGGAAGACGCCGCCCTCAAGAAGAGCGCAGCGGCGGTGAAGGAACTCTGCGCGGTCATCGGAGTGTAAGAGCAGGCATTAGGGATCAGGCAACAGGCATTAGGGATGCGATCGGGAAAGTATCGGATTTTCTGATCTCTAATCCCTAATGCCTATCGCCTGCTTTTCAGAAACTGCTCCACCTTCGGCCCCATGCGGTCCGCACACTGCACGGGCGCAAGGTGTCCGCATCCCTTGATTACATCAAGCTCCGATTGCGGCATGAGCTTGTGCATCTGCTCGCCTTCGGTTACAGGGATGATCTTGTCCTCGCTGCCCCACGCGAGCAGCACCGGCATTTTCAGTTTCGGCAGATCCTTATCCGTAGTTGATTTTCCCGTCATCATCGAGTCCATGGCGCGATGCATCACCCACGCATGTTCGCGCGATTTACGCAACATGGCGCGCGCGATGAACGCCGGCACCTGCGGTGGGCGCGGCATAAGCAAAGCGTCGAGCTGATCGAGCTGGGCGGTTGATGTGGGCGTGAAGAGCGCGACATCCCACGCAGGCTGCTCATGGAGACCCGCACTGTCGAACAGCATGAGAGTCGCCACACGATCGGGATGATCGATGGCTATCTCCTGCGCAACCCATCCGCCCATCGACCAGCCGGCAAGGTCCACGCGCTTCAGGCCGAGCGCATCCATGAACCCGACCATTGCCGCGGCCTCGTCGGGTATCGAATAAGAGAAACTTTTCGGCCAGTCGCTCCGGCCGTACCCTGGCAGGTCCGGCACGTAGACCCGCCTGTGCGCCATGATCACCCAATGCGTCAGATTGCGCCAGTCTTCCGCGTGTCCGCCCAGCCCATGAATCAATAAAGCCGGCGGAGCATCTTCCGGTCCCTGCTCGTAGTAGTGAATGCGGATGCCATCCACAGTGACCCACCGGCTGTGCGCACCCGACATACTCATCTGCCAGTAGAGAAGGTGATTGAAGAAGCTGATGGGATATTTATACAAACCGATCCCCAGAATAGCGATCAACGCGAGGACAATTCCGGCAACCCAGAGGACTAGCTTTGGTATCTTCACTTCGACTCTCCCGCCAGTTCCCTCGCCCGCTGCCAAGCTCTTTCGATCACGCGCACGGTGATCGGCTCCAGCATCAGCGCCGAGTGGCTATTCCACTCCGCGCGCTCCACCCAGCGCACCGCGTCGGCATCGTCCGCCGCTTTCAACGTGCCGCCCACAACGCGACAGAGATAATCTGCGATGACGTAATGGTAGCGAACACGGTCGCCCTCACGATGGATGCGATCGAGCAGTTCCACCAATTCCACTGGTTCGATTTCGAGGCCTGTCTCTTCCCTCACCTCGCGCACGACTGCCTCATGCAGCATTTCCCCAATTTCGATAAGCCCGCCGGGAATTGACCACCGGCCCTTCAGGGGCTCGTGTCCGCGCTGAACCAGCAATACGCGACCTTGGTGCACAATCACCGCCCCGACGCCGACGAGGGGCGCCACAGGATATTCCCGTTGCATGCAGTTATTGTTTCAGATGCGCTTCAAACGACTTGGCGCGAACTCGGCCTCGACACTCCACGCACCTTTTGCGGCTCAGTATCATCATTGAAAGGAGAGGGGAATATGTCAGAATTCACTCTGCACATTGACGGCATGCACTGTGGCGCATGCGTTCGCCGGGTCAGCCAGGCGCTTTCGCAAACTCCGGGTCTGGAAGTGAAGGAGGTCCAGATTGGTGCGGCGCGCCTTACATCGGAACAAAACCCGCCTCCGGTGGATCGTGCCATCGCGGCCCTGGCGGCCGCCGGATATAAGGCACAGCCCGATCCAGCAAGCCAGCACGGAGCCTGAGTGTGGCAGATTCATCCAATGACTCCGTCACCTTGCCAGTTGTGGGGATGACGTGCGCGGCTTGCCAGCGCCATGTAGAAGAGGCTCTGCGCTCTACCGCCGGTGTGTCGGACGCCCACGTGGACCTGATGGCGCATCGCGCTCGAGTCGTCTTTGACCCGGCCCTGGCGCCGCCGGAAAAACTCGTCGCCGCCATCCGCCAGGCCGGATATGATGCGGTACTTCCCCGCCCCGGCGCTGCTGTGGCCGAGGCTGACCAGGCCACCGCGGGCGCATCGCGCAAAGCTTGGATCATGCTTGCCGCAGGAGTCGCGGCCATGCTGCTCTCCATGCCTCTTGGGCAAGGTATGGGCAGCATTGATCGAGCTTTCATGCGAGTGGCGCCATGGGTCTATTCCGCACCGCCGGGTGCGCTCCGCTGGATTCTGCTGATCATGACCGCCGCTCTTCTCGTCTGGGCGGGCCGCGGCATCTACGTCAACGCCTGGCGCGGTCTGCTGCACGGCTCCACGAACATGAATACCCTGGTCTCGCTTGGCACCGGCGTCGCGTTTGCGTATTCGGCGTACGCGACCATCTGGCCCGGTCCCGGCCTGCAAGTCTATTACGACGCAGTCCTGCTCATCATCGGATTCCTGCTGCTTGGCAAGGCTCTTGAGACGCGCGCAAAGCGCCGGGCGCTGGCAGCGCTGGATTCGCTCAGCCGTATGAAACCCGTGACGGCTCGTCGCGTGATCGATGGTGTACAGACACTGGCTCCGCTGGAGGAAATCCGGCCCGGCGACGGCGTTCTGGTGCTTCCCGGCGAGCGCTTCCCGGTGGACGCGACTGTCCTCGAAGGCCGCACCACAGTAGATGAATCCATGCTCACGGGCGAGTCGACGCCGCTTGAACGCGCTCCCGGCGGAAGAGTGCTCGCCGGGTCGCTCAACTACGACGGCGCCGTGACTTGCCGGGCCGAATCGCTCGGCGAATCCACCGTTCTGGCACAGATCACGCGCATGGTGGAACAGGCGCAGGGCTCTCGCGCGCCAATGGAAAGGCTGGCTGACCGTGCCAGCGCCATCTTTGTGCCTGTGGTGCTGGGACTCGCGCTGATCACCTGTCTCGTCTGGCTCGTCGTGGGACATTCTTTGCCGCTCGCGCTTGCGAACACGGTTGCCGTGCTGGTGATTGCGTGCCCCTGCGCGATGGGGCTCGCCGTTCCCGCCGCTCTCACGGTTGCGGTGGGTCGTGGTGCGCAGCTCGGTGTGTTGTTCAAAGGCGGCGAAGCGTTGGAACGCCTTTCGCATCTCGATGCCATTGTTCTGGACAAGACGGGCACCCTCACGCTGGGACGCCCAGTTCTAGATTCCGTGAATCCAATGGCGAACCATCCTGCAGACGAACTGATCCGCATTGCTGCGTCTGCAGAAGAACGCTCGAACCATCCTCTGGCGCACGCCATTGTGGAGCACGCCCGTCAATCCGGCATCGCATGGCCGCCGGCCGAGGAGGCGCAGGTCCTGCCCGGCCGCGGGCTGACAGCTCGCGTGGAAGGGCACGATTGCGTACTTGGCAATGAGGCGTTGTTTGCCGAGTTCTTCATCAAGCTGCCCGCCGGTGTGCCGCTTCCCTTGCCCGGAGTGACGCGCCTGTGGATGGCTCTCGACAACGTCCCCGTCGCCTGGTTCGATGCGCGCGACGCGATTCGCCCTGAAGGAGCCGCCGCCGTAAGCCAACTCCGCCGCGCGGGCTTGCGGGTGCTCATGCTCACGGGAGACTCGCCCGAAGCCGCGGCACCGATCGCGCGCGAAGCCGGAATCAGCGAAGTCGAAGCCGGGCTCGATCCCGCGGGCAAGCTTGCGCGCATTCGCGCCCTGCAGCAGTCCGGAACCCGCGTGGGCATGGTGGGCGATGGCATCAATGACGCGGGCGCACTGGCGCAGGCCGATGCCGGCATCGCCATGGGCACGGGCGCCGATCTGGCGCAGGAAGCCGGCGACGTTCTTCTGCTCCGCGCCAACCCTGCCGCCATTCCGGCCGCGCTCGATCTTGCCCGGAGCACCATGCGTGTGATGCGCCAGAACCTGGCGTGGGCCGTGGGCTACAACGTGCTGGGCATTCCGCTTGCGGCAGGAGTGCTCTACCCGGCGTTTCACGTTTTGCTCAGCCCCTGGCTCGCTGCTGCGGCCATGGCATTCAGCTCAGTGAGCGTGCTGGCAAACAGCCTGCGGCTGCGCGGGTGGCAACCGGCTTCACCCTCCGCAGCGGGTAGGCTATAGACTCACTGTAGAGTTCTTTCTGTGCGCATCCTTACCCGCTACATTCTCGGCGAAATCCTCTCGCACGCCCTCATAGGCTGCGCGCTGTTCACGTTCATCCTCTTCATGCCGCGCCTGCCGCAGATCCTGGAGATGATGGTGCGGAGCAGTTCCACCTTTACCAACGTTCTTGAGGTCTTCCTCTTCCTTTTGCCCAACCTGTTTTGGGTCACCATTCCCATGTCTGTGCTGGTGGGGATTCTGCTTGGCCTGAGCCGACTCGCGGCAGACAGCGAAATCGTCGCCATGCGCGCCTCGGGCCTGGGCATCGGCTACTTCGTGCGCGTGGCCTCCATCGTCGCAGTTGGCGGTGCGCTGCTGGGCATCGTCAATTCCCTCTGGATCGCTCCCCGTGCCAACCAGGCCATCCTCGATTTGCAGCAGTCCCTTGCCGCCTCGCAGGCCTCTTACGAAATTCAGCCGCGCGTCTTTTACGAAGACTTCCACAACGCCGTGCTCTACGTGCAGGATGTCCGCTCGGGCGCGGGCGCCGCCAACTGGAAGCAGATCTTTATGGCCGATGTCAGCGACCCGGCATCGCCGCGCATCACCACCGCCGAATCGGCAACGGTGGTCAACGAATCTCCGCAGGAACTGCTGATGCGGCTGCGCAACGGCGAGCAGATCGAGAGTGTTCCTTCGCACCCGGATGAGTACAGCGTGTCGACGTTCGCCACTACAGACCTGCCGCTCTCAGTCAGCGCGCAAAGCGACGTCCGCCTGGGCCGCCTGGATACCGCGGTGTACGCCATCCCCACCAGCACCCTCTTGCAGCGAATTCATCAGCGGGACAACACCCGCTTCCTGATCGAGTTGAACAACCGCTTCTCGTATCCCGCCGCGTGCATCGTTCTTATGCTCGTTGGCGTGCCTCTCGGAGTGGCTTCGCGCCGCGGCGGCAAAAGCTCCGGTTTCGTCTTCACGCTGCTGCTGGTGATCCTTTACTACATCCTTTCGTATACCGGTGTTGCGCTGGCCCGGCAAGGGAAGCTGCCGCCTGGCCTCGCCGTGTGGATGGCGAATATCATTTTCGCGGGTGCGGGAACCTTCCTGCTGTGGCAGATGGCCAGTGGAGGCCGCATCCTTAGCGGCCTGGCCAACCTGAGGCTGCGCGCGCCCCGCCTGAATGCCGGCACCGTACCCTCGGCCCTCCACGAAAATGGCTCCCGCCTCGCTCACCTGCTCGATCGCCGCCATCCTCGCATCCAGCGCAAAGCGTACCGCGGCGCATTTCCCCGCATTCTTGACAGCTACGTCATCCGCGAATTCCTCAGCACGTTCGTCACCGTGCTCTGCGGATTTGTCCTTCTCATGCTTGTCTTCACGTTCTTCGAACTTGTGGGCGATATCGTTCGCAATCATATTTCGCTGGTCACGGTGGGGCTATACCTGCTGAACCTGACCCCCAGCATGCTCTATACAATCGCACCCCTCGCGGTGCTCATCGCTGCTCTCGTCACGTTTGGCGTGCTCAACCGCACCAGCGAAATCATCGCCATGAAAGCGACCGGCATCAGCCTGTATCGCCTGGTGGTGCCGATCGTGCTCATTGCCGCCACTCTCGCAGTCAGCCTCTTCCTGTTCGACGAGTTCTACCTGCCGCAGGCCAATCGCCGCCAGGAAGCCCTGCGCAGCACCATCAAAGGACGCCCGCCGCAGACCTTCCTCCACCCGGAGCAGAAGTGGATATTCGGCCAGCCCCGTTCCGGCGAACCGGGTAGGATCTTCTACTACCAGTTCTTTGACCATGACGCCGGCGAATTCGCCAACCTCACCGTCTTCGAGTTCAACCCCTCCACGTTTTCCATTTCGCGGCGCATCTTCGCCACTCGCGTTTATTGGAACAATGCCATGGGGACGTGGATATTTCAGAATGGCTGGGTGCGCGACTTCCAGGGAGCAAACCAGAATGCGTTCCGCGAATTCCGCAGCACCAGCTTCGAGGAGATCCACGAAGAGCCCGGCTATTTCTCCAAGGAGAGCCTGCAGTCCCAGGAAATGAACTTCGGGCAGCTGGCGCACTATATCCGCGACCTGAGCCAGAGCGGGTTCGACACTATGCGCCTGCGCGTGGCCCTGTGGCACAAGCTCGCCTACCCGCTGGTGGCCATCGTCATGGCCATGCTGGCCATTCCCTTCGCACTGTCGATGGGGCGCCGCGGCTCCCTCACCGGCATCGCCGTCGCCATAGGGGTCGCGCTCGCTTACTGGATGGTCGACGGCTTGTTCAGCGCCATGGGCACCGTGAACTATCTACCCGCTCCCCTCGCCGCATGGTCCTCCGATATTCTCTTCGGCCTTGCCGGGGGCTACTTGCTCCTGCGCACTCCCACATAATTACCTGGAGGCTGGCCCTCCCGGTTCCGGTCCGCCGTCGAGCCACCCAATCAGCTTCAGCAGCGGCTGCTCCAGCCGCGGATCTTCCGCAATGAATTCGAAGCCTGCTCCGACGCCGGGCCGTATGTCCATCACCCGTGCCAGCGAGGTCACTTGGATTCCCCGGGACGAGAACTGCAGCTCCACCTCCTGCATTCGCGCCAGTTTCAGCCTCGCCTTCGATTCGATAAAGCATCCTGACCGGCTGATGTCACGGACCGATCCCCGGAAGAGCATGCTGCTATGGCGCACCACAACCTCGGCGCCCAAGCTGCAGGAAAATCGTCGATGGCGCCGGCGTTCCTTGCCAACCGCGTTCGGATGAGTCTCCATACCCCGGCTCCCCTCCCTGAAGAATCCAAGGCCCTGCACCTCTTATCGGCAGTCCAGGCAGCGTCTTGAAGGCTCGTCCCCGCTACAATGGAATTATGTTGCGGGATCTGCGCCCCCTGTTTGCCTACATGCGCCGTTATCGATGGGGCTACGTCTGGGGAAGCCTTTCCGTGGTCGCCACCAACATCGTCGCAGTGCAGGCTCCCCGCATTATCGGCAAGACTATCGATTACCTGAAGCAGCCGGATGCAACTCGCAAGGTGGTTCTACTCTACGCCGCGCTGCTTGTTGCCATATACCTCGTCAAGGGTATCTTCCTCTATTCCCAGCGCTGGATCCTCATCGGCATTTCGCGCGACATCGAGCTGGACCTGCGCAACGACCTGTTCAGCCACCTGGAACGG
>Ga0134126_10002314_pt1 | contig 24076 bp, 16 predicted proteins | sample KB31752_FD_96881 | JGI IMG/M metagenome (GOLD analysis project Ga0134126, IMG submission 96881) | Terrestrial soil microbial communities with excess Nitrogen fertilizer from Kellogg Biological Station, Michigan, USA - KB3-175-2 | ecosystem: Environmental > Terrestrial > Soil > Unclassified ... | reverse complement strand
TACGGCAAGGAGATCGGCGGAGATCTCTACGAGGGCAAGCGCACCCTGCCGCTCATTCACCTGATGCGGCACGCGCGCGGCGGCGATCGCCGCCTCGTCGACCGTTACCTGCGCCTCGAGCGCTCCGAGCGCAGCGCCGGACTCGTCGCGGAGATCCGCGGGCTCCTGAACGCGTACGGGAGCATCGCGTTCGCGGCGGCGTACGCCCAGGGCATCGCCGGTGCCGCTCTCGATGCCTTCGACGCTGCCTTTGCGCCGGCCATGGCGGGCCCGGACCGCGACTTCGTGCGCGCGCTCGTGCCGTACATGCTCGATCGCCGGAGCTAGCTCGAAGCGGCCTCGCTGGGCTCGCGGGCCGCTTCGTGGTCCGGGTCCGCTAGATGATCTCCTACGACGCGGCGGTCGCCTCCACACGCTCGCTCCTCTGCGCGCCATTCGTGCGCTTGAGTGCGGGCACGGCGAGCACCGGGCACGGCGAGATGTGCAGCAGCCGCTGCGTGACGCTTCCGAGCAGCAGCCCGGTGAGCGCCGTATGGCCGCGAGTGCCGACCACGATGAGATCGGCATGGTCCTTCGAGGCGGCCTCGGCGATCTGGTGGGCGGCCCCGCCGGAGGCGGCGCTCACGATCTCCAGGGTCACCTCGAGTCCCTCGCTGCGGAGGCCGGCGGCCTGCTCCTCGATCTTCGCCTTGACGTCGACCTCGTCGGCGCGCAACGGCTGACCGCCTCCACGCGCCAGGAGGAACTCGTCGCAGTGCACCACCGTCACCGCGGCCCCTTCGGCCACGGCAAGAGACTTCACGTATGGGAGGGCTCGATCGGCGGCCTTGGAGCCGTCGGTCGCCCAGACGATCGACTTGAACATCAGAGCCCCCTTTCGGGCTTCGGAGAGCGCAGCGCCGGCCACGGCCGGGGCGGTGACGCGGCGGCCACGCGGATGCGCGCATCGACGATCACGGCGCCCTCGCTCAGCGCCATGACGGGGTTGAGGTCGAGCTCGACGATCTCGGCGTGCGCCTCCACGAGCGCGCTCAGCCTCAGAAGCACGTCCTCGAGCGCCGCGACGTCGGCCTTGGCGGCGCCGCGATAGCCGTCGAGCAGCGGGAAGGTCCGCAGCGACCGGAGCATCTCCGTGGCGTCGTGGCCGTCGATCGGAGTGAGCCTCACGGAGACGTCCTTCAAGAGCTCCGCCGTGGTACCGCCCGCTCCACAGACGAGCAGCGGGCCGAAGGTGGGGTCATTGGTGACGCCGATGAGCATCTCGGCGACGGGCGCCTTGAGGAGCCGCTGAATCACGAAGCCGGTGAGCTCGTGCCCCTCCGCCTGGAGCTCGTCGCGCATCTCGCTCGCGGCGCGGCTCACGTCATCCCCCACGAGGCCGAGGCGGACGCCGCCCGCGTCGGACTTGTGCAGGAGGGTCGGCGAGACCGCCTTGAGCGCCACCCTGCCGCCGAGGCGCCGGGCGGCGGCGCCGGCGGCCTTGGGGTCGGCCGCGGAGAGCGACTCGATCAGCGGCAGGCCGTAGGCGCCGAGGACGGCCGACACCTCGTCCGGCGAGAGCCACTCCTCGTCGCGCGCAAGGGAGGAGGCGATCGCGGCGGCGGCCGCGCCCGGACGGGTGTCCGGGAGCTCGGGCGCCGGCGCCCGATCGCTCTGACGCCATTCGCTGTAGCGGACGGCGTGGCCGAGCGCCCGCGCCGCCTCTTCGGGGAAGGAGAACGTCGAGGGCACGCCCTCGGCCGAGATGAAGACGCCGAGCAACGGCACGTCCACGTGGCTCCCATCGCGGATCGCGGCTGCGACATCCTCCGGCGGTGTGCCGAGCGGGGGAGTGAAGATGGCGATGACGGCGTCGACCGACGGGTCGCCGGCGACGATCTCGATCGTGCGCCGGTAGTCGTCCCCGGACGCGGTGGCCAGCATGTCCACGGGGTTGGCGAGCGACGCGGCCTCGGGGAGCTCTTCGGCGAGGCGCTCGCGCGTCTCGGGGGCGAGCTCCGGGAGCTCCAGGCCCTCGTCCTCGCAGGCGTCGGCGCACATGATCGCCGGGCCGCCCGAGTTGGTCACGATCGCGACCCGCTTCCCGCGGGGGAGCGGCTGGTTGGCGAGCAGGGAGGTGACGTCGAGCAGCTCGCGCAGCGTGCGGCTGCGGATCACGCCGCTCTGGCGGAACAGCGTGTCGACCGTGACGTCGGAGGCCGCCACGAGCGCCCCCGTGTGTGACGAGGCCGCCCGCGCGCCGGCCTTCGAGCGGCCGCTCTTCAGAGCCACGATCGGCTTCGAGCGACCGACACGCCGGGCGATCCTGGCGAACCGCCGAGGATCCCCGAACGACTCGAGGTAGAGGACGATCACACCGGTGCGCTCGTCGGTCTCCCAGTACTGGAGGAGATCGTTGCCCGAGATGTCCGCCTTGTTGCCGACGGAGACGAAGGACGAGAGGCCGACGCCGCGCGCCCGGGCGCGATCGATCAGCGCAAGGCCGAGCGCGCCGCTCTGGGACATGAATCCCACCCTGCCGGCTGCCGGGAAGGACGGGGCGAAGGTCGCGTTCAGTCTCACGTCGGGGTCGGTGTTCACAGCGCCGAGGCAGTTGGGCCCCACCAGGCGCATGCCGCTGCGGCGGCAGACCGACAGCAGCTCGGCCTGCCGTGCCGAGCCATCGGCGCCGGTCTCCGCGAAACCGGCCGAGATCACGAGCAGCGCGCCGACGCCCTTCGCGCCGCACTGCGTCGCGACGTCGACGACCCGCTCGGCGGGAACCGCGATCACGGCCAGGTCGACATCGCCCGGGATCGCGCCGACCGTGGGGTGCGCGGGCAGCGATCCGACCTCCTGCGCGTGGGGATTGACCGGGTAGAGCGAGCCGTTGAAGCCGGCGTCGATCAGGTTGGCGAGGATCGCGCCGCCGATGCTGCCCGGCCGGTGGGAGGCGCCGACGACGGCGACGGAGGACGGAGCCAGCACCCGGCCGACGGCCGCGGCCGCGGCGACCTGGTCGCGGTGCTCGAATGCCTCGATCGCCTCCGGGGAGACCGAGGTGGGGAACTCGACCAGCATGATGCCGGCGAGGGAGCGCACGCTCGTGGCGAAGCCGCTCTGGCGGAACACCCCGATCATGCGGTGGTTCTCCGGCAGCACGTGAGCGATGAAGCTCGCGATCCCGTTCTCGCCGGCGACCTCGGCCAGGTGGGCGAGCAGCAGCGTGCCGAGGCCAAGTCCCTGGGCGGCGTCGCTCACCTCGAAGGCGATTTCGGCCTCGTCGCTTTCCGTCGCGATGTACTCGGCATGGGCGACGATCGCGGCGTCCGCGCCGGCCGTGGCCACCAGCCCGTATCGGCGCCGGTAGTCGACGTCCGCGGCCGCCTGCGCGGCCTGCCGCAGGTTGGCCCCACCGCTGAAGAAGCGCAGCACCCGCGAGTCCGGCGAGAGGGTCTCGAGGAACTCGCGCAGCTCAGCTTCGTCCTCGGCGCGAACCGGCCGCACGTGCACGGTCGAGCCGTCGCGCAGTGCGACGTCGGCCTCGCGGCCACCGGGGTAGCTGGCGGTCTTCGCCCGCATGGCGCTAGGAGTGGGCGAACTCGGAGTCGAGCTCGAGCTCCACCGGCTTGCCCGACGGGGGCGCGGCACCGGCGCCGCCGCCGTCGGCGAGGGACTGGAGGTAGGGAGCGATGTAGCGCCCCGCGACCTTGGTCGGCGGCCACCAGAGCGCGTGCCGGGCTGTCTCGCCCTCGCCTCCGCCACCCGCGATCCGCGAGCGCATCCAGTGACGTCCGCGACCGGTGAGGAGAACTCCGCGGAGCACCGGCCGGAACGGCTGCGGCTCCACGTCCGCGCCGGCCAGGCGGGCGATCGCAGCCGCGGCCGCGTCCGCCTGCTGGGCGGCGAGGCCGCCCTGCTTGATCGGAAAGGCGATGGCGTCGCCGCAGGCCCAGACGCGATCGGAACCGGCGACGCGGCAGTGGGTGTCGACCTTGATGAAGCCACGACCGTCCGTGGGGAGACCGGACAACTTGGGCGCGACGGCTCGCGGCAGCGCGACGATGCGCCGGGCCTCCAGTGGCCGCGCCCCGGGCTGGACGACGAGGGCCGGCGGGTCGCCGTGCTCCTCGACGTATGCGCCGGTCTCCACGGTCACGCCGGCGTCGGCGAGATCCACTCCAGCCGCCTGGGAGCCGATCACTCCGAAGAGAGCGAGGGGTGCGTGCTCGGGGGTCACGACGCGGATCTCCACGTCGTCCTGGTCCATCCCGGCGGCGGACCACGCGGTCATGAGCGCCAGCTCGTAGGCGGGAAGCGGCCAGCCGACGTCCGGCGGGACGACGAAGGCGATGCTCTTCGCGTAGCCCTCCTCGATGTCGCGCCGCAGGCCGCCGAAGACCTCCGGGTCGCTCTGGGGCGTCCACGTGAGCGCACCGCGGTAGGCGGGCTCGCTTCCGGCCCCGACCGCCACCACGAGCGCGTCGAAGGGCACCGGATCCCCGTCGTCGACCAGCGCCAGCCGGCGGTCTCCGTCGACCCCGGTGAGGCGCGCGTGTATGAGGTTCGCGCCCACGTCGGCGGCCACACGGTTCATGGCCCTCCGCTCGCCGACGCCGCGGCCGAAGGCCTCCGCGGTGGCCATCGGCCGGAAGACGAACTCGGTCTCAGGCTCGATCAGGGTCAGCTCGACCCGGTCACCCGCCAGGTCGTGCAGAGCGAGCAGTGCCTCGACTCCCGCCACCCCGCCGCCGGCCACGACCACCTGCATTGGAATATCAGTAGCCATGCCTCGATGATCGGAGAGTTCGCGCGGGCGGGCATCGGTGGACTGGCGCAGCGGCTTCGCGGGAAAGTACGGTTCGGCGTGGTCTACGCGGTCGTGAAGCAGAGCTGACTCAGTCGCGGAGCGCGCGCAGCGCGTTGAGGATCACCGCCAGGTCGATCCCCTCCTGCAGCAGCGCTCCGGCGACCGGCGTGAGGAAGCCGGCCGCGGCCACGCACATCGCGAGGATGCTGAGGCTCATGCCGGCGATCACGCTCTGGCGCGCGATGCCCAGAGAGCGGCGGCCGATGTGGATCGCGTCGGCCACGCGGTCGATCCGGTCGACCGTGATCACGGCGCCGGCGGTCTCCGACGAGACAGTGGCGCCCGCCACGCCCATCGCGATGCCCAGGTCCGCGCTCGCGAGCGCCGGGGCGTCGTTCACGCCGTCGCCGACCATCACGACCGGGCGCAGCTTCGGGTCCTCGTGCAGCCGCCGCAGGACCTCGAGCTTGTCCGCGGGCGACTGCTCCGCGTAGACACGATCCACGCCCAGCGCCTGACCCACGCGCTCCGACACGGAGCGGCGGTCGCCCGACACCATCGCGATGTGCCGAACGCCCTCGGAGCGCAGCCGCTCGACGATGCTCGCTGCGTCGGGGCGCAGCTCGTCGGCCATCACGATGACGCCGGCCACGCGGCCGTCGACTCCCACCATCACACGTGCCTCGCCCGAGCCGCGTCCGCCGAGCAGCCCGGCCGCCGCGACTTCGTCCTGCGAGTAGCCGCTCGCCCGGAGGAAGGAGCGGCTGCCGACCGCGACGCGGCGCCCCTCCACCGTTCCCGCGATGCCCTGGCCGGGATCCTCGACGACGTCGGATGGCAGGGTCAGCTCGAGCCCGCTCTCCTCGGCCGCCTGCACGAGCGCCTCGCCGAGCACGTGAGCCGACAGGTTGTCGGCCGAGGCCGCCAGCCGGAGCAGCTCGGCCTCCGAGAGGCTGTCCGTGGTGAGGATCTCGCGGATGTCGGGGGTGCCGACGGTCAGCGTGCCGGTCTTGTCGAACAGCACGGTGCGGGCCTCGCCAAGCGTCTCGATGCCGGGGGCGCCCTTCACGATCACGCCCACGCGCGCGGCGCGCGACAGTCCCGACACCAGCGCGATCGGCGCGGCGAGGATCAGCGGGCACGGCGTGGCCACGACCACCACCGCGAGCGCGCGGACCGGATCGCCGCTCACCGCCCAGGCCAGGGCGGCGAGGGCCAGCGTCGCCGGCAGGAAGAAGCCCGCGTAGCGGTCCGCCATGCGCACCAGCGGCGCGCGCCGGCCCTGCGCCTGCTCGACCAGGCGCACAAGTGCCGAGTACGAGCTCTCGGCCGCGGGCCGGTCGGTGCGGATCTCGAAGGGCGCGCCGGCGTTGGCCGTTCCGCTCAGGGCGGGGGTTCCCTGCCGGAGGGTCACGGGCAGGGGCTCGCCGGTGAGCGTGCTCGTGTCGACCACGGCCTCCTCGCTGACCACCGTGCCGTCCACGGGAATGACCTCGCCGGTCCGTACCACCACGATGTCGCCGGCCTGGATCGAGCCGACCGGGACCTCGCGAAGCGTGGAGTCAACACGCACGTGGGCGATCGTCGGCGCGCGCTGCACCAGCGCGGTCAGCTCCCTCCGCGCACGGCGCGACGCCGCCGCCTCGAGCGCGGCGCCGCCGGTGAACATCAGGCCGATCACGGCGCCCGCCAGCTCCTCCCCGAGCGCCAGCGCCCCGACCATGGCCACGAGGGCGATCGTGTCGACGCCGAGATGGCGGTCGACGATGACCGTCCGGCCCACCTCGACCGACAGGTCGATCGCGAGCAGCGCGACCGACGCCCGCCACACCATCTCCCCGGCGTCCGTCGCGCCCGCGAGGGTGAGGACGCCGCCGGTGACTATCGCCAGCGCCGCGATCGCGGCCAGAGTGCGCGCGCGGTACTCGACCAGCGCGTGCTTAGCCGCCGCCATTCTCGCCCGCCGGGACCGCGAGCACCGGGCACACGCCGAGGTGGAGCAGGCCCTGAGTCACGCTACCGAGTGTCAGGTCGCCCACCAGCGTGTGTCCGCGGGTGCCCACCACTATGAGGCCGGCGTGCTCGCGCTCCGCCACCTCCGCGATCGCCTGGGCAGCTCCGCCGGCGCCGGCGGTCACGGTCGTCAGGGAGGCGGTGAGGCCCTCCCCGGCCAGATCGCTGACCTGCCGTTCGATCTTCGACCCGAGCCTCTCTTCGTCAGGGTGGACGGGCACGGGAGAGCGCGGGCCTCCAACGAGCAGCTCCACGCAGTGGACGACCAGCACGCGGGTGGCGTTGTCGCTCCCAAGGTGCTTTACGTACGGCAGCGCCCGGTCCGCCGACAGCGACCCGTCGGTCGCCCACACCACGGTGTCAAGCATGGATCTCCTCCGGTTCCGTGGAGCGGGGTGGATCCGCCTCGATGAGCCGCTCGAACAGCGCCAGGTACTGCGTGAGGTGCCGGGGCCCGAGGAACGAATCGCGCACCCGGTCCCGCGCGGCCGCGCCGATCCGCGCCGCGAGCGCGCGGTCCCGAAGCAGGGCCGCGACCCGGTCGCCGAAGCCCTCCAGGTCGTGAGGGGCCACGAGGTAGCCCGATTCGCCGTCGACGATCTGATCCTGGATGCCACCGACGTGCGACGCCACGACCGGACGCGCCTTCCACATCCCCTCGGCCACCGTCAGGCCAAAGCCCTCGGCGATGCTCTTCTGCACTAGCACCGTGGACCGGCGCTGGAGCGCGTTGACGATCGCGGCGTTCTCGTCCGCGTCCTGCATGGGCAGCACCGCGAGATGGATGCGGGCGCGTACCTCCGCTGCCAGCCCGCTGCGGCGCGCGACGACCTGGTCCAGCACCATCGCTCCCTCGGGGTCGTCCGCGACCGCCGAGACATCGGGGCCGGCCAGGACGAGGTGGGCGTCGCTCTGCGGGGCCACGTACGCCACGAAGGCGTCCAGCACGCCGAGCGGATCCTTCAGCCAGTCCCAGCGCGACACCTGGGTCACCAGCGGAAGGCGTGCCGAGATCGGCAGATCCTCCACCACCCGGGCGCGGCGGTCGATGCGTCCCGGCGTTCCGTCCTGCCGGGTGAAGACCGGCGCTCCGCGGCCGTCGTGGCCGATGATCCCGGCCGCGTGAAGGATCGCCCTGGCCGCCGGCTCGGAGAGCGGCTGGTTCTTAGGCGAGAAGGCGTCGATCGACGGCGGCACGATGGCAAGCCGCTCCGGGTCCAGGTCGTCCCAGGCGAAGCTCTGCCGCGAGAAGACGTAGGCGTCGGCCTCGGCCACGTAGGGAAGAAGGAAGCGCCAGGCCGACCTGGCCAGGCGGTTCGGCTCGTCGAGGCCCACGTGGCAGCGCCAGACCACGTGCGCGCCGGTCCGGCGGAGCGGCGCGATCATGGCCGCGGTCTGCGGGTCGTGAAGCAGCACGATGTCGCCGGGGCGGACCCGGGGCGCGAGCTCGGCCGCCGCCCTGGACGCCACGCGCTCGTACGTCGCGCGCTCGCGCTCCCCGAGCCGGCCACCGTCGCCGGGCGTCCCGTGCAGGCGGTTGTGGATCCGCTTCGTGACCCGGAAGAAGGGCGGGTTGCCCTCGATCACCAGCCAGCGGGCATCTACGCCGGCGCCGCGCCCGTAGGCGATCAGCGAACGCAGCATCTCGGCGACTCCGCCGCCGTTCGCCGTGGAGTTGACGTTCCAGACCACGCGGCCCGCGAGGGCTCCACTGCTCTCCTCGATCGTCCGCTCGAACTCGGCGGCAGGCCGCTCGTCGAGCACATCCCGGAACCGTTCCGGTGGGAGCGGGGCGATCGGCACCTGGTGCACGCTCACGGGGCTCACGTCTCCTCGGGCTCCATCGTAATCGCGCCGCAGGGGCACTCCTCGGCGCAGATTCCACAGCCCTTGCAGAAGTCGTAGTCGATCTCGTACCGGTAGGAGCCGCCGGGGTCGAGCTTGATCACCGCGTTGTCGGGGCAGACGCCGTAGCAGTTGTCGCAGGCGAAGCAGCTGCCGCACGACAGGCAGCGCCGGGCCTCGAAGAGCGCGTTCTCCTCGTCGAGGCCGACCACCACCTCGTCGAATGTCGACCGCCGGCGCACGATGTCGAGCTGGTCGCGGACCGTGTGCGGGGCGTCGGCGTAGTACCAGGTGTTGAGGGAGTCGAAGCCGGCGAGCTCCGCGTCAGGCTCGTGGTGCTCGCCCCCGCGCAGCCAGGCGTCGATGTGGCGGGCGGCGAGCTTGCCGTGCCCCACGGCCACGGTCACCGTCCGCTCCGCGGGCACCATGTCGCCGCCCGCGAACACGCCGGGGTGCCCGGTCATCATGTTCGCCGCGACCTTCACCACGCCGTCCTCGATCTCCACGCCGGGCACCCCGTCGAGCAGCGACAGGTCGGTCTCCTGCCCGAGCGCGAGCACCAGCGAGTCGGCCTCGAGCTCCTCGAGCTCGCCGGTGGGCTGCGGGAAGCCGGTGTCGTCCAGCTCCATGCGCTCGATCACGAGCCTGCCGGCGTCCGCGTGCTTGATCGTGGAGAGCCACTTCATCGCCACGCCCTCCTCGAGCGCCTCCTCCACCTCGAAGTCGTGCGCGGGCATGCGGTCGCGCGTGCGGCGGTAGACGACGATCGCGTCCTCGGCGCCGAGCCGCTTGGCGGTGCGGGCGGCGTCGATCGCGGTGTTGCCGCCGCCGTAGACCACCACGCGGCGTCCAAGCAGCGGCTTGTCCTCGCCCTCCATGCTGCGGAGCATCGACACGGCGTCGAGCATCTTGGCCGCGCTTCCCGCGGGGATGTAGGCGCGCTTGCCGATCTGCGCGCCCACGGCGAGGAAGACCGCGTCGAACGCGCCCTCGTTCATCGCGAAGAGCACGTTCGCGACCTTGCTGTTCAGCTCGAGCCCGACGCCGAGATCGAGGATCCGCTGGACCTCCGCGTCGAGCACGTCACGCGGGAGGCGGTACTTGGGGATGCCGAAGCGCATCATGCCGCCGGCGAGCGGGCCGGCGTCGCGGAGCGTCACATCGTGCCCGAGCCGTGCCAGGTGGTAGGCGGCCGACAGGCCTGACGGGCCGGCGCCGACCACGAGCACGCGGTTGCCGCTGCGCGCGGCGGGCGGCTCGATGGTCCAGCCCTGCCTGATCGCCTCGTCGCCGAGGAACTGCTCGATCGAGTTGATGCCCACGGCGTCGTCGAGCTGGGCGCGGTTGCAGGCGGTCTCGCACGGGTGGTAGCAGACGCGGCCCATCACGGCGGGCAGCGGGTTGTCCACCATGATCTGCCGCCAGGCCTCCTCGTAGGCGCCCTCCTCGGCGTGGTAGAGCCACTTCTGCACGTTCTCGCCGGCGGGGCAGGCGTGCCCGCAGGGCGCCTGGCGCTCCACGTAGACGGGGCGCTCGGTGCGCCAGCTTCCGGTCTTGTTGGCCAGGCTCGAGCCCACGTCGAGCGTGATGGCGAACGGCTTCTCCATCAGTCCACCAGCCCGAAGCGGTCGATGTTGCGGTCCGCGCGCGCCTGGATGCGCGCGATCACGTCGCTCTGAAGCTCGGGCTTGAAGAGGTGCGCGAAGCGGCGCTGGAGCTTCAGGTACTCCTCGACCGGCACGCGGCGGCGGATCTTCGACACGCTCGTCACGTCGCCGCCCTCGGCCTCGAACACGGGGAATATCCCCGTCTCCATAGCGAGGCGGGCGACCTTGATCGTGTCGCGCGACGCGCTGCCCCAGCCGAGCGGGCAGGTCACCAGGATGTGGAGGTAGCGCGCGCCGCGGAGCTCCATCGCGCGCTCGACCTTGTACTCGAGGTCGCGCAGATCGGCAACGGTCGCCGTGGCCACGTAGGGAATCTCGTGCGCCATCGCGATCAGCGGGGCGCTCTTGCCCTGCCCGAACACGTTGCCCGGCGGCTCGCCGACCGCCTGGGTGGTGGCGGTGCGCGCCGCGGGCGGGGTCGCGCCCGAGCGCTGCACGCCGGTGTTCATGTACGCCTCGTTGTCGTAACAGATGAACAGCACGTCGTCGTTTCGCTCGAACATGCCTGACAGGCAGGCGAAGCCGATGTCGACGGTGCCGCCGTCGCCGCCCTGGCCCACCACGCGGATGTCCTCGCGCCCCTTCACCTTCAGCGCCGCCGCGATGCCTGTCGCCACCGCCGGCGCGTTGCCGAACAGCGAGTGGAGCCAGGGCATCTGCCACGAGCTCTCGGGATACGGGGTGGAGAAGACCTCGAGGCAGCCGGTGGCGTTCGCGGCGATCAGACGGCCGCCGGTGGCGCGCATCGCGGAGTCGAGCGCATAGCGGGCACCGAGCGCCTCGCCGCAGCCCTGGCAGGCGCGGTGGCCCGAGGTGAGCGTGTTCGAGCGCTCGGGGTCGGCCTGCACGGAGCGGGCGTCGGGGTCGAGCAGGCGGTTGCCCACCACGAAGGAGCCCGCTTGGTAGTACTTGAGCGGCGTGTAGCCCATCTCAGACCGGTCCCGACGCGACCGTGCCGAGGTCGCGCAGCATGTTCTCCGCGTGCGGGCCGGAGCGGCGCCTCTCGCGGGTGCGGTCGAGCTCCCGCTGCACCAGGTCGCGGTCGAGGTCGAGGAAGGTGACCAGCGGCAGGTCGTCCTCGCTGAGGAGGCCGCGCAGCGACGCCATGGTGATCGGGCGCCCCCCGAGGCCGGCGATGACCGTGTGCACGTGCGCGGGATGGCCCTGGGTGGCGATGCGCACGTTGAGCGAGACGATGCCGCCGATCCCGACGGCGAGCGCCTTCTCGAGCACCACCACGCGCCGCGCGTTCGCGAGCGCCTCGCGGACCTCGTCGAGCGGCCAGGGGCGGAAGGTCTTGATGCTGAGCGCGCCGATGCTCATGCCCTCGTCGCGCAGCTCGTCGATCGTGTCCTCGATCGTGCCGAGCACGGACCCGAGGGCCACCACGACGGTCTCCGCGTCCTCGATCCGGTAGCCGCGGACGAGCCCGCCCGACTCGCGGCCGAACGCCCGCGTGAAGTCCTCCGCCACCTGGGGGATCAGGTCAAGCGCCTGCATCTGCTTCGCGTGCGCGAGGTACTTCACCTCGGTGAACGCCTCGGGGCCCACCATCGCGCCGATCGTCACCGGCTCGTCCGGGTCGAGCACCTGGCGCGGCTCGTATGGCGGCAGGAACGCGTCCACCTGCTCCTGGGTCGGCAGCTCCACCCGCTCGTAGGCGTGGGTGAGGATGAAGCCGTCCATGCAGACCATCACCGGGACTGACAACTCCTCAGCGATCCTGAACGCCTGCACGTGCAGGTCGAGCGCCTCCTGGTTGGTCTCGGCGAAGAGCTGGATCCAGCCGGAGTCGCGCTGCGACATCGCGTCGCTGTGGTCGTTCCAGATGTTGATCGGCGCGCCGATCGCCCGGTTCGCCACCGTCATGACGATCGGGAGTCCGAGTCCGGAGGCGTTGTAGAGCGCCTCGACCATGTAGAGCAGACCCTGGCTGGCGGTGGCGGTGTACGTGCGGGCGCCGGTGGCGCTGGCCCCGATCGACACCGACATCGCGGCGAACTCGGACTCCACGTTGATGAACTCGCAGGGGGAGAGGCGGCCGGTCTTCACGAGCGCCGACAGGCCCTCCACGATGTGCGTCTGGGGGGAGATCGGATACGCGGCGATCACCTCGGGGCGGCAGAGCGCCACCGTCTCGGCCACGGCCGCCGATCCCTCCATCTGCCTAAGCACTTGTCAGCTCCTTCAGCTCCTCGCGCACGAGGTCGAACGCGGCGCGGGCGGCGGCCACGTTGCCGTCCGCGACCGCGCCCGAGAACTTGTCGCGGATGGCCTCCGCCACCGAGTCGATCGAGATCAGCCCGCTCAGCCCGGCGAAGCCGCCCAGCAGCGGGGCGCCAGGCAGTGGCCTGCCGAGGTGCTCGCGCGCCAGCTCGCTCGCCGGGACGGTGAGCAGCCGCTCGCGCCGGAAGCGCTGCACGAACTCGCCCAGGCCCAGCTCGTCGAAGCCGCGGCTCGTGTTGATCAGCAGGTAGCCGTCGTCGCCGAGGCCGCTGAAGACGTCGACCTGATGCAGGAGCGTCGGGTCCTGGACGATCAGCACGTCCGGGCGCGAGATCGGCTCGCGCGTGCGGATCTCGCGATCGTCGATGCGGCAGAACGACACGACCGGCGCGCCGGTGCGCTCGGAGCCGAAGCTCGGGAACGCCTGTGCGTGGCGGCCCTCGATGAAGGCCGCCACGGACAGGAGCTCCGCCGAGGTGACCACGCCCTGTCCGCCGCGGCCGTGGATGCGCACCTCGAGCATGGGGGAGACGCTACGGCTGAAGGGTCGAACCCGAAACCGTCTGCTGCACTGAGGCGAGGCCGTAGTTAGCCGCAGGTTGGAAGCTCGGCCGGTAGCGGGCGACCAGGAACGTGTCGGCGGCCGCGCGCGAGTAGAAGGTCGTGCCTCCGTCGCGCACGGCGGACAGGGTCGAGTCCGGCGCCGGAGCCGCCGTGATCGCCCCGCTGCGCAGGGAGTAGCGGCGGATGGTGTTCCCCTCGACCCAGTAGAGCCCGTCAGCGGCCAGCGATGCCGATCTGGCGCCGGCCGTCCGGGCGATCCGCTTGGGCTTTCCGCGCAGCGTGTCGAGCTGGACGAAGCCCCAGGTGAGCGCGAGCCGGGAGCCGCGCAGATCGAGCGACGTGGGGGTCCCGGACGAGCCGCCGGCGAGCCGCTGTGAGCGATCGCGGCGGGTCAGCCGGCGCGTGTAGATGTAGGACACCTTGCGCTTGCGCTTCTCCCACACGCGCGCGAACGCGATCCGAGACCGCCAGATCGTGGGCAGGAACTCGGACCCGCCCCTTACGGTGGTCGAGCGAATTCGCGACTCGCGCCGCGAGCCGAAGTCGTAGACGTACAGATCGCAGCCGCCGCTCGGCTCGTGACGGCAGCGGGAGTAGACCGCCACCACGGCGTCGCGCGAGTTCGGCCCGAGGTCCACGTCGAACGGCACCCGGCGCGGCTTCACGCGGGTCGGCTGGGGGCTCGACAACCCCTCCGTCCAGGTCACGAGCGAGTAGAGCTTGGTGGCGGGGTCAAACACGCTCCAGGCGGCGCGTCCGCCGAAGGCGCTCACCCGCGTCGCCGCCGGCGTCCGGCCGATCACGTCCTCCGGCGGCTCCGACCTCGGCGGGACCGTTCCCCACGAGGGGTCGGAGTCGCCGCCTCCGGGGTTGTCGGTGAGCTGCCGCTGGCCGGTTCCGTCGGCGTTCATGATCCAGAGGAGGCGGCACTGGCCCCCGACCGTCGGCGTGGGCGGCGAGGTGCAGTTGCCGTCGTACTGGCGGGAGAAGACGATCTGCCTGCCGTCGGGGGACCAGGCCGGGTCGATGTCGCCGAGCGGGTTGGTCGTGAGCCGGGTGGGCTGGCCGCCGCCCGCGCCGATCACGTAGATCCCGTCGCGGTACACGCTGTAGGCGACCTTGCTGCCGTCGGGCGACCAGGAGGGCGGCGCGATGTCGGAGGCGGACGGGTTGTTCGTCAGGTCCGTCTGCGCGGATCCGTCGGCGTTCATGGTGTAGATCTCGGTGTCGAAGGTCGCGCTCCGGATCGTCCCGAAGGCGATGCGCGCGCCGTCCGGGGACCACGCCGGAGCGTGGTCGAGTCCCGTGTTCTGCGTGAGGTTCGTCAGGCCGCTGCCGTCGGCGTTCATCACGTAGATCTCGTCGTTGCCGTCGCGATCGCTCGTGAAGGCGATCCTGCTCCCGTCCGGAGACCAGGCCGGCGGGCCGAATCCGTGCACGAGCGGAGTGTCGTGAGTGCCGTCGGCGTCGATCAGGTCGATCGTCGCCGCGCCGGCCGAGCGAAGCTCGAAGGCGATGCGCCTGCCGTCCGGCGACCAGGCGGGGTTGATGGCGCCGCCGTTCGCGGTGAGCCGGGCCACGCCGCTGCCATCCGGGTTCACCGTGTAGAGGTCGCTCGCCGCCGCGACGTTCCCGGGCGGCGTGCGGGCGAAGACGATCCGGCCGTTCGCGCCGGGCTGCGTCGCCCAGGCGACGCCCGGCGCGGCGGCCGCTGCGATCAGTGCCAAGCCGAGCACACGCATTTGTTCCACCGTAGGACGCCGGCCGCGCCCGCAAAACCGCCTGCCGCACTGAAGCGCAGCCGTAGTTATCCACACGAGAGTCGCGTAGCGGCAGCGGAGGAAGCGGCTCCCTGACGCGCATACGTTGGGCCGGTGCGCTCGAAGGTGCTCGCAACTGCCCTGATCCTGCTCGGCGCGGGCACCGCGCAGGCGTCGACCATCAGCGTCGCCGGCGGCGGCTGGTCGTGGTTCGGCGATCCCCGCGCGATCGCGATCGGCGACGACGTGTACATCGGCTGGATCACGAGCGCGGGGAACGTGGAGGTCGGCCGCATCTCGCTGCAGAGCGGGGACATGTCGCAGGCGCGCCTTCACGAGACGCTCCCGAGCGACGATCACTCGAACCCCTCCCTCACCACGCTGCCGGACGGGCGGCTCGTGGCCTTCTACTCGCCCCACTCGGGACGGCTGACCCGGAACACGAAGATGTGGTTCCGAGTCGGCGTGAACCCCGGCGGCGTGAACGAGTGGGGGAGGGAGCGGACGGTGCCGGTCAACTCCCCGGGCTCGCTCGGCTACACCTATCCGAACCCCGTCTGGCTCGGCTCGCGCCTCTACCTCTTCTGGCGCGGCGGCAACTGGGAGCCGACCTTCAGCACCACCCGGGACCTACGCACCTGGTCGCCGGCGCGGACGCTTCTGCGCGGCCCGAAGGGCCAGCGCCCCTACGTGAAGTACGACGTGTATGGCGACTCGATCCGCTTCGCCTACACCGGCGCCCACCCGGGCTCGCGGGCCACGAGCCTCTACTTCGGGCAGCTTCAGAACTGGGCGGTCCGCAGGGCGAACGGCAGCCGGATCACCGCCAGCACGAGCGTGCCGTTCGACTACCGCAGCGGCGAGCGCATCTACTCGTGGCGGGCGGACGGCCGCGCGTGGGTGTGGGACGTCGCCCACGACGCGGCCGGCCGGCCGGTGGTCGTCTACTCGACGGTCCGCGGCCGGGACCTCCACAGCTACCGCTACGCGCGCTGGACCGGCACGCACTGGCTCGACCGCAAGCTCGCCGACGCCGGACCGCACATCGATCAGGACCCCTCGTACAGCGCCGGCATCACGATCGACCACTCGGACGCGAACGTCGTCTACCTCTCGCGAATGATCGACGGGCGCGACGAGCTCGAGCGCTGGGAGACCGCGGACCTCGGCAGGAGCTGGACGGTGAAGCCCATCACCACCGACAGCACGCGCGACAACCTGCGCCCGGTGGTGCCGCGCGGCATCTCCGGCGACCGGGCGCTGCTGTGGACGTGGGGCAGCTACAAGTACTTCAAGGACTACTCGGACCTGGTCGTGCTGCTGCGCGGTGACTTCGCGCCCTCGCCATGAGCGGCAGCGTGGCCATCTTCGGGCCCCACCCGCTGCTCACGATCACGATCGAGAAGCGCCAGACGGCGGGCGACGAGATCCACATCCACCCGGGCGGGCAGGGCGTGTGGGTCAGCCGGATGGCCGCCGAGCTCGGCGCCCATCCGATCCTGTGCGGCTTCATCGGAGGCGAGACGGGCACGATGCTCGAGCCCCTGCTCGCGCAGCTTCCCGGCGAGCGCCGCTTCGTCCGCACGGGCGCCGCCAGCGGCTGCTACGTGCAGGACCGGCGCAACGGCGAGCGCGCGCTCGTGTCGGGCGCCTGGAGCGACAGCCCGTCGCGGCACGAGCTGGACGACCTCTTCTCGCTCACCGTGGCGGCCGCGCTCCAGAGCGACGTGCTCGTGATCTGCAACCCCATGCCGCCGGACGTGCTCCCGCTCGAGTTCTATTGCAACCTCGCCGCCGACGTGCGCGGCAACGGCACGCCTGTGCTGGTCGACCTGTCCTCACCGCGGCTGGACAGCGTGCTGGCCGCGGGTCCGGACCTCGTGAAGCTGAACGACTGGGAGCTCGCCGGCTTCGTACAGGGGCCGGTGTCGGAGCCGGCCGAGATGCGCGCGGCCGCCGAGCGCCTTCGCGATGCCGGGGCCGGAACGGTGCTGGTCACGCGCGGGGGAGCGCCGGCCCTCGTGCTGCGCGGCGCCCAGGCCTGGGAGCTCGTGCCCCCTCGCTTCGATCGCGGCGCGCGCGAGGGCTGCGGGGACTCGATGATGGGAGCGGTCGCGGCGGCGTGGGCCGAGGGCCGCGATTGGCAGTCCTCGCTGCGCCGCGGCGCGGCGGCGGGCGCGGCGAACTTCCTCCGCCATGGCCTCGGCACCGGCTCGCGGTCGGTGGTCGAGGAGCTGGTGGCCGACGTGCGGCTAGTGCCCCTCTGAGCCTTCCCACGGCGGCACCACGTTCTCGCCCCGCACGATCGCGGCCGGCGCGTCGTGCGCGATCCAGCCGGCGTACGGGGCCACCGCCGGGATGGCGCCGAGCCGGGCCAGGCCCTCCGACAGCCGCGGCGGGCGGCCGTGCTCGGGCGAGTGCGAATCGCTGGCGAGCACGTGGCAGAAGCGCCGCTCCGCGAGCCCGGCCATGGTGCCCGCGGTCTCCTCCCGGAGGAACAGGTCGGCCGTGAGCTGGATCAGCGCGCCGCGCCGGCAGAGCGACTCCAGGATCTCCACGTACTCCGGCCCGAGGTGGCGCTCCGGGTGCGCCACCACGCTGCGAAAGCCGCGCGCCGCCAGCCGGTCCACCACGGTGAGAAGCGAGCCCCCGAGCGGACCCGGGCCGGGTTCGAGCAGCAGCCAGCGGCCACCGCCGCCCAGCGTCACGGCGTCGAGCTCGGCGCCCGTGAGCGCGGCCGTCTGCGACTCGGCCAGCTCGCCGCCCGGCAGGACCCGCGTGGCGCAGCCCTCACGCTCCAGGTCGCCGTTCAGCGCCGCCACCCGGGCCGCAAGCTCTTCGATCCGCACGTCGTGGTCGTGCCGGATGTGCGGCGTGGCGCACACGCGCTCGATTCCGTCGGCCTCGGCCTGCCGCGCCATCGCGACGCTCTCGCCCGGGTAGAGGGGACCGTCGTCGATGCCCGGGAGGATGTGGCAGTGGAGGTCGATCACGCGGCGGCGCCGGCCTTCCGGGCCAGCCGCCGGAGCTCGGCGAACGACTCGCGAATGCCGTCCACCAGCTCGTCCACGTCGGGCACCGTGTCGCGATCCGCGTTCACGCCGAACACGATGTGGCCGTTGTAGCTCATCACAGCGATCCCGATGGCGTGCTCCGCGGCGATCGGCACGAGCGGGTAGATCTCGCGCAGCTTCGCGCCCATCGCGTAGAGCGGGATCTGCGGACCCGGCACGTTCGTCACGGTCACGTTGAACAGCCGTGACGCGAACAGCGAGCGGGCGAGGAACGAGTGGAGAACGGGCGGCGCCACTCCGGCTACCTGGAGCAGCGTCTCGCCGCCGATCGCCTGCGTGCCGCTCTTCAGACCCTCCGCCTCGGCCATGCTGAGCCGGTAGCGGTGCTCGGGCTCAGGCTCGGCCACCGGCAGGTGGACGAACAGCGACGTGATCTGGTTGCCGAGCGAAAGCTGGTCGCCGGCCGGGCGGATGTTCATGGGCACCATCGCGCGGAGGCCGCGCTCCGGCGGCTCCTCGCCGCGCGCGAGCAGCAGCCTGCGCAGGCCGCCCGTCACCGAGGCGAGCGCCACGTCGTTCACGGTGCCTCCGAGCGCGTTCTTCACGTCCTTCACCTGCTTGAGCGTGGCGTGCACGACCGCGTAACGGCGTTCGCTCGAGATCGGCCGGTTGAGGCTGGAGTGCGGCGCGGCGACCAGCTCGTCGCGCACGATCAGCTCGGCGAGCGCCTTGGAGTGATGGATCATCTCCGTGAGGCGGTGGGGGTGGACGGCCGCGTCGAGGCCCGAGCGTGCCCCGTGGAGCAGCCGCTGCAGAACGTTCGGGTCGTCCTCGTCGGGCGGCTTCGCGGCGTGCTCGGCCCAGCCGCCGTTCGGCCGGCGCGAGGTGTCGAGCAGCACGTAGCCGATGTCGAGCGAGCCGACGCCGTCGACGAGGCAATGGTGGGTCTTCGTGCAGATGGCCCAGCGGCCCTTCTCGAGCCCCTCGAGCAGCACCGCGTCCCAGAGCGGGCGACGGCGGTCGAGCCGGTGCGACCAGTAGTTGCCGAGCCACTCCATCAACTCGGACTCGCCGCCCGGCGCGGGCAGCGCGGCGCGGTGCACGTGGTTGCGAATGTCGAACTCGTCGTCCGCCTCCCAGCTCGGCCAGGACAGCCCGCCCGTACGCGGCTCGGACAGCCGCTGGCGGTAGCGCGGCAGCGCCTCGATGCGCTGCTCCAGGTGGGCCAGTCCCTCCTCGAAGCTCGGCGTGCCTCCGCCCGGGAGCGGATCGAAGACGAGCAGGGCGCCGATGTGCATGTGCGCGGTCTCGTCAGACTCTTCGAGCTCGAGGAACGTCGCGTCCAGTGGTGTCAGGTGCTGTGCCATTGCTGCTCCGTTCTCATGCGTAGAGGGCGTCGATCACGTTCTCGTACCGTCCGTAGACCACGCTGCGCTTGACCTTGAGCGTCGGGGTGAGCTCGCCGTGGGCCTGGGTCAGCTCGTCCTCCAGGAGGGCGAAGCGCTTCACCTGCTCGATGCGCGCGAAGTGCGTGTTCACCTCGTCCACGACCTGCTGGAGCTCCGCTCGGACCCGCTCGTCGTGAGCCATCGCCGCCGGATCGGCGTCGACGCCAAGCCGCGCCGCGAGCGCCGGAGCCTCATCGGGATCGAGGGCGATCAGGGCGGCAAGGTATGGACGGCCGTCGCCGACGACCACGGCCTCCGAGATCCAGCGGCTCTCCTTGAGCCTGTTCTCGATGTTGGACGGCGTGACGTTCTTGCCGCTGGAGGTGATGATCAGGTCCTTCTTGCGGCCGGTGATGGAGACGTAGCCGCCGTCGTCGAGCGCGCCGAGGTCGCCGGTCCGCAGCCAGCCGTCGTCGGCGAGCGTCGCGGCCGTCGCCTCGGGATCCTTGAAGTAGCCGACGAAGACGTTCGGCCCGTGCATCAGGATCTCGCCATCGTCGGCGATCCTCACCTCGGTGCCGGGCAGCGGCTTGCCGACCGTGCCGAGGCGCTGCTCGCCCTCTGTGTTGAGCGTCGAGGCGGCGCAGCTCTCGGTCAGTCCGTATCCCTCGAGCACGGGGATGCCGCAGGAGTCGAAGAACTCGAGTACGTCCCGGGCGATGGGGGCCGCGCCGGTCATCGCCAGCTCCAGCTGGCCGCCGAACAGCTCGCGCACGTTTGACAGCACCAGCCTGTCCGCAAGCCGGTAGCGCTCGCGGGCGAGCGCGCCGAGCGGCCGGCCCTGGCGCTCCGCCTCGCGAGTCCGGGCGCCGGTGTGAAATGCCCAGCGGATCAGCGCCCGCTTCGCGCGGTGCTGCTCCTCGATCCCGCTGGCCGCCCGCGTGTAGATCTTCTCGAACACGCGCGGCACCGACGGGAAGTGGCTGGGCCGGATCTCGGCGAGGTTGTCGAGGATCTTCGCGGGGTCGCGCTCCCAGTAGGCGATGGTCGCGCCCACGTCGAGCGAGACCATCTGCGTCACGCGCGCGAGCACGTGCGCGAGGGGGAGGAACATGAAGACCGTGTGCGTCTCGTCGAAGCGGACGCGCTGGAGGTACATCTCCATCGTGGCCATCACGTTCGCGTGGGTCAGCATGCAGCCCTTGGGCGGGCCGGTGGTGCCCGACGTGTAGACCAGGGTGGCCACGTCCTGCGGTGACACGGATGCGCTTCGCTCGTCGAGCTCGGAAACCGGCGTCGCCGCTCCCAGCTCACGCAGCTGCGCCAGCGGGACCGACCCCGGGATCGAGCCGTCGAACGCGATCACGTACTCGAGCGCGGGGCAGCGGTCGCGGATGGACGCCACCTTGTCGAGCTGCCCCTGGTTCTCGCAGAACACGAGGCGGGCGTCGCAGTGCGAGAGCACGTACGCGCACTCCTCCGGCGAGTTCGTCTGATAGATCGGAGCCACCGTCGCGCCGGCGGCCAGCGAGCCGAGGTCCGCGAGGGTCCACTCGGGCCGCGTGTCGGACAGGATCGAGACGCGGTCGCCGCGCTCGATCCCGAGCGCCATCAGGCCGCGGGCGATCTCGCTCGCGACCTGCCCGAGCTGCGGATAGGAGATGTCCTCCCAGCCGTGCTCCGTCTTGTGTCGCAGCGCCGTGCCGGAGAAGCGGGTCGCCCCCGAACGAGCCAGCGTGGCGAGCGTCGCTGTGCTCGCGGGAGCCGCAAACCGGCGGGGGGCCGCCGGGTCGGGCAAGAGCGTCTGATCGGTGTTGTGGGTCGCGGTGTCCATGGTTGCTCTCCCTCTCAGTCAGGTCGGTGGCGCACGCCGCCGGCCGCGCGCGGCCGCGGCTGCGAAGCGCCGAAGCGAATCCGTGGGATCCGGCGGCCGAGCCACGACGGCATCCACCAGTTGAAGCGGCCGAGCAGCGCCATCGCGGCCGGCAGCAGCACCAGCCGGACGACGGTGGCGTTGATTACGACGGCCACCAGCGTGGCGATCGCGAGCTCGCGCACCATCACGAGCAGCGTGGGCGCGAACAGCAGGGTCACGGCCAGCATCGGCAGCGACACGCCGGTGACGATCGCCCAGGTCTGGTTCAGCCCGTAGAAGCTCGCGCCCTCGGTGTCGCCGGAGTCGTAGCGCTCGCGCGCGCGGCTCAGGACGAAGACCTCGTAGAAGAGCGACAGGCCCAGCACGCCGGTGGTGATCTCGATCAGCGTCACCGGATCGATGAACCCGGGCCCGCCGAGCGGCGGCGAGTCGCCGGTGAACAGCAGGGCCAGCACTCCGAAGGCCGCTGCCGCGGTCACCAGGTTGAGGGCGGCCGCCACGAAGGGGAGGACCAGCGAACGGGTGATGGCCATCAGCAGCAGGACGGTGAAGATGCTGATCCCGATCACCACGCCGGGCAGCTTCGACGCCGCCACGCTGCGGTACTGGCCGAGCGTCGCGGCGTTGCCGCCGACGGCTGACTCGGTGCCGGTCCTGCGGGCGAACGCCTGCGCAGAGGTCTCGAGGCGCCCGTGCAGCGCGCGCGTGCGCGGATCGTTCGCGCCGTACTTCGGCACGACGGTGATGCGGCCGGCGGCGCCGCCGCGGTCCACGTTCACGGTGAACCCGGCGGCCTGGCGCGACGCGGTGGGCGCGCCCTGGAGCGCGGCGAGGACGAAGTAGCCGGAGTCGAAGAGGTGCGGAGACTGCTGGTTCAGCTTCTCCAGGTCCTTCGTCGACGGAATCGTGTCGCGGGACTTGATCACCGCCGCGGTGATCTGGCTCATGCCCGACTGGAGCGGCGCGCTCTGCGGAACGGCCGAGCCGAGCCCGCCGGCGAGCTCGCCCGTGCCGCCGTGGAGCTGGCCGAGCCCGGACTCGAGCTCGCGCGCTCCGGCGGTGAGCTGGCCGAGCCCGCTGCTCAGCACGTGGCCGCCCGCGTCGAGCTTGTGGAGGCCGGAGGCGAGGCCGGAGTTGCCGCCCGAGAGCTGCTGCAGGCCCGACTCGAGCTGTGCGCTCCCCTTCTTGAGCTGGACGAGGCCGGACTGGAGCTGAACGATCTGCGCGTAGACGGCCTTCATGGTGTTCGAGCTCGTCTGGACAGAGCTCGTCACCGAGCCCAAGCCGCCGGCGAGCTGGCCCGTGCTGCCACCGGCGCGCTGCAGCGCGCTCGAGACGGCGCCGTACTTCGGATCGCTCTTGCCGCTCGTCATCGAGTCCAACTGGGCGATCGCGGTCTGCACGTCGGCGTTGGCGCTCTGCGCCACGCCGTTCAGCCGGCTGAGCTCGGCCGCGCCGGCCGCGAGGTCGTTGTTGAGGCCCTTCACCACGGGCAGCCCACCCGTGACGCCCGCCTCGGCCTGGGAGACACCGCTTGCGACCTGCTTCGAGCCGCTGGAAGCGTCGGCGGCGCCCTTCTTGAGCTGGTCGGCGCCGGTGGTCGCCTGGTCGAGGCCGGTCGAGAGCTCGGTGGAGCCGGCCGAGGCCTGCTCGAGTCCCGCACGGAGCTGTGTCGAGCCCGAGACCGCCTGGCCCGAGCCCGAGTTGAGCTGCGAGGCGCCGACCGCCGCGGCGGCCAGGCCACTGCGCAGATCCTTGACGCCGGCGCCGGCCTGCCCGAGGCCCGCGATCAGCTTCTTCAGGTCTTTCTTGCTCTTCTTGGCGGTGGTGGCGGCGGTGTTGAGCCCGCGCGGCACGCCCTGAAGGTCGGTCGCCGTCGACGAGATCGCGCCCGGGCCGACCACGGACTTCACGGCCGGGTCCTTGGCGAGCTGCTCCTGGTAGCTCTGGAGCTCCGCCAGGAACCTGCGGGTGGTGATGGTGCCCTGCTGCTTGGCGACGATCACCTCGAAGGGCGTCACCCAGCCGGGACCCATGGTCTTCGCGACCGTCTCGTAGTTCACGCGGGCCGGGTTGTCCGAGGGCAGGTACTTCGGATCCGGTGGCCCGGAGCTGAGGTTGAGCAGGGGAATGGCGAGGGCCAGCAGGCCGGCCAGGGCCAGCCCGCCGCTCACCACGGGGTGGCGGACGATGCCGAGCGGCACGTGCCTTGGAAGCCGCGCCCGCGCCCGGTCGCCCGCGCCGAGGAAGCTGAAGCGCTCGAGGTGCTGTCCCCCCAGGACGAGCCCGGCGGGCAGCACGGTGACCGCCGCCAGGGCCGCCACGGCGGTCATCAGCGTCGCGCCGATTCCCACCGAGTTGAGGATCTCGGTGGTGGCCAGCATGGTGGCGATGATCATGGTGCCCACGCCCGCGGCGCCGGCGATCAGCACGGTCTTGCCGGTGGCGGCCAGGGCGGACGAGCAGGCGGCGGCGCGGTCATCGCGCGACGCGTCCCGGTACTCCACGCCAAGCCGCCAGATCTCCTCGCGGTAGCGCGCGATGAAGATCAGCGCGTAGGCCACGCCGACGGTCAGCACGACGAGCGCGCCGCCCGCCACCGCCACGGGATCCACGTCGATGGCGCCGGCCACGAGGGCGGTGAGGCCGTAGCCCACCGCGAGCACCGAGCCCGCGAACGCCGCCGCCACGGCGCCGAGCATGGGGGAGCCGAAGACGAGGGTGCAGAGCAGGAAGATCACCGGCAGCGCGATCAGCACGGCGGTGCGCGTGGTCGAGATGCTCTGCCCGCGCATCGCCCTGTCGATCGAGGGCTGGCCGGTCACGTACGCCTTCACCGGTGAGGACACGTGGGTCCTAACAGTCCGGTCGATCTGCGGCTGGACCCTGTCGGCGGCGTCCTTCTCGGAGCGCTCGACGGCGGTCACGATGGTG
>Ga0134126_10002313_pt1 | contig 24078 bp, 24 predicted proteins | sample KB31752_FD_96881 | JGI IMG/M metagenome (GOLD analysis project Ga0134126, IMG submission 96881) | Terrestrial soil microbial communities with excess Nitrogen fertilizer from Kellogg Biological Station, Michigan, USA - KB3-175-2 | ecosystem: Environmental > Terrestrial > Soil > Unclassified ... | reverse complement strand
TTCACAACCGACACGGCGACGCAGATCACCCTGCAGAGCCCGGCCCACGTCGCCGGAGCGGCCACAGTGCTGGTCACCACCCTGGGGGGCACGTCCACAGCCACCCAGTTCACGTACGTGGCCCCGAGCAACCCCACAAGCCCCACAAACACAAACCCGACAAACCCCACAAATCCCGGTAACCCCGGCAACACAGCAACGCAGGGTTACCGTCTCGGGTCCTCGGACGGAGGAGTCTTCGCTTTCGGGTCGGCAGGGTTTTCCGGATCGATGGGTGGTACGCAGCCGAGCGCGCCGATCGTCGCCACGGTGACCACCCCGACAGGGAAGGGCTACTGGCTGGTCAGCGCCGATGGAGGAGTGTTCGCTTACACAGCCCCGTTCTTCGGATCGATGAGTGGTGTGCACCTGAACGCGCCGATCGTCGGGATGGCTGTGGCTCCATCCGGCCAGGGCTACTGGCTGGTGGCCTCCGATGGAGGGGTCTTCGCCTTCGGGTCGGCCGCCTTCCTGGGATCGATGGGCGGGACGCACCTGAACGCGCCGATCGTCGGGATGGCTGTGGCTCCATCCGGCCAGGGCTACTGGCTGGTGGCCTCCGATGGAGGCATCTTCGCCTTCGGGTCGGCCGCCTTCCTGGGATCGATGGGCGGGACGCACCTGAACGCGCCCATCGTCGGGATAGCCGGCTCACCCACCGGGCAGGGCTACTGGCTGGTCGCCTCCGATGGCGGCATCTTCGCCTTCGGGTCGGCCACCTTCCTGGGATCGATGGGCGGTACGCACCTGAACGCGCCGATCGTCGGGATGGCCGCCCTTTAGGCGAGGGCGACGAGAGCCGCCAACTCCCCGGCGAAGCGGCGGCGCTCCCGGGTGACGAGCGAGACATGCCCACTAGGGACCTCCACCAGGGAGGAGCCGGCGATCGCCGCGTGCATCTCGCGCGCCAGGGCGACTGACGTCATGTGGTCATGCCCGGGGCATGGACTACCTCCTGGTAGCTCACGACCCAACTCTTACAAGGCCTGTCGCCCCAACGGGGTCAACGGCAACTGGTCTGAACCGCCCCGGGAATGGTGACTGCTCTGCGCTGCCGGAATCTAGGTGAAGCGCTGGCCTCGTCCAGAGTCCACAGTCCACAGTCCACAGTCCACAGTCCACAGTCCGCTGCCACACGATGGCGGCCCGTTCCCGCTGGGTGGCGGTGGCCAGGCCAAGGAACTTCACCCCGGCCCCACGGGTTCATTTCCAGCCGGGCGTGCGGCCCGCTTCCTCGATCCATCCACGCAGCTCGGGCTTCGCCACCTCCTCGACGGTGGTCACCTTGACGTAACGGGTCCGGTCCGTGCTCCCGAGCGGTGGCGGAGAGTCGAAGTCCGCACCCCCGAAGAAGAGGACGTTCACGGAGACGTCGTAGGCCGCCAACTCGATGACCCACCCGAGTTCCGGGAGCCCGTAGTAGGGCCTCTTCCCCTTGACGGCGTAGTGCAGGTCCTGGATGGTCGCTCGGATCGTCTCGTCCAACCGTTTGACGATGGGCTGGAGATGGGGCATCTGGCGCTCGAACCAATCGTCGATCTCCGAGTGATCGGCTGCCGGCTCCGGAGGCTTTCGCGATGCGTTCCCCTTGATTTCTTTCGGCATTGCGTGTCCTTCCGTCGAAGCTGTGGCGAGTAGGTGACCAGGGTGTCCGACTCTAACTACCGCCCTCGTCGGGAACCGGCTCGCTGGCCTCAGTGCGGAGATCTCGCCCTCTGCCTTGTCCTGATGGACGAGGCGGACTCAACTCGACGAATGCCCCAGCGCTCGCCTTGATGGAGGGCTGCCCTGTGAGGGCGTGGACACGTCGGACGGTCGTAGCCCTGTTTCCCTTGGCCGTCAGCGCGTGGCGAGCTTGGTCCGGGCCAGGGCCTCCCGGGCGGCCCGGATGGCGTCGAGCGGGTCGGACTTGGCGCCGTGGCGACGCTGGGCCCGCTCGGGACGGTCGAGCTCGAGGACCAGTTCGCCGCCGAGGTGGCGGGTGAGCCCCGCCCGGTGGCCGCCAGTGCCTTCGATGGCCCAGGCCCGCAGGCCCGAGTGCCCATCGGCGAAGGCCACGAGCAGGTCGTAGCCGTCGGGCGTCGCCTCGACAGTGAGCTCACCGAGCACCCCGCTCGTCCGGGCGTCGAGCGCGGCTGCGCTGTGCGTCTCCACGTGGGTGTCGACCCCGATCACGACGTCGACGATGTCGGACAGACTGTCCATGCGCTGCTCCTTTTCCCGGAGGGACGTGGGTCGGTTCCGGTCCGGGCGGAGACAGGCAGGACTGTGATGGGACACGCCAACCGGCGCACACCGGAGGCGGTCAAGCTCCTGATCAGGCCAGAAGCTCCAACCGGGCCGGGGCCGGCGACTACGAGCGGACAAGTCGCGCCAAAGGCAAGAAGCCAGTCAGAGCATGGGTCACGCTCGTCGTCACCGACCAACAGCCCAGCAACGTCACCGGGCTGTGGGGTGGATCCTCACAGTCAGTTCAGGAAGTGCCTCTGACCCGCCCGAATGTGGAGTGCGCCCCACGGGATTTGAACCCGTAACCTGCGGATTAAGAGTCCGTTGCTCTGCCGTTGAGCTAGAGGCGCACCGGGCAGTGTAGTAGGGCGGCGGGGCGGGGCAGATATCCTGGCCCGGCGGCGACGGGGGGCAGGGGCCGCCGGCAGGCGCGGCACGCGCTGGGAGGATGGACCAGGTGGCTGTCGCGGAACGACCGACCGGGGAACGACCGACCAAGGCGCTGCGGGTGGCCGCCCTGATCAAGCAGGTGCCGGCGGCCGAGTCGCTGGAGCTGGGCCCCGACGGCCGGCTGTTCCGGGAGGGGCTGGCCCTGGAGATGAACCCGTATTGCCGCCGGGCGGTGTCCAAGGGGTCGGAGCTGGCCCAGGCCGGCGGGGGCCGGTGCACGGTGATCACCCTGGGCCCACCGACGGCCGAGGACGCTCTCCGAGAAGCGGTGGCCTGGGGGGCCGACGAAGGGGTCCACCTGTGCGACCCGGTGTTCGCCGGGTCGGACACCCTGGCGACGGCTCGGGTGCTGGCGGCCGCCGTCGACCGGGAGGGGCCGTTCGACCTGGTGCTCGTCGGCCGGAACTCCACCGACGGCGACACCGGGCAGGTCGGGCCGGAGCTGGCCGAGCTGCTGGGGCTGCCGTTCGCCTGCGGGGCCCGTCGGCTCGAAGTGGCCGGTGACCGGGTGCTGGTGGACCTCGAGCTCGACGACGGGTGGCAAGAGGTCGAGGTGGCCCTGCCGGCGGTGGTGTCGGTGGCCGAGCGGTTGTGCGACCCGTGCAAGGTCGACCCGGAGGGCCGCCGGGCGGTGGCCGCCGACCGGGTGCGGCGGCTCACCGCGGCGGACCTCGGCGACGGGCCGTTCGGGCAGGCCGGGAGCCCGACCGTGGTGGGGGCGGTCCGGGTGATGGAGCACCACCGGGACGGCCGGGTGCTGTCGGGGCCGGTGGCCGACCAGGTGGCCGAGGCCGTCCGGCTGCTCGGGGACCGGGGAGCCCTGGTGGTCGGGTCGAGGCCGGACGACGGGGCGGCCGACCTCGCCGAGGAGGCGGTCCGGTCGACGTCGTCGGGGCTGGCCGTCGACGTCGGCGACGGCGGACCCCCGGTGGTGGCGGTGGTGCTGGAGCCGGACCGGCCGCAGGTGGCGGCCGAGCTGCTCGGGGCGGCTGGGCGGCTGGCCGGGGAGGTCGGCGGCGAGGTGGTGGCGGTGCGGACGGTGCCCGAAGCCGGGGCCGTCCCTCCGGCGGCCGATCTGGGCGCGCTGGGGGCCGACGTCGTGGTCGACCTGGTCGGGGAGCCGGTGGCCGAGGACGTGGCGGCCGCGGTGACCGACCGGTGGGCGGCCGACCCACCCTGGGCGGTGCTCGCCCCCGGCACCGCCTTCGGGCGGGAGGTGGCCGCCCGGGCGGCGGCGGCCCTGGGGGCCGGACTGGTCGGCGACGCGGTGGCCGTCGACGTGGTCGACGGTCGGTTGGTGGCCGCCAAGCCGGCGTTCGCCGGAGCCCTGGTGGCCGACATCACCTGTACCTCGGCGGTGCAGCTGGTGACGGTAAGGCCGGGGGTACTGCCGGTCCCCCCGCCGCGGACGACGGCCACCGTCCGGACGACGGTCCAGACGCTGAAGCCCCGGGGGCGGGTGGTGGTGAAGTCCACCCGTCGGGACGACGACGTGGAGGTGCTGGCCCGGGCCGAGGTGGTCATCGGGGTCGGCGCCGGGGTGCACCCGGACGAGTACAGCGACCTGAGCGGCCTGGCCGCCGTCCTCGGGGCCGAGATGGCGGCCACCCGGAAGGTCACCGACAAGGGCTGGGCGCCGCGGGCCCGGCAGGTCGGGATCACCGGCCGCAGCATCGCCCCCCGGCTGTACCTGTCGGTGGGGGCAAGCGGGAAGTTCAACCACATGGTCGGCGTCCGGGCCGCCGGGACGGTCATGGCGGTCAACGCCGATCCCGACGCCCCGGTGTTCGGCCACGCCGACATCGGCATCGTCGGGGACTGGCACGACGTCATACCGTTGCTGCAGTCCGCCCTACGAGAGCGGCCGCCGGCCTGATCGCCGGTTCCGGGTCGCCCAGGGGGGTATGAATCGGACCGTGCACCGCCGGGGGGTTCGTCGGGTCGGGGGGATCGCCGCCGCCGCCGCGGTGGCCGGCCAGTACGTCCCCAGCACGGTGGCGCTCGGTCAATGGACCGGCCTGCGGGCCCTGCCCGGGGGCCTCTGCCGGTGGCGGGGCGACGGCGGCAGTAGCAGTGGCGGCGACCGGGTCGCCCTGACCTTCGACGACGGCCCCAGCCCGGCCGGTACCCCGGCCGTCCTCGACCGGCTGGACCGGCTGGGGTTGGTCGGCACCTTCTTCGTCCTCGGCAGCCTCGTCGAGCGGGACCCCGACCTGGTGGCGGAGATCCGCCGGCGGGGGCACCAGGTGGAGACCCACGGCCACCACCACCGGCACCATCTGGCCCGGACGCCGTGGTGGGTGCACCGCGACCTCGCCGCCGCCGCCGAGGCGATGGCCGCCGTCGGGGTCCACCCCCGGTGGTACCGGCCGACCTACGGACAGGCCACCGCCGCCACCCTGCTGGCCGCCCGACGGCAGGGCTGGCTACCGGTGCTCTGGTCGGCGTGGGGCCGGGAATGGGCCACCACCGACCCCGCCGCCGTGGCGGCCACCATCCGGCGCCGGCTGGTCCCAGGCGCGGTGGTGCTCCTCCACGACAACGACGCCTTCGGTCCGCCGGGCATGTGGAAGATCGGCCTCGACGCCCTTGGCCGGGTGGCCGACGACCTCCACCGGCGGGGGCTCACGGCCGTGACGATGGACCAGTTGGTGCCCGTCCCGGGCAACGGGCTGGTGCCGTGACCGCCGGCGCACCGGAGTCGGTGCTGGTGCTGTCCGGGTCCATCGGGAAGGGCCACGACTCGGTGGCCGAGGCCTGCCGGGCGTCGCTGGCCGGCGCCGGGGTGCCCGGTCGGGTGCTCGACTGCATGGCCCTCATGGGGGGGCCGGAGGCCCGGATCGGCATGACGGCGTTCCGGCGGCTGCTGGACATCCCCACCGTCTACGACGGGTTCCACTTCAGCCACCTCCGATCGGGGTCGTGGTTGCCCCGGGCGATGGAATGGGCCGCCGGCCGTCGCCTGGTGCCGGCCCTGCGGCGGGAGCTGGAGCCCGGCTACCCGCTGATCGTCTCGGTGTTCCCCACCGGGGTGACCGCCAGCGCCCGCCTCAAGCAGGAGCGGCCGGCCATCACCGCGGTGGCGTTCTGCACCGACGCCTGTGCCCACCGGTTGTGGGTCCGCGACGGGGTGGACCTGTACGTGGTCTGCTCCGCCCTGGCCGCCAACACGGTCCGCCGGTACCAGCCGGCGGCGTCCGTCGCCGTGGTCCCCCCGCCGGTCCGGCCGGCGTTCTACCGGGCACCCGACCGCCAGACGGCCCGGGCCACCGTCGGCGTCCCGGCCGACGCCCCCTGCGTGCTGTTGATGGCCGGCGGCTGGGGCCTGGGGCCTCTGGCGGAGACCGCCGCCGCCCTGGCCCACGCCGGGTACTGGGTGCTGGCGGTGGCCGGCCTGAACCAGCCACTACACCGCCGGCTGCGGTCGGTGGCCGACCGCTATCCGACGGTGGTCCCCTTCGGCTTCACCGACCGGGTACCCGAGCTGATGGCGGCGGCCGACGCCGTGGTGACGTCACCGGGGCAGACCTGCCACGAAGCCCGGGTGGTCGGCCGGTGGTTGGTCATCTTGGACGTCGTCCCCGGGCACGGCCGGGAGAACGCCCTGCACGAGCTGGAGCACGGCGGCGCACTGGCCTGCTCCCCGGACCCGGCGTCGGTGGTGGGGGCCGTCCGGGTGATGTTCGCCGAGCAGCCCGAGCACCCACCCTGGCCGGTGCAGTCGGCGGGGGAGTGGGACAAGCACTTCGCCGGCGCCCTCGCCACCGCCGGGGTGTCGCTGCCGATGGCACGCTAGGGCGATCCGCTCGTTCACGGAGGTGACGTCATGAAGGTCGTCGTGGCCAACGACCACGCCGGGTACCCGCTGAAGCTGGCGGTGGTGCAGCACTTGGAGCAGGCGGGCCACGACGTGGTCGACCTCGGCAGCCACTCCACCGAACCGGTCGACTACCCGCCGATCTGCGCCGGCTGCGCCCGTCGGGTGGTGGCCGGTGACGCCGACCGCGGCATCGTCATCGGCGGCAGCGGGCAGGGGGAGGCTCTGGCGGCCAACAAGGTCCGTGGGGCACGGGCGGCGTTGTGCCACGACGAGTACACCGCTCGGTTCGCCCGCCGGCACAACGACGCCAACCTGTTGTCGTTGGGGGCTCGGGTGGTGGCCGAGGAGTTGGCGCTCGACATCGTCGACGTCTTCTTGAGCACCGGGTTCGACGGCGGCCGGCACCAGCAACGGATTGCCGAGATCACCGCCATCGAGGACGAGGAGGCCGCCAAAGGGTAGGCGGCAACGGCCGGCCAACCCGGGGAATGGTTCAGCCCCGGGTTGGCCGGCCGGGACCACCGGCCCGGCGAGTGGCCGGCGGTCCGGTGACCGGCTACTTGGTGATGATCTTCGGGGCCGGCGTCTGGTTGTTGACGACCTTCTTGAAGGTGGCGCCGGCGGACACCTTGGGGGCCTTGGACGCCTTCACCTTGATCGGAGCGCCGGTCTGCGGGTTCCGGGCGGTGCGGGCCTTGCGGTCGACCCGCTCGAAGCTGACGAAGCCGGTAAGAGCCACCTTCTCGCCCTTCTTCACGTTGGCCGACACGACGTCCTCGAGGCCGTCCAGCACAGCAGCCACCGCCTTGCGGTCCACCTTGGTGTGGGTGGCAATCGCGGCGACCAGTTCGGTCTTGTTCATCAGGGGTGACTCGCTTTCTGGGGTAGGGGTCTGATGAGCCCGCACGTCACGGGTGGCCCACATTGTGCATCGTTTCCAGGCCCCAGGCGAGGAATGGGCGCTAGACCATTGGCGATGACCCGTCGCCGACCGGTCCTGCTGGAGATGGACCGGCCGCTCCGGACCGCCCGACTGGTGCTGCGACCGTTCCGCCAAGACGACCTGCTCGACCTCTTGGCCATCGAGTCCGACCCCGACGTCGCCCGGTACCTCTACCGCGACCCCCGCGACGAGGCCGGCGCCAGCCGGTCGCTGGCCGCCAAGATGCGGGCCACCCGGATCCGGCCCGACGGCGGCGCCCTGTCCCTGGCCGCCGCCCTCGCCGACGGCGGTGGGGTCGTCGGCGACCTCACCCTCACCTACTTCGGTCCGGCCCACCGCCAAGCCGAGATCGGCTATGCCTTCCGCCCCGGCTACCACGGCTTCGGGTTGGCCACCGAGGCGGCTGCGGCGGTGGTCGACCTGGCTTTCGGCGCCCTCGGCGCCCATCGGGTCTACGGCCGCGTCGACGCCCGCAATCGGGCGTCCGCCCGGGTGTTGGAGAAGCTCGGCATGCGCCGGGAGGCCCACCTGGTCGAGAACGAGTGGGTGAAGGGGGAGTGGACCGACGAGGTGGTCTATGCCCTCCTCCACCGCGAGTGGGCGGCCCGCCGGGCTACCGAGTGACCAGCCCCGGCGGGCCTACTTGGTCACGAGCCCCGGCGGGGCGGTGTCCAGGGTGGTCAGGATGGCCTCGGCGAGGGCCCGGGCCGACACCGGGTCCAGTTCGACCGCCACCCGGGCGCTCGGGCCTCGGGCCGGGTTCAAGAAGTCGAGGTTCAACGTGTGGTCCGCCGGGGCGTGCACCGGGTGGTCGAAGTAGACGGTGGCGTCGGTCACCGGGAACCAGCCGGTCGCCCCCTTGCCGCTGCCCTGCACCGTCACCCGCTCGGTCTGGTAGGTGCACATCGTCAGGTCCCGAGGTGCCGGCCGTAGAAGGCCCAGATCCGCTCCCACCCGTCGTTGGCCGCCTCGGGCCGGTAGGCCGGACGGTCGACGGCGAAGAAGGCGTGGCCGGCCCCTTCGTAGGTGTGGAACTCGTAGTCCTTGCCGGCCGCCTTCAACAGCCCTTCCAGCTCGGCCACCTGCTCCGGCGACGGGTACTGGTCGTCGGCCCCGAAGAGGCCGAGCAGCGGGCAGTTGAGGTCGGCCGCCCGGTCGCCCAGCGGCGTCACCTTCATCGGGAAACCCTCCGGCGGGGTCCCGGTGACGAAGGCCCCGTAGCAGTCCACCGCAGCCTGGATCGGGAGGCTGACGGCGGCCAGGAACGACTGCCGGCCACCGGAGCAGTAGCCGATCGTGCCGACCTTCCCGTTGGACGACGCCAACGAGCGCAGGTAGTCGGCCGCCGCCCCGACGTCCCCGACCAGTTGGTCGTCGGGCACGCCGCCCTTGGCCCGGGCCGCCGCGGCGGCGTCGTCCGGGCTCACCCCGAGGCCCTCCCGGCTGTACAGGTTCGGGCAGATCGCCAGGTACCCCTCGGCGGCGAACCGCCGCGTGATCTCCTGGTTGGGCTTGTCGTACCCCGGCATGTGGTGGATGACCACCACCCCCCCGAAGGGGCCGTCGCCGAGCGGTTGGGCCAGGTAGGCCTCCAGCTCCGCCCCCTGGTGCCCGGTGAGCCTGATCGTCTCGGCCCGCATCCCGTCGGTCATCGCAACCCCTTTCCGGTCGGTCGCCCGACAGCATACCCAGCTCATCCGCGGTTATCTCTGTGACAGAGGTAATATGTGGGCATGCCAGTCCCCCCTTCGTCCGCCTCACGGTCCACCCGGACTACTCGGTCGTCGGGGACGTCCGTCGCCGATGTTGTGCCCGTCGCCGTCGCCGACCGGCTGCTCGGGGCGATGGCCACCCTTCGACGGGCCGGCCGGCGCCTGGCCGAGCGGCCGGTGGTCCTCTCGGCGTTGACCGGCGCTCAGCTGGAGCTGGTGCGGGTGGTCCGCCGCCGGCCGGGGGTGTCGGTGGCGGAAGCCGCCGAAGACCTCCGTCTCGCCCCGAACACCGTCAGCACCCTGGTGGGCCAGCTCACCGAACGGGGACTGATGTCCCGGGTCGCCGACCCCGCCGACCGGCGGGTGGCCCGACTGGACCTGGACCCGGACACCCGGCGCAAGGTCACCGCCTGGAGGGACCGTCGGTCCGAGGCAGTGGCCGCCGCCATGGGCCGTCTCGATCCCGCCGACCGGCGGGTGCTGGCCGACGCCGCGCCGGCGTTGGAGCGGCTCACCAACGCCCTCTACGAGGACCTCGGGCTGCCGGCGGTGGCCGATGGCCGGGCCTCCGGTGACGGATCGGTCGACCCGTCGAAGGAGGTGAGCCGATGACCGTGCCGTCGGGCCCGTCCAACTCGCCGTCGCCGTCGTCGGAATCGCCGGCGTCGGAATCGCCGGCGTCGGAAGCGCCGGCGTCGTCGTCGGGCTTCCGGGTGGCCCTGGAGGTCCGGGGGCTGCGGCACCGGTTCGGCGACTTCGTGGCGGTCGACGGTATCGATCTCTCCATCAACCGCGGGGAGGTGTTCGGACTGCTCGGACCTAACGGTGCGGGCAAGACCACGACGATCCGGGTGGTGAACACGCTGCTGCCGTTGGAGGAGGGGACCGTGGAGGTCCTCGGACGCGACGTCCGCCGGCAGCCGATGGCGGTGCGCCGGTTGCTGGGGTACGTGCCGCAGCAGCTGTCCATCGAGGCGGCGCTGAGCGGTCGGGAGAACGTCAGCTGGTTCGCCCGGCTGTTCGACGTGCCACGGGCGGAGCGTCGGGAGCGGGTGGACGACGCCCTCGCCGCCATGGGCCTGGCGGAAGCGGCCAACCGCATGGCCGGCACCTACTCGGGTGGGATGATCCGGCGGCTGGAGCTGGCGCAGGCGTTGGTGAACCGGCCGTCGTTGCTGGTCCTCGACGAGCCGACCGTCGGCTTGGACCCGGTGGCCCGGGACGGGGTGTGGCAGCGGGTGGAGGAGCTGCGCCAGGCCACGGGGATGACGGTGCTGTTGACGACGCACTACATGGAAGAAGCCGACGCGCTGTGTGATCGGGTGGCCCTGATGCACCTGGGCCGGGTGCGGGCCGAAGGGACCCCGCGGGCCTTGAAGGACGAGCTGGGGCCGGGGAGCACGTTGGAAGATGTGTTCCGCCGGCACACCGGGGGGAGCCTGGAGGGGGACGACAAGGGGGGCCTCCGGGCGATCCGGACGACGAGAAGGACGGCCGGCCGTGTCGGTTGACGCCGTCAGTGTCCCGATCGGGCGCGACGTCGGGGTGTGGCGACGGTTCCCGAATCGGGTGTACACGTTCTGCCTGATCGAGGTCCAGAAGCTCCGGCACGACCGCACGGAGCTGCTGACCCGGGCGGTCCAGCCGGTGCTGTGGCTGCTGATCTACGGGGAGACGTTCAACCGCATCCACGCCATCCCGGTCCCGGACGGCCAGTCGTACCTAGAGTTCCTGACGCCCGGCATCATCGCCCAGTCGGGGCTGTTCGTCGCCATCTTCTACGGCATCCAGATCATCTGGGAACGTGACGCCGGGGTGCTCACCAAGCTGCTGGTGACCCCGACCCCCCGGTCGGCCCTGATCCTCGGAAAGTCGTTCGCTGCTGGCATCCGGGCGATGGCCCAGGTGGTGGTGGTGTTGGTGCTGGCGGCCATCATCGGCGTCAACCTGTCGGGGAACCCCCTGAACATCATCGGGTCGTTTGCCGTGGTGCTGTTGGGGGCCGCCTTCTTCTCCTGTCTGTCCATGACGGTGGCCGGGGTGGTGCTGAAGCGGGACCGGCTGATGGGGATCGGGCAGATGATCACCATGCCGCTGTTCTTCGCCTCGAACGCCCTCTACCCGGTGACAATCATGCCCGGTTGGCTACAGGTGGTCAGCAAGATCAACCCCCTCAGCTACGAGGTGGACGCCCTCCGGGGGATGCTCACCGGGCTGTCCACCGCCCACGTCGGCCTGGATTTCGCCGTCCTCATCGGCTGGGTGATCGTGGGGGTGGTGGCGTCGTCGTCGCTGGTCAGCCGCCTCGCCCGCTGAGGATGGCCGGCCGCCCGGGCCTTCGTATCGAAAAGTATCAGAAGATATCTTTTAGGATAGGAAGCTATACTTTTTGACAATGAACCTTGGCGACCCGACGCAGGCAGTGACGCCAACCCTCGATGGCGCAGTCCTTGCCGTCTTGGCCAGGGCCGGCCGGCCGTTGACGGTTGGGGAGGTGGCCGCGGAGTCAGCTCGTGGATCCGAGATCGGCATTCGCCGGTGTCTGGCTCGTCTGGTCGAACAGGGGATCGTCCGGGCCACGCAGATGGGGCGGAACCGGGTGCACGAGCTCAATCGCGACCACGTTGCGGCTCGGGCCGCCGAGATCCTGGCTGATCTACGTCTGGAGATTTGGAAGCGTCTCCGGGGTGAACTGCGCCGATGGAGGATCGGGCCGTACTACGCATGCGTCTTCGGATCTGCTGCCAGGGGCGACGGCGATGACCAGAGCGACATCGACATCCTCCTCGTCCACCCGTTGTTCCCAGGAGACCCCGAGGTCCCTCGGCAGCCGACCGTTCTGCGCAAGATGGCCGTCGCATTCAAGGCTCCGCCGTCATGGGGTGACAACGAGGCGTCGCTGTGGACGAAGCAGATCGATCAGCTCCGGGCGCGGGTGATGTCCTGGACGGGGAACCCCGTCCAGATCGTCGACGTGTCGTATGCCGAGTGGGTCGGCCGCCGGCCAGGTGAAGGCCTCTGGGCGGAGATTGAGCAAGACGCCATCGATGTCACGCCCTCTCTGTTGCCGGGCAACCGGTCGAGAGCGGAGTCGTGACCAGGTGAACAAATCAGCCCGGACGGCCGCCTGTGGGCGACCGGAGGCCCGATCGAGAGCCAACTCCGCAGCCGCCTATCTGGAGGTCGCCACACTCGCCTTGGGTGAGCGTTCTCGGGAGGAGTTCTTGAGCGTCGCTGCTGGCGACGCGGTGCTCGCCGGTATTGCGGCGTCGGATGCGATCTGCTGTGCCCGACTGGGCTGCTGTCACCGCGGGGAGGACCACCGGGGGGCGACGGCGCTACTGAAGACGGCGACTCTCGACGGTGATCGGCTCGCTCGGGTGTTGGCCCGGCTACTCGATATCAAAGACGAGGCCCACTACGGCGTCATGGTGGTGTCCGGCCGGAAGGCGAGGGATGCCGTCAGATGGGCGGGCATCCTGGTTGAACGAGCGAAACAGGAGGTGAGTCGGTAGCCGACTGAGGGCCGAACTGGTCAGCGCTGCAGGGACTTGGTCTCCAGGAACTCCTCGACGCCGAACCGGCCGCGCTCCCGGCCGATGCCGGACTGCTTGTACCCGCCGAACGGGGCGAGGGGGTTGAAGGCGCCGCCGTTGATGTCGACCTGGCCGGTCCGCAACTGCCGGGCCACCGCCTCGGCGTGGGACTGGTCGGCCGACCACACCGCACCGGCCAGCCCGTAGATGGAGTCGTTGGCGATCCGGATGGCCTCTTCCTCTGTGTCGTACGGCAGGATCGACAGCACCGGCCCGAAGATCTCCTCCCGGGCGATGGTCATGTCGGAGGTCACCTCGGAGAACACGGTGGGCTGTACGAAGAAGCCGACGTCCAAGCCGTCGGGGGGCTCGGTGCCGCCGACCAGCAGCTTGGCCCCCTCGTCGATGCCCTGCTGGATGTACCCGCGCACCCGGTCACGTTGGGCCGCCGACACGAGCGGGCCGATGGTGACGCCGTCGTCGAAGGCGTTGCCGGCGACGAACCCGGCGGCGGCGGCCACCGCCTTCTCCTCGACCTCGGCCAGGCGGGACCTCGGCACGATCATCCGGGTGAGGGCCGAGCAGGTCTGGCCGGAGTTGAGGTAGCAGCCGAACAGGCCGGCCGGGATGGCGGTGTCCAGGTCGGCGTCCTCGAGGAGGACGTTGGCCGACTTGCCGCCGAGCTCCAGGGCCACCCGCTTCACCGACCCTGAGGCCAGCTCCATCACCCGCTTGCCGGCCCGGGTGGACCCGGTGAACGACACCATGTCGACCTTGGGGTGGGCGGCGATGGCTTCCCCGACGATGGGTCCGGGGCCGCTGACCAGGTTGAACACCCCGGGGGGCAGCCCCACCTCGTCGATGACCTCGGCGAGGGCGAAGGCGTTGAGCGGGGCGACCTCGCTCGGCTTGAGGACGACGGTGCAGCCGGCGGCCATGGCCGGGGCCACCTTCAGGACGATCTGGTACAGCGGGTAGTTCCACGGGGTGATCGCCCCGACGACGCCGACCGGTTCCCGGACGACGAGGGAGTTGCCGACCTCCTCCTCCCAGGCCAGCTCCGACACCTGCCGGGCGGCGTCGGCGAAGGCGCCGACCGGCAGCCCCACCTGGATGGGGCCGGCCAGTGACGCCGGCATCCCGACCTCCTTGGAGATGGTCGCCGCGACGTCCTGCCCACGGGCCTTCAGGGCCTCGCCCACCCGGGTCAGCAACTTCGCCCGCTCGTCCACCGGGGTGTTCGACCAGGCGTAGAAGGCCTCGGCCGCCGCCTCGACGGCCCGGTCGACGTCCTGCTCGGTGCCTTCGGGGACCTTCCCGATGACCTCCTCGGTGTTGGAGTCCACCACCTCGTGGACCCCGAGGCCCGACGACGGGGTCCATTGGCCCCCGATGTAGATCTTGTCGTGGATCTTCATCCCCCACCTCCCGGTGTCGCCGATGCTTCCGACCCTACCGGTCAGGCCGACCCGACCCCTCAGATGGACGAGGCTTCGACGGACTTGGCCGGCACCGCCACCGCCACCGTCTCCCCCCAGTGGCTGAAGTCGACCTGGCCTGTGGCCTTCTCCTTCTTCTGGGTCCCCTGCCCGGTGTACCGCAACGGCAGCACGCTGCCCTGGGCCGGGAGGTACAAGGCGGCCGGACCTGTCCCGCCCAGCTCGGTGGTCGACCCGGTGACGCTGACCGCCGGCACCCCGTTGACGGTGGTGGCCGCCCCGTTGGCCAACGGCGCCTTCACCGAGATCTGACCCACCGCCGACCCCAAGGTGATGGCCTGGGAGATGCTCTTGTATGTCGGATCCGAATGGCCGAACCGGATCCACGTGCCGGCGTACTTGGACGCCAGTGTCGACGACATCCCGAGGTAGCCGGCCAGGCCGGTGGCGTCGCCCTGGAAGTACACCGCCCGGTTCACCAGCCGCACGGCCACGTGTCCGGTGCTTTGGCCGGACGTCACCACGATCGCCTCCTTCCCCTTCGTCTTGGCGACGTCGGCGGTGATCGATATCGACCGCTTCCCGATGGTGCTAACGGCGACGAAGTGGACCGACGGTTGGCTCTTGGCCGCGGCCAGCGACGCCGCCAGGAGCGCATTGGGGGTGGGCTTGCCCGACGTGGTCGTCGTGGTGGTGGCAGTGGTCGCCGCCCCGGCGGGCAGTGCGGCCCCGGTGGCGGCGGCCACCGCAGCGGCAACCGCGAGAAGGGCCACCGGGCCGGCCGGACGGGTACTGGACATCCGGTCGACCGTAACAGCCACTACGGCGAAGGAAACACCGGGGGTGGAGCCGGCACCGAGGTGATGGTCACCGACGCGGAGGCGGGGCCGTAGCCGTCGGCGTTGACGGCCTGGACCGTGAAGGTTGCCTCGGTGGGACTGAAGGTGTCTGTCGGATAGGTGAACGTCGTGGTGGCCGAGCCGACGTCCTCGACGCCCCGCCCGTCGCCCGTCGTCCGACCAACCAGGTAGTCGGTGACCGGCCCGGCCCCGGCATCGGCCGGCGCCGTCCAGGTCAGGTGGATACCCCCGACGGTGGCAGTGGCGGTGAGGCCGGTCGGCGCTCCGGGGACCAGGGTGGCCGTCGGGGCGATGGTCCCGGTGGCCGGCACCGTGGCCGTACCCGACCCGACCACTCCCCGGGCCACCACATCGGTCCACTTCGGAGCGGTGGAGCCCGAGTACCCGGTGTAGGGGACGCACGTGGTGGTGGTGACCGCCGCCGCACCGCCGCATGTCCTTTGGGCCGGAATGACGGTCGGCGGGCTGACGAACCGGGCCTCCAGCAGCTGCCCGCTTTCGGGGTCCACGATCACCTCGCTGACCCGCGTGCTGCCGGCCGTCGGCAGGGCCAGGCCCTGACCCTCCCGGCCATCGTGGTCGGAGACGGTGCCCAGAAGCCGGACCCAGGGCTGGGCGGCCATGACCTGGAACAGGGCGGAGGCCAGGGCCGGGGTCATCCCGGTGGACGGCACGACCAGCAGGATCGCCGCCCCTTCGAACACCGAGTACGGGTAGCCGTCGATCAGTTGGTAGGTGAGGACTGTCGCCGTCAGTCCCCCTCCCCGGGTGGACGCGGTCGGCACCGTCGGGAGGTCCTGAGCGGCGATCCGGGCGGCCAGCGCCGTCGGGTTCGTCGGGAGGCCCGACAGGTCCATCAGCGGTACTGTCCCCCGGGTCGCGCCTGTGGGCTGCCAGGCTGTCATCGGCACGCCCAGCCGGGCTGTGGGGGCGGCCGCCCAGGCGGCTTGATCGGCGGCGGAGGGGTACTGGCGGGTCCCGACCGTCACGAACTGGTGGCCGTCCCCGTCGCCGCCGGCCCAGGACTGGTCGGTCTCTCCGCTGGTGGCGGTGCCCACCTCGCTCCCTCCCGCGGGGCCGTAGTCGTAAAGGCCGTGGTGGACCTCGGTCTGGGTCTCCGTGTACAGGTACTGGCCGGGTCCTAACGGGGCCTGCTCGCCGGCTGCCGTTGCCGCCTGTTGCAGCACCGCGGCAGCCGCCGATCGGAGGCCGGTCGGTCCGGGGACCACGGCGACCAGGATGGCGACCAGCACCGCCGCAGCCGCAGCCACCCCGGCGCCGGCGAACCACCGGCGGCGGCGATGGGAACCGTGCCAACGCCGGCCGGGCCGTTTCGAGTCGAGCGGGGAGGGGTGCCCCCTCTCGGAAGACGTTTCCGCGGAAACGTCTTCCGCACCAGAAACGCCCCCCGGACCGGTCGCCACCAACCGGAGGCCGTCCCCGGTGGGGATGTCGATCCCGCGAGCCGGGTCGGCCAGGCGGATCAGGGTGTCGAGATCCTCCGTCGTCATGTCCGGTCCTCCTTCGGATGGTCGTCCAGCAGTTGGCGCAACCGCGCCCGCGCCCGGTGCAGCCGGATGCCGACGGCGTTGGCCGAGCAACCCAACAACTGGCCGGCCTCGGCGTGGCTGAGCCGGTCCCACAGCACCAGGGCCAACACCTCCCGGTCGGCCGGCCGGAGACGGTCCATCGCCGCCTGCACCCGGGCGAGGTCCGGGTTGGCCTCCGTCGTGGCAGCCTCCGCCGGATCGGCCGTCGGGGACCATCCCGCCCCACCCACCCCGGCGACGGCTACCGGGCCGCCCGCCTGATCGGTCAGCCGGCGGAGGAGACGGCCCCGGCGCCAGTGTCCCCGCTGTTGCCGGCTGACCACCCGGCGGGCCACTCCGAAGATCCACAGCCGGTCCTCCGGAGGCGGTGGCACCTGGTCGGCCCGACGCCAGGCGGTGGCGAACACCTCGGCGGTGACGTCGGCGACGTCGTCGGGCGACCGGCCCAGCCGGCGGAGGACGAAGGCATAGATGGCTGGGTAGTGGGCCCGGTAGAACGCGTCAAAGGACCCCCGGTCGTCGGGCTCGGGTTGCGGGTCGGGTTCCACCACCCCGTACATCTCCGGGTGGCCCCCGATCTTTCAGCCGTGGCCGTCGAACCGAGCCGGCGGGTCAGCCGATGCCCAGGTCAGCCGGTGACCAGGTCGGGCGGTACCGAGTCGGGGGGGACGAGGTTGGAGGGCACCCGGCCGGCGAGGACGTCGACGACGCCTTGGGCGGCCAACCGGCCCATTTTCGTCCGGGTGCCGATGGTGGCGCTGCCGACGTGGGGGAGGAGGGTGAGGCGGGGGGCGGCGAGCAGGCGGGGGCTCGGGGTGGGCTCCCCTTCGAACACGTCGAGGCCGGCGGCGAACAGCCGGCCGGCCTCCAAGGCGTCGACCAGGGCGTCCTCGTCGACGACGGCGCCGCGGGCGGTGTTCACCAGCACCGCCGTCGGCTTCATCAGGGCCAGCTCCCTGCCGCCGATGAGGTGGTCGGTGGCGTCGGTCAGCGGGACGTGGAGGCTGACGACGTCGGCGACGGCGAGGAGGTCGTCCAGCTCGGCGACGTAGCCGGGGAAACCGGTGGGACGGCGGGAGTGGTGGAGGACCTCCATGGCGAACCCCTCGGCCCGACGGGCGACCTGCCGGGCGATGCGGCCGTAGCCGACCAGCCCGAGGACCGAACCGTGGGGGTCCCGGGACAGGTTGTCCCCGAAGCCCCAGCTGGTCCGCCGCCCGGCCCGCAGGTCACGCTCGGCGTCCGACGCCAGTCGGGTGGCCGAGAGGACGAGCAGGAACGCCAGGTCGGCGGTGGTCTGGTCCAGCACCCCGGGGGTGTGGCAGACGGCCACCCCGAGCTCTCGAGCGGCGGCCACGTCGACGTTGTCGTAGCCCACCGCCACGTTGCCGACCACCCGCAGCCGGCCGGCCGCCCCGGCTTCGAGGACCGACCGGTCGATCTGGTCGGTGAGCGGGCACAGCAGCCCGTCCACCTCCGCGGCCACCGTCGCCAGCTCGGCCGGTGACCAGGGGGTGTCGTCGGGGCGCTGCACCACCTCGACGCCGGCGGCGTGCAGCGGGTCCAGGGCTCCCGGGGTGAGCTGTCGGGTCACGAGCACTCGGTCCATCGCCGTCACCCCCGGAGGGTGGCTCCCACGAAGTCGTCGATCACCCGGCTCAGCTCCTCGGGTCGGTCTTCCTGGACGAAGTGGCCGGCGCCCTCGATGGTGACGTGGGGCTGCCCGGCGGCGCCGGGAACCCGGTCACAGAAGACGGCGTCCCACCCCGAAGACGCCGGGTCGCCGTCGGCGTAGGCGGTGAGGAACGGTTTCGACCACCGGTCGAGGGCCTCCCACGTGGACCGGTCGAGCACCGCCCCGGGGTCGCCGGTGGTCAACGGGATGAGGACCGGGAGCTGTCGGACCGCCGCCATATGGCCGGCGTCGGGGAACGGGGCGTCGTAGGCGGCCAGCACCGGTTCGGGGACGTCGGTGGCCGTGCCGAAACGGACGAACAGGCTGGCCTCGATGGAAGGGGCCCGCTGGGTCAGCAGGATGTAGTCGAGGAGGGCCTCGGCCACCACCATCCGGCCGTCCCCGTCGGAGTGGCAGGCCCAGCCCAACCGGCCGGCGAGGGTGGGGTCACCGGTGTGCAGGATGGTGTTGGTGGCCACCACCCGGTCGAACCGGTCGGGGCGGGTGGCCAGCACGGCCAGGCCGATGGGGCCGCCCCAGTCCTGGGCCACCAGCGTCGTCCGCCGGAGCCCCAGCTCGTCGACCAGGGCCCCCAGCCAGGCCACGTGGTTGGCCACGGTGTGGCTGGTCGGGTCGGCCGGCTTGTCGGAACGGCCGAAGCCGACCAGGTCGGGAGCCACCACCCGGTGCCCGCGGTCGGCCAACGCAGTGACCACGTGCCGGTACAGGTAGCACCACGTCGGCTGGCCGTGGAGCAGCAACACCGGATCGGCGTCCGCCGGGCCCTCGTCGAGGTAGTGCATCCTGAGGGGGTCCCCGTGGTGGTCGGGAAGGTCGAGGTAGCGAGGGGCGAACGGGAAATCGGGCAGGCCGTCGAACCGTTCGTCGGGGGTCCGCAGGATCACCGATGCCACGTTAGGCGCCGGGACGCCCTGGTAGCTTCCGGGGCTGGCCTCTCACCGGACCGCGGTCGACCGTGACGGGGTGCCCTCTGGGGGCCGGCGATCGAGGAGAATGGGGACGGCATGCTGACCAGACTTGCTCGTGGGGCGTGGCCAGCGGTGGCCGCCCTGGCGGCGGTCTTCCTGGTCGCCACCACCCAGACCGTCGGCGGGCCGGTGGTCGCCGGTGCGGCCACATCGACCTCCGGGACCACTTCGACCACGGGGACCGCCGGGTCGCTGCAGTGCCCGGCCGGAACCGGCACCGGATCGCCGGGGATCACCCGCACCCAGGTGAACATCGGCGCCATCTCCACCCTGTCCGGCCCGATCAGCGCCGATTTCGCCCCCTTGGTCAAGGGGGTGCAGGCGTACTTCGACATGGTCGACACCCGGGGCGGCGTGAACGGCCGCCAGGTCAAGCTGGCCTACAACCTCGACGACGGCGGCACACCGAGCCGGTTCGTGTCCCTGGCCCACACCGTCGTCGACCAGGACCACGCCTTCGGGGTGGTGGCGTCGTCGTACTTCTTCAACCCCACCTACCTGGTGTCGACCTGCACGCCGACCTACGGGTACAACGTCACCGGCGACTGGCAGGGGCCGCCGAACCTGTTTGGCTCCGGCGGGTCGGTGCAGACATACAACAGCATCATGCCGGAGATCGCCTATCTGCTGAAGCAGACCAAGTCGAAGTCGGTGGCGGTGCTGGCCTACAACGTCTCCAGCTCCTCTGCGGCCTGCCAGACCGCCGTCCAGAAGCTGGGGAACGCCGGCTACCACATCGCCTACACCGACCTGAAGCTGCCGCCGGTCAACGCCGACCCCACCCCCGACGTCCAGCACATCCTGGCCGACCACGCCGATTTCATCCTCAGCTGCATGACAGTGAACGGGAACATCGCCATGGCTCGGGCCGTCAAGCAGTACGGGCTCGGGGTGAACCAGCTGTGGCTGAACGGCAGCGACCAGTCGGCCCTGGACAAGTACGCCAACCTGATGCAGAAGGTGTACTTCCTCGTCCAGCACGTCCCGCTGACGGCCAGCCAGTCGGCGTACCCGGGGCTAAAGGAGTACCTATCGGCCATGAAGAAGTACGAACCGGCCTACGTCGGCACAGAGACCGCCATCCAGGGGTGGGAGTCCGCCGCCCTCATCGTGGCCGGGCTGAAGGCGGCCGGCAAGAACCCGACGCAGGCGTCGGTGGTGAAGGCCACCAACGCCATGACGACGTTCACCGCCGACGGCCTGATGACCCCGGTGGACTGGACGGTGACACACGTCGAGGCCACCCCGCCGTTCTGCAGCGCCTTCGTCCAGGCCCAGGGCGACGTGTTCAAGCCGGTGCTCGGCCACGGCAAGAGCGTGTTCGTCTGCTTCGGCCCCAACGTCCGCGACCCCAAGCCGATCCCCGCCAAGGCCGGCACCCCCGGCCCCAAGGCCGGCTGACCGGCTCGGGCGGGGGCGGGTCCGGGTGGAGCAGTTCCTGGGGTACGCCGTCCCCGGCATCCCCGACGGCTGCGCCTACGCCATCTTCGCCGTCGGCCTCGTCCTCACCTACCAGGCCACCGGGGTGTTCAACTTCGCCTACGGCGCCCAGGCCTACGTCTCCGCCTACCTCTACGCCTGGCTCATCCAGGACCAGGGCCTCCCGGTGTGGGCGGCCGGGCTCTTGGCCGTCGTCGTCCTCGGCCCCGGGCTCGGCCTGTTGTTCGATCGGCTGCTGTTCCGCCGGATCCCCAACAACAACACCACCGCCAAGGTCGTCACCGGCATCAGCCTGCTGGTCGGCCTTCCCGCTCTGCTGTCGGTGGTGTTCGGCAACGCCAACGTCTACGCCGTCCCCAGCATCGCCTTCAATCCGACAACTGTGTACTTCCACCTGTTCGGCCTGGCGCAGGTGCCGATCAACGGCATCTTCCTGAGCGCCGTCGTCTTCACCGTCGGCATCCTCGTCGCCCTGTTGGTGCTCATGCGCGGCACCAGCCTGGGGCTGCAGATGCGGGCCGCCGTCGAGAGCCGGCGGCTGGTGCAGCTCGACGGGGTCAACGCCGACCGGGTGGTGGCCACCGCCTGGGCCGTATCGGGGCTGATGGCCGGACTGGCCGGCGTGCTGCTGGCCCCGGTGCAGGCGCAGCTGCAGGTCCAGGACTACATCACCCTCATGGTCGCCGCCATCGCCGCCGCCGCCTGGGCCGCTCTCCGGTCGATGCCCGTGGCCGCCCTCGTCGCCGTGGCCGTCGGGGTGGTCAGCGTCACCTCCCAGGGGTACCTCACAGCCAACAGCGTGTGGCACTCGGCAGTGATCCCGTCCCTGCCGTTCATCGTGCTGGCCGCCGCCCTGTTGATCGTCCCCGGCCTCCGCACCCTCGACGACACGAAGGACCCGCTGTCCGCCGTCGACCCACCCGCCCCACCGACGTCGGCCCAGGGCCGGTCCCCCCAGCTCGACCGGGTGGTCCGGGTGCTGTGGTGGGCGGTGCTGGCCGCTTTCGTGGTGTCCATGCTGACCTGGATGCCGGAGGCTTGGGAGAACGTCTTCAACGCCGGCCTCGCCCTCTCCACCGTCTTCCTCTCCATCACCCTCATCACCGGGATGGGCGGCCAGCTGTCCCTGGCCCAGGCCACCCTGGCCGGCGTCGGCGCGTTCACCGCCGGCCAGCTCGCCAGCCACCTCGGCCTCAACTTCCTCGTCGGCGGCCTCGTCGGCGCCGTCCTGGCCGCCGCCGTGGCAGTGGTCCTGGCCGTCCTGTCCCTCCGCCTCCGCGGCCTCGGCCTGGCCCTCATGACCCTGGCGGCCGCCCTCCTCTTCGACACCGCCGTGTTCTCCCAGTCGGCCATCAGCCACGGCACAGGCGGTCTCATCCTCCAGCGCAGCTGGTTGGGGGCCATCGACTTCTTCGACCCCACCGGCCACCCGCTGTTCGTCTTGGCCATCGGCGTCCTCGTGGTCTGCACCGTCGGCGTCCTCCTCGTCCGCCGGGGGACCACCGGCCGCTACCTGGCCGCCATCCGCGGCAGCCAGACCGGCGCGGCGGGGATCGGCATCAACCTGGACTGGCAGCGGGTGGTCGTCTTCGCCCTTTCCGGCGCCGTCGCCGGCATCGGCGGCAGCCTCCTCGCCCTGCAGCAGACGTCGATCAACCCCAGCCAGTTCAACTACCAGCTCTCCCTGGCGTTCGTGGTTATCGTCGTCACCACGGGCGTCGGCACCGTCGAAGGGGCCATCCAGGGTGGCATCGGCTTCGTCGTCGTCCAGCAGCTCCTCACCTACGCCCCCCAGCGGTTCCAGGGGCTCACCTTCGTCCTGTTCGCCGCCGGCGCCCTCACCTACGCCGCCCACCCCGAAGGGATCGTGGAGTACCAGAAGCGGACGTGGACCGGTCGGATCGAGCGATGGTTGGGGCTCCGCCCCGGGGCGCCGGGCTCGGCGTCGCCGGAGGCCGCCCAGCCGGCCGTGGAGGCCAGTCGGTGAACCCGCTCCTCGACGTCCGCGGGGTCACCAAGCGGTTCGACGGCATCACCGCCGTCCAGGACGTCACGTTCCAGGTCGCCCCCGGCGAGTCCGTCGGCCTCATCGGTCCGAACGGCGCCGGCAAGACCACCCTGTTCAACTGCATCGGCGGCCAGCTGCGGCCCGACGACGGGGTGGTGGTGCTGGACGGCCGCGACCTCGACCACCTTCCCCCGTACCGGCGGGCCCGGCTGGGGTTGGGCCGGACGTACCAACGGGTGGAGGTGTTCCCCGAGCTCACCGTCCGCGACCACCTGGTGGTGGCCGAGCGAGCCCGCCGGGGCGACGGCCGCCTCTGGAAGGACCTCCTCGGACGGGCCGCCCCGCGACCTGACGAGCTGGCCCACGTCGACCAGGTCGTCGATCTGGTCGGCCTCGGCGACGTCGCCGGCACGCCGGTGGCCGCCCTCGGACTCGGCCTGTGCCGTTTGGTCGAGCTCGCCCGGGCCCTGGTGGGGGAGCCCCGGCTGCTCATGGCCGACGAGCCGTCGTCCGGCCTCGACGTCCACGAGACCCACGAGCTGGCCGCCGTGCTGCGGACCCTGCAGACCGAGCGGCACATGGCGGTGCTGCTGGTCGAGCACGACCTCCGCATGGTCGGGGAGGTGGTCGACAAGGCCATCGTGATGGACCTCGGCCGGGTCATCGCCGAGGGGCCGTTCGACCGGGTGATGGCGGAGGGCGCCGTCCGCCGGGCGTACCTGGGGCAGTCGGCGTGACCGGGTCCCCACCGGCGGAGCCGGCACGGCAGACACCCCCGGCGGAGCCGGCACGGCAGACACCCCCGGCGGAGCCGGCCGGTGAGGCGTCGTCGGCCCTGGAGGTCGCGGGGGTCAGCGCCGCCTACGGCCCCTACCGGGCGCTGTTCGACGTGACGTTCTCGGTGCGGGCCGGTGCGGCGGTGGCCCTCCTCGGCCCGAACGGCGCCGGGAAGTCCACGGTGTCCCGGGTGGTGTCCGGGTTGCTGGCGACCACGGGGGGGCACATCCGGGTCGGCGGGGCCGACGTCACCGGGTGGCCGGCGTACCGGATGGCCCGGGCCGGCGTGTCCCACGTCCCGGAGGGTCGGGGGATATTCGCCAACCTGACCGTCGAGGAGAACCTGGTGGTGGCCTTCCGCCAACGGGCCGGCCGCCGGGCGGTGGCCGGCGCCCTGGAGCGGACCTACGACGCCTTCCCCGTCCTGGCCGAACGCCGCCGCCAGCGGGGTGGCACCCTGTCGGGCGGCCAGCAGCGGTTGTTGTCGCTGGCCAAGGTCCTGGTGGTGCCCCCCAAACTGCTGGTGGCCGACGAGCTGTCGTTGGGGCTGTCCCCGGCGGTGGTCGACACCGTGTACCAGCAGCTGCGGCACATCAACCAGCAGGGCACCG